>Ga0315314_1001902_pt1 | contig 17759 bp, 15 predicted proteins | sample TDP9_MG_FD_203631 | JGI IMG/M metagenome (GOLD analysis project Ga0315314, IMG submission 203631) | Freshwater sediment microbial communities from Lake Towuti, South Sulawesi, Indonesia - TDP9 | ecosystem: Environmental > Aquatic > Freshwater > Lake > Sediment | place: Indonesia: South Sulawesi...
CGGTGGGCGGCAGAGATGATCACGGCCCTCTCCCGGGTGCCGGGTTCTCCGCCCGCGTGAAGGATATCCTTGGCCCAGCCCCTTCTTTGCCACCTTGAGGAAATTTCCTCCCACCTCGTTCCTGAAAGGCCCCTCTGTCTCCTCCTCGACTTCGACGGAACCCTGGCCCCCATTAGGAAATGGCCGGAAAAGGCCCAGATCTCAGGCTTGACTAGGTCATTGCTCAATCGACTAAGTCGGTTGGAGAGGCTATATGTGGGGATCCTATCGGGAAGAGCCCTCCACGACCTTTACAGCAAGGTGAAGCTCCCCGGGCTTTACTACGGAGGCTGCCATGGATTAGAGATGGAAGGGCCCGGGTTTTCCTACCAACACCCAGGGGGGGCGAAGTTCAGGCCTCTCCTCTCTCAGATTGCGAGGAAATTTAAGGCTCAATTCAGGCTTATTCCGGGAGTCATGGTGGAGGATAAGGGGCTTTCCGTGAGCCTGCACCATCGAAATGTGAAGAGAGGGGCGATCCCATGCCTCCGGGAGTCATTCAACAGGGTTCTGGGGGAATATTCCGAGTGGATAGAGGCAATTCCAGGAAAGGAAGTGCTGGAGGCGAGGCCCAAGCTCGATTGGAACAAGGGAGATGCAGTCCTTCTCCTCTTGGATGAAGCAAGAAGGAAGGAGGGGAAACATCCTTCTTGTTTTTACTTGGGCGATGATCAAACCGATGAAGACGCCTTTGTCGCCCTGGGCAAGAAGGGAATTTCCGTCCGCGTGGGACGGGAACAGCCGACCGCGGCTCGCTATTTTCTGCGCAACATCAAAGAAGTCCAAGAATTCCTGAGGTGGATCCTGATCTACTTTCAGCTATAGTGGGAGGGGCTCTCCTCAGAGGTGGGAAAGTTCATCCCCCTGGTCTCTCTCTCCTTCTTTCCCTTTTCTCATCTTCCTTTCCAGGAAGGCCCTGGCCAGGTCCCTGCCCCCGAGGCCAAATGCAATGGCCAGGGCCAGAATGAATCCCCCGAACAAGATAGAAAGCATAGCAACCACGATCTGCTGGGCGATTCCCAAATGGATGAGGGCCATGGAGGAGGCGAGAATGATCACGCTCCAACGGACCACACGGGCAATGAAGGGAGCAAAATCAATACCTGCATTGACTGCGCCCAGGAGGACTGTGTGGCCTAAGAAGTTGGCCAGGACCCAACCCACGAGGAGAATCAAGATGGCGGCGATGGCATGGGGGATGTACGCAAAGAAGTGGGAGATGAGAAGGGAAGTGGCGGGGATCTGGAGTGCGTTTATACCGATCATCAGGAAGGAGATGAAGAGAATCCAGAAGAGCACCAGCCCCAGAATCTGGGAGCTGGGCCTTCTGATTCCTGCATTCCGCAGGATGGAAGATAATCCATATTGGTCGCTCCATCGGTCCAGGCCGATCTTTCTCAAGAAAGAGACAAAGATCACCTTGGCCAGCCAGCTGAGTAAGGTCCCCAGAACAACGATGGATAACATCGCCAAGATACTGGGAACAAAGGCCTTCGTCTTTTCCAGGAAGTCGCGGAAGGCATAAAGGACTGCCTCTCTCCAAAGATCTCCCATGTCCTTCACCTCCATCTTTCCACCAGGTATGGCCTAAGCATAATAAATCGCCGGCAGAGGAGTTGTATGGATTCTTCTATGTCAGTCTCTGACCCCATTTCGGTCTCTATGATCATGGAAGCCAGCCTTCCCAGATAAAGCGGCACCAACGATTTCAGAAGATGACGCCAATAGAAGGTCCGGTAATGGAAAGCCAATAGCATATCGTAGATGACTCGGACCCAAAGATCGGTGGGAAATCGAAAATCCCTCGCCTCCAGACTTCCTAAGGGATAAAGATCTTGGAGAGTCTCGGGCGACAAGGCCTGTTCCCACAGGGGAAGGAGATCCCTGAGTCCTCTGTGGAAGGATTGGATCATGGGAAGAGGATCTGTAGGAGGAGGATTTGGGGGCTGGGAGATTGGAGTGCCAAGGGTGGGTGGATGGGATTCAGGAAGTCCTTTTAGCCAGAAGGCCTGATTTGTCTCTGCCAATTGAAAGAGGGAACCCGCAACCTGGAAAACTGTGGAGGAAAGATCCGCGGGTGGGCCCTCGTAGAGCCTTGGACCCAGATGGACCTGGCAGGTTGGATAAGCAGACAGCAGCGCGGTAATGGCCATCGACATATCGATCTCCGGAAGTGGACCGGGCTCGTTCCAGATCTTCTCAGAGGAAAGATAGTGGGAAATCAGACCGGTGGACATGGCGAACTCGCCGCCCACGGGGTGGCGGATGTCTTTGCCATAGAGGGCTCTGGTGAGCGGGTAAACAAGGCAATTCACCAGGGCCCCCTCGTAGCCGCGACGGGCGTAGACTGGTGATGCATAATCGAATTCCGATTGCCAGATCGGCCTGGCAAGTGACTCTATCCAGTGGGGTGTGATGCTGCTCAGGCGAGAGTCAAGGATAACGCAGGTCTTCGCTTGCAATCTTTGCGCAATGTATAAGATGCCCCACAATGCCTTCCTTCGCTCCGGTATCCCGTGATAGGGAAGGGTAAGGCGATCCGAGGGGTCGATCAGGTAAGGGGACAAGAGTATGGGGATGGAGGGCTCACGAACCCTTTCCAGGGATGCGCCGACTTCCTGAACAGATCCTCCCTCAGAAATGAGGATGAGAGGCCGGGCTGAAGGAAAGAATTGCAGCAGGCCTGCGCCGGCTGCTTGCACTACATTGCCGATGGTCTGAGTGTGACGATAGCTGGGAATGCCAATCAAAAGATCTACCCTTTCGATCTCCTGGAGCTCCTTTTCGACCTGGGGGGATAGAGAAAAAGGGAAGGGGTCTGCCATGATTCCGTCCGACGGGGCGCTAAGAGTGGGTCAAAAAGGAGAGTAGGGCAAGGTAGTCTGCCAGGTGGCGAGTAATCAGGAAATTCCTGCGCACATATTCGCGCCCTGCGCCTCCCATACGGGCGATCAGGTGAGGGTTATCGAGGAGATACCGGGTCCGGAAGGCCGCCCCCTCCACGGAATGGACTGTGTAGCCCGTCACATTGGGTATGATCTGAACCTTGATGCCCCCGGTGGCTCCTCCGATTACGGGTTTTCCCTTCCACATCGCCTCGGCGACTGTAAGCCCGAATCCCTCCCTGGTCGATTTCTGGATTACGATGTCGGCCGCGCGCTGGAGGGCATTGATCTGCAGAAAGGCATCCACCGGGAGTTCAAGGACATGGATGTCTGGATCGCGACCTGCCGCCTCCTTCACCTCGGAAAGAACCTCTGCTCCTTCCGGATCATCAATGGCTCCTCCCCCTGCAAGTACCAGCTGGCAATCGATCTGTTTCTTGACAATTCGGTAGGCATTAATGACCCCGATGGGGTCCTTGAAACGGTCAAAGCGAGAAACCTGAAGTAGGATAGGCTTATCCTTCCAGATTCCCAATGGCTCCAGGATATTGGCCACCTCTTCCCGGCTCAGGGGGCGGTTCTTCGGGCCAAAGGGATCTATGGAGGGGTAGACCAGAAATTGGGGGATGGGAAGTCGCTGGGCAAATTTGGGGAGGGTGAAGACGGCGGCATCATACCGAACGATGAAGCGCCGGAGGAAGTTCCAGAGGGTCCTTTGGGGTTGAGCGAGGTCAATGTGACAACGCCACACCCACTTGCCACCTCTGCGGTTTTCGATCAGGGGTGCAGGTTGGGGATCATGGATGAACACCAAATCCGCATCCAGTGAGATTCTGCCTGCGTTCTCTCTGACCGATTCGATATAGGTACGGTACATCTCCTCGGTGATGACCTGTTCCTTGCCCTGAAGGGCATTGTGAAATGCCTTGGTTACAGTAAAGAACTCCCGACTCCCCAGGATCACTTCCCACCTGGCCTTGATCCCCAGATCGTTCATCATGGGGACTAATCGCTGCAAGATCTCCGCCACCCCACCACCCATTCGGGTGGAATTGATGTGAAGGAAGGTCCTCCCTTGCACCCTCTCCGCCATCCGATACAGGAAATCGAGGGTTCCTGGAGGAGCGACTTCTCGGTAGGCCTCGACGCCTATGGTCATCTATCTTCCCTCCCTCGTTCCACTACTCTTGTACTCTTGCGCAGAGACCCAGCAATTTGGAACGGAGTTGCTCCAGGGTGAGAGAATAGAGCCGGATCCTCCTGATTTCCTCCGCCAGCTCGTTGAGCCCCAACTCCTCCATCAGCCAGATCGGGATATCATATTCCCTCCTCTTGAGCCGATGCCTCACTTCGAAGAAGTGAAAATAGAGAGAACTCACATCTATCTGTTCCAGGCCCTGGCAGAACTCTGGTAAGGTAAGGGAATGAAGGCCAGTGGGAATCTGTATGATTTGCGATTGCATGAAGGAAAAGGGTTCTCCGAAAATGACCCGGGGGATAATGCGAACCCCGGCGAGATGATCGTCGATGGTGGAAAGGACCTCTTCCCTGAGCGCCTCCAGGGTTTCAAATTCGGAAGGATCGATGATGCCCAAACGCTCACCCAAGACCCGGTCTTCCACCTCGGTAGCGACCCAATTGGCGAAGTCATTCAGATATTCGCCGTTGGGAAAACGCTGGCGAAGCAGAAAGCTATGGGTATGATAGAAGATGGAATCTGAAGGGACCTCCTCGATGAGATCTGCGAGTTCCTTCTCGTTTTCTGCAGTCTTCCCCAGGATCTCCCGCAATTCCATGCAACCATAAAAAATGAAAGGTCTTTGAGCTTGTCGTTCCATGTCGCTCCATCCCTTGATCTGCAAAAGATATCTTCACGCAATTATTAGGATCTACTGGGAGATTTCTATATCGAACCTTGAAAGAAGTCAATAAGAGAGGTTTTGTGAGCGATGGTTCACATCCCTCTTTTGGGATGGAAGGCTAAAGATCAAGCAGGCAGAGGAGGCATTCTATTGCAGGGGAAGACAGAACCTACTGAGTAGCCTTGACTTCCTGAGATTTCTCCGGACGATATAAGGGTAAACTGGGTGGACAAGTGGAGATGCATGAGTCCTTTAAATGATCTCTCTGAGGCCACTGATTTGAGCTTTCCTAACTACATCCTCGTAGGTAGAACTCAGAGAGACAGGGCCCAGCTCTCAAATCTCCAGATGGGTTGACTCTTGTGTAGGAGGTTTTTTTACAGGTACTTCTAAGGCTCTTTCTTTATTCTTCTAATTTGAGCCATGATCTCTTCAAACTGAGATGAGGCTTTGTTGATATGTTTCTTCATTAAGCGTGCCATCCGCTTTCTAAGATGTTTGAGTTTCTTGGGATGCAATTTTTTGATTTCAGCCCCCTCTTTATAAAAAATATCGTGCTCGATTTCGGCCCAAGCATGGTGAAGGATAGAGGTCAACTGTATTTCATACTTCAATCCATCGAATTTTCTGTACTCGCTCAGATGCAACCTCTTTGGGCCTAAACCGGCTACGATGTGAGTGGCCTCATAACCTGTTTCCTTCTTGTTTTCCTCCAATTTAAGATCTCCGCTTATCTCGTCGAAGATGTCCCTAATAAATTGATCCTTGTCGCTTTCCAAATAGAAGATGATTCGAATTCCTGCCAAGTCTTCTATTTCTTTCAAGCCATCGTATACCTTGCCCTCGTTCTTTTTCCTGATTAACTTTTCTTCCAATTTCTCTATGTCCTTTACTCTATAGAAAATCTGATACTTGTAGCCTCCATCTTGCAATAGGCCATTTAGCAATTGGAAGATGGCAAGGCAAAAATCTCCGTAGAGCGATCTTTCATCTCTGAACTCGTCCACGAGTTTTCTCACATAATCGTCCATTTTGCCCTTTCTTAATCTATGACTACTACGACTTCTCCTGACAGCTACGCCATATTGAGCTCAAGCTCATCGAGGAGGTTGTGGCTATCACAGGTGGCTGGTTTTCATATGTCAGCTTGCCCCTGCTTCCCTTCCAGATAAACGGTCCGAATGGGAAATGGAATCTCGATTCCTTCCTCTCGATAGCGCTTATGCAATCTTTTTACGAATTCGTGCTTGATGAGATATTGGTCCACAAACTCCTTGGCACGCAATATCACAGTAAAATCAATGCTATGGTCCGCAAAGGTATGGTAACGAATGAAGGGTTCAAATTCAGCCACCCCTCCCGGGACTTCCTTCATGGTCTCTTTCCCTACCTCCACGGTGACGCTTTCCACCTTCTCCAGATCACTATTGTAACTGACTCCCACCTGAACCAGCACCGCCATCTCTTTCTCGGGCAGATAAAAGTTGGTAATAACAGCCGAGGCCAACTTGGAATTGGGAATGATGATCCTGTTATTCGGGAGGGCCTTGATGGTCGTATTTCGCCAAGTTATATCCGTCAAATAGCCTTCCTCCCCAGTGTCCAATTTGACATAGTCTCCGGGCCGAACTTGCCGAGCCGCAATGATGTGAAGCCCGGAGAACAGATTGGACAGCGTGTCTTGAAGCGCGAGAGCTACGGCCAGGCCCCCGACGCCTAATGCCGTCAGTATGGGGGTGATGGAAACGCCCAGGGACTGAAGGATGATCAACAAACCGATCAATAGAACCAGTGCCTTCGTTAGGTTGCGGAAAATGGAGGTGGCAGGGAAAACATCTCGCCTCTTCTCCGTATAAAGGGATACAAAACCGACCGCAATCCTGGCCGCGGCAATCGTTACGGAAAAGATTGCGACCGCCAGCAAGATCTTTTGCAGATGAGCCAAGAGGATGGGACTCATTTGGAGATTCAGGATAGCCGCATATATGCTGGCCAGGAGAAACCAGAAGATAATCAAGCCGCGCAGGGCGGAAATAAGAACTTCATCGCCCTCCCATTTGGTCTTGGCCGCAAGTTTTTCCAGCTGCTTGAGCAGGATTCCTTCGAAGAGAATCCCCAAGAGGAATCCACCTACAATTAGGATTAAGGGCAAAATCCATTGGCTGATGGTAATAGACCCACTCATTAAACTAACCTCCCGATTGCAAAAGCATGGCTTGGGTGTAACGCCTGCAGGCTCTGCAGAATTCCAAAAGCTCCTTAAAATTTTAATGATATCATATGAGACCAGAGTTCAGCCGCGGAAATAAAAGGTGCAGAGAAAGCGAGGACGCTACTCAAGATGCCTCATCTCTCCAGAGGAGGGCCTCCCCCAAAGCATCAGCACAGCGGGAAGGACTAGGAGGGAGACCACCATGCAGGACCCTACCCCCAGGATGCAGGCAATTCCCATACTGATGAGTCCTGGATAATCGGAGTAGGTAATGGTGCCAAATCCAAGAATGGTGGTCAAGGCCGCCATGAGGATCGCTTTGCCCACCTGATTGAGGGCCAGAGTAACATCGAACTTGCGGTCCTCATAATAGCGATGGAGGACATGGACTCCGTAATCAACCGCGATGCCCAGTATCATGATCACGGCGAAGATATTCATGAGGTTGAGCTTCATGCCCAAGGCATCCATGAGGCCAAACATCCAGAGGATCCCGAAGCCTAAGGGGATCAATGCCAGCAAGGAACTCTTGATACTTCGAAAGTCCAGATAGAGGAGGAGGAGCACGCCCAAAAGGGCAATAAGGGCCGCCAGCTTCGCATCGGAATAGACCCTGGTCTTCAGTTCCCGGGAAAGGATATTCACCCCGGCAAATTTGACCGAGCCGAGGGTGGCGATCTCTTTGAGCAATTTCGAGGGCGGGCCCGCCTTCCAGACCTCCCGATTCTGATAGACATAGGTAACTACGCGAACCCCCCTTTCGTCCACTTTCAGATATCGGTTCAGGATCCGGCCCATAGAAGACTTTTTGACCTCCTCCCAGGTGATGGATTGAGAGGGAGACAAGAACCGTTGAAATTTTTTCAGGTACTCGTCGTAGGCGGAGGGCCTAAAGCCATTCTCCTCCAGGGCCGTCCGAAAAGTGCGGGCGATGCGACCTCCATTCAGCTCATAGGCCTGCTGGGATTGAATATAGGCGAGTCTCTCCTTTTGAGAGGCCTGAGAGGGCAGCAAAGCCTCCAGGGAGTCAAATCCGGTAATGCCTTCCTTCCCGTTCCAAGACCGCAACACGGTGGCAATCTCCTCGTTGGCCACTAGGGCCTCCTCCACCGTCTTTCTCTCGGCCACCACCACGAAGTGATAATAGGAGAGGCCGAATTTTTCGGCGATCCTCTCCTGGAGCAGTAGGGCGGGATTGTGTTTAGGCCGAATGTTGCTAATATCCTCATCGAAGGTCAGCGAAGTGGCGAAGAAGCCCAAACAGAGGCTGACCAGCACGGAGCTCAAAACAATCCCGCGCGGGAAGCGAGAAACGGTAGGAAGAATTCTCATCAATCCAAAGGATCTCATCCGAGGGGACAAGCTTGCCTTTTTTCGATTCTCGTCCCAGGCACATAAGGCGGGAAGCAGGATGCAGGTGGCCAGGAGGCAAAAGAGGATTCCAGTCCCGGTGAGGAGGCCCAATTCCGCCAGACCACGAAATTTGGTGACCATCATGGCATAGAAAGCGGCAGCTGTGGTGACCGCCCCGGTGAAGACAGATTGCCCCGTCTCCGCCAGCATCAGCCGGACGGACGAAAGGGCATCCCTGCCCGCAATCCGTTCCTCGAGGTAACGGTTGTAGAGCACGATGGTAAGATCGATCGCCAGGCCAAGTAGCAGAGCGGAGAAGCCGCTGGTGGCATAGTTGAGCTCTCCCACCGTGAGGGCGGCAAAGCCCATAGTCCAGGCGATGCCCACCGCCAGAGGTAGACCAGCAAAGAGCAGGGATTTGGTGCTCCTGAAAGACAACAGGAACAGGAGGAGCACTCCAATGAAGGAAGTGAGAAAATTCCGCAGGATATCCTTCTGGATGATCTCAGAATCATGGAGGGCAATGAGATAACCCCCTCCATAGCTCACTTTCATATGGTCCAGGGAAGACCCCTTCGGCCTTTTCACCTCTTGGCGAGCCTTCCTTTCGGCTGCATTCGCCATCTGCACCAGTTCCTTGGCAAAAAGAAGATCCTGGGCCGGCCTGGTGGGCCGGGCGATCATCAGGAGCATGGACCGGTCTTCACAGAGGTAATAGCCATCGAAGGGATAAAGGCGCAAGTTCCCTCCTCGCTTCAGCAGCCGATCCTTGACCAGGGGGAGGATATTAAAGGGATCTTTTTCGATCAGCCCTTTCATCGGAAGGGCCGTGGGGGTGAGTATGAGGGCCTTGATGCGCTGCACCTGCTCTTGAATTCGGTCGTCGCGGAGACGATCGGCTAACGAGCCGACCTCCTGTTGGGAGAGATAGAGCAAGCCGTTGTCCAACAGCGGCCTCATGTCCTCCGCCTCCTCCCAGATCTTATATTCTACATAATCGATGAGGGGCGAAGACCGAAGCTCCTTCGCAAATGAGTCGGCAAAATCCTCGAATTCGTCGGCGGGACCCCCCTTCTTTGACTCGATCGCAACCAGAAGGTAGTCCATGCTCCCATAGTCTCGCAGGACTTCCCGGAAGGTGTTCACTTTCTCGTTGTCCTGGGGGAGGAGTTCAAGAATGTCCGTCTTGATTTGAAGCCGACTGGCAAGGAGGAGAACGGCAATAAAGGAGAGGAAGACGAGGAACAGGACGAGACGGTGACGACGATAGGCGAATTGGGCCAAGGAGCCCAGTATTTCCCTTCGCTTTGCCAAATTTTCAGGACTACGAGTCTTTTGTTCGCTCTTCACTGAAGGGAGAAGTTGCCGCTTTCTGGGAATGGAATAATTTGAAAGCCGAGAGGGCAGCGACTATTTTCTTACGGGGAATTGGACCTCGATGAGGCACTCTTGGGAACTGCCCTCTGCTTCCCCGATTCCTTTGTGGTAGACTTCCCGGCCGGCTCCAGTGACCTGGTAGCCATTTTCCTCGATCCACTTTAAGATTTCACAATAAGCATCTGGCAATTTATCAATCGGGCCAGAGTGGGTAATGCATGCAAAGGCCCCCTTCCCCTTGATCTTGCCAGATGTGGGGAAACAGACTTCATAATGCATCCTTTGGAGATCCCATGATCTTGGGTCACCATGGAACAGGGCTAGAGGGGTACCAGCAATCTTTACCTTCTTTTCTTTAAGAATTTGAGCGAGTTGCTGAAGGGCCTTTCCTACCTCTTCGCGTGGCCCCTCCTTTTCCAAGGATGCGACCTTGATGGGCATCAAGAACTCAATGGAAACCTCAGGCACGAAAATCATCTCCTTTCGGTTGATCGGGTGCCTCCGAGAGGCTTATTCTTGCCTGCCCCCTTAAGACTACTTTCTCTCACATGTCCCCATCAGCTGTCTCTCGGCGAGACGATGGCCCTCCATGGCGTTAATGAGGTCTTTCTTTGATATCCCTGGCGGCAGCTTAGGCGCATTGTCCAGGGCATAGAGCTTGAAGTTGCAACGATGGATACTGCCCGGGGGTGGACAGGCTCCCCTATATCCCAGGTCCTTGAAGTCATTCATTCCCTGTTTGGCGCCATTTGGGAGGATTCCTATGGCAGGTACCCCTTCCGGGAGTCCCACGATTGAAGGGAGAATACTGTAGACGATCCAGAGAACCCGAGTGCCTTCTGGGGCGTCTGGGTCTTCACAAATTAGGGCCAGGCTCTGGCTATCCTGAGGGATGCCATTCCACCTCAGCGGTGGGGAGACATTTTCACCATCGCAAGTGTACTTGGCAGGCAGTAGGGCCCCGTTCACAAAGGCAGGGCTACTGAACTCAAAGACGACGCTACCTCCCTTCTGCTGCGGTGTCTTTGGTTCTTCACCGCGAGAGCAGGAGATGACAAGAAATGCCATCGCCAGAGCTACCCAGGAAAATTGGACGATGCTCCTTCTTGAATCCATCGATATGCCTCCTTTCGGTAGAACATAGGGTGAGGGATGCTCACCTCTCGGATCTCATGTCCCCAACATCATAATCTAAAGGCTTTTTTGATTTCTTGTTCCATACACCTCAACAAAAAAGCCGCTACCCAAAAATTTGGGATAGCGGCCCGACTATCATCTCAACCTCATTAACCTCCAGAGATACTTAAGAATTATTTAAATATCTCTGGACCCCATAACTGATACTGGCAGGTGTATGAAAGGTGGCTTGTTGCTATCAAATTTCAAGCCTCATGTCAAGCCGTCACTCCCAATTTTTCCCCAATTCTTCTTGACTCCTCCGTTTCGGTTCGGTAAATTCGCCTCGGCCAGTGCAAACCGAGCTCCAGCATTTGTGCATTTGGCCAATGGGATAGGCGGACGCATCCCAAATGATCATTTCTGATGAGGCAGTCTTGTGCTCGCGGCTCGAAAGGCGGAATGCTTATTGCTCGGTACAGGTAAGGGTAGCCGCCTAACAAATGTCTCGCGCAAATTTGCAGGCGATTCCCTGCTGAAGCAGAGAGCAGATCAAGGCCCCATTTGTTGTAAAGGAGGGAGTCATGTATCAGAAGATTTTGGTCCCCGTGGATGGGTCGGAGCTGGCCGAGTGTGTGCTCCCCCATGTGGAGGCGATTGCGAAGGGATGCCAGGTGAAGAATATCATCTTCGTGCAGGCGGTGGAGATCTTTCATCCGGCCGATGGAATGGGCTTTGCCTTTTCCCCGGAGGAGATGAATCGCCTGGAATCAGAAGGGAGAAAGGCAGCCAAGGAGTACCTTTCCCGGCTATTGGCTCGGGTGAAATACGGAGGGGCCAATGTGCAATCGGAGATCCTGGTGGGAAGGCCCGCGGATCGCATCTCCGAGTATGCCGAAAAGAACGGCATCGATCTCATCGTGATGGCAACCCATGGGCGCTCAGGGGTGAGTCGCTGGGTTTGGGGAAGCGCGGCGGATCGAATCCTCCGTTCCTCCTGCGTTCCTGTGCTGATGGTACGAGCCCCGGGATGTGTGCCTGGGATGTGACCCGGGGACCCACTTGAGCCAAGAATACTCAGGGCCCGCTTCGGTCATTGCTATCGACTGCCATTTTCTTCAACCGGAGCGGGCCTCCGCTTATCTGATCCACGAAAGAGATCGCGCGGCCTTCGTGGATAACAATACGAGCCAGGCGGTGCCCCATCTGCTCCAGGCCCTGAAGGAGAATGGCCTGCGGCCGGAGCAGGTGGAATATGCCATCGTCACCCACATCCACCTCGATCATGCCGGGGGGACCTCAACCCTGCTCCAGGCTTGCCCCCATGCGATCGTCCTGGCCCACCCTCGGGCCATCCGCCACCTCATCGACCCCTCTCGCCTCCTATCCAGTGCCGAGCAGGTCTATGGGAAAGAGCTGTTAGAGGCCGTTTACGGGAGGATTGAACCGATTCCGGCCGAGCGTGTGCGGGCCGTGGAAGATGGCGAAAGACGAACATTTGGCCACCGCACCTTGACCTTTCTCCATACCCCTGGTCATGCCAATCATCACCTCTGTATCCATGATTCGGAATCCAACGGTGTCTTCACCGGCGACACCTTTGGGATCAGCTATGGGCCCCTGCGCCGCAGCACGCGTCCCTGCCTCCTGCCCTCCACTCCGCCGACCGACTTTGACCCGGAGCAAGCACGGACCAGCGTCCGCAGAATCGTGGAGACGGGTGCGGATCGCGCCTTCTTGGCCCATTTTGGGGAGTATCCATCCGTGCGGGAAGGAGCGGCTCAGATGATCCAGGGCCTTGACCTCATGGAGGGGATCGTGAAGGAGATCCTGGCTGAGGGGGAGCCTCACGACGATCTTTTAGCCTTCGTGGAGGGCCGGGTACGGGCCGAGATCGAACAACTTTTGGCCAGAGGCTGTCGACTCCCCCTCCCCGAAGAGGACTGGATGTGGCTGGAGCCGGAGATCCAACTCAATGCCCAGGGCCTGCTCCACGCCGCCCAGAGGATCCGCTCCGCCTGATCAGGCAGGTCCTCCACCTCGTTTCCTCCCTGACCGTCAGGTTTGCCTCTCAAAAAACACTGGCCCCTGTTTCCCTCCCCTTTCTATTTCCCCTCTCCGATCCGAAAAGAGAGGACGGCTGCACCCAAATAACACCCCCCGGCCAGGAGGAGCACGGTGGGAAAGCCCCACTGGATGGCCAGAATGTGGGCCAGGAGGACACTGATCACCGAGAAGAAGCCGTTGATCCCCCAGGCCCAGGGCAGGAGCGAGGCATCTTTGGCCTTCACAGCCAACAATCCCTGGGGAAAGGGGATGCCCATGAAGAATCCCAGCGGGGCAAGGAAGAGAATGCAGAGGAGGATCTTCATCCAGTCCCTTTGAGCAGCCATCCAGTGCATCAGCGGATCGAGGAAGAGGGAATAGACAACCAGGATGAGAATCAGGGTGAGGGCGGAGAGGAAGATGCGAGATCTGGTTGGAAAGACTCGATCCGAATAATAGCTGCCAAGGCCCGAGAAGAAAAGCAGAGAGGAGAGGATGACGCTCAAGGAATAAGTGGGATGGTGGAGGAAGAGGATGAATTTCTGGATAAGAGGCATCTCGATGAACAGATAACCGATCCCGAGGAGAGCGAAATAGAGGAAGACGGGCAAGCGGTATCTTGATGGCGAAAAGGATGTGGAGAAAAGGGGAAGCACGATCAGCAGGAAGCTGATGATCCCGGCTACGAGGAGGCAGATCCACAACACGAAGCAGCCCCACTCCGTGAAGGGGATCCGCTGGGGACCAGCCTGGAGGAGAAGCGGCAGGGCCTTCCACCTAAAGAAGTTGTAGTAGTAGGGGCGGCGATCGGTCGGGGCGGAGAGATCAAAGGGGTAGTTCTGGAGGAACGCTTTTCTATCGTGGGAGAGGAGGATTCTTGCCGCCTGATCATAGATGGGAAATTCCATCCGGACATAACGATTCGCCTCCTCGGGCCTGATTCCGGGATAGTGGACCAGGTCAAACAAACGGGCTCGTGCGAAGGCCTTTCCCTCTCTGATCTGATCCTCGGTCAGGGGCCTCCGGGAAAGTATAATGGTAAAGGTCCTCATAGAGCGAATGCAGAAGAGATGGCGATGAATCTCTTTCATACGCATGCCTTCCAGGGAAGTGATGCAGAGGTTGAGCATCTTGAGATTTCCCCGCGGGGGAGTGTCATTCCATCGGGTGATGGCAAGAAGCCCCTTCCCGCTCAGGTGATCCCATAGTTCCTGGATGGACTCCACCGTGTAGAGATAGGTCTCGTTCAGGGCACGGGCTCCAGAGGCGGCTGCCGCATAGGAGTCCATCAGGGAGAGTTCGATCAGATCGTATTTTTGCGCAGTCGAGGTGAGAAACCCACGTGCCTCCTTCCTGACGACCCGGACGCGGGGATGGGCATAGATTCCCCCGGAGAAATGGGCGAGTTCATTCCTCATGAGCTCTATGACATCTTGGTTGATCTCCACCCCATCGATGGAGGAAAATCGATGCAGGAGGGCCTTCAGGATCCCTTCCCCTCCGCCCACTCCCAGGATGAGCGCCCTCCCCCTCGCCTCCGGCGAGAGGAGGTGATAGGGGAGGCTGGAGGTGAGGTAGTCCAGATAGCCGATCCTCTTCAACCTTCCATCGAAGGGGATCACTGCGCTCAGGGAATCGCCGTCAAAGGAGATCGCCTTCTGAGTTGGCACCTGATATGGGCAAAGCAGGCTCAGGTCGCCGGAATAGTGGAACCCTTCTGCCTGGACTGCTTGCACCATCCCCAGAGGAGAGTATCTTTCGGCGATGATCCGCGCCCGAGGGAGGAGAAGGGCGCGGGACAAGGGTTTGTAGGGTGACATCTGCCCCAGATTCCACCAGCGGAAGGAGAAAAGGAACCCGATGGCAAGGATCAGGGAGAGAGCACAAAGAGAAATCGAGATTGTCTTTCTGAAGTTTTGCGAAAACAGGGCCGAGGTGGCGAAGGCGAGGACGGTGATGAGGAACAGGATCTGGTTGGGATGAAGGAGGAAGGAGAGGAGGATGACGGTGATCGCCCCCCCACTCGATCCAGCCAGATTGAGGAAATAGGTCCTGGCGACGGGAAAATGGCTGAGCGCCATTCCGATCACCGCGGCACCAAAGAAGAAGGGGATGCCCGTGAAAACGAAATAGAGGGAAAGGTATATCCACTGGGAAGGATCGATCCCCACCTCGAAGGGATTGAAGGGAACCTTCCCCAGGACGAAGAACCCGAGACCAAGGGAAACGGGAAAGAGGAGAAGGCAGGCCTGAAAATAGTAGGCGAATCTTCTCTCGATTCGTGGCTGGAAAATGGTAAGAGCTGTCCCGCTCGCCCCAAATCCCAGGAGGGCGAGGCTGATTACGATGGAGGCAATACTCTGCCACTGAATGATGGAGAAGATCCGGGTCAGGAGAACTTCATAGCAGAGGAGGGAGAAGGAGGTGAGAAATACCACCAGGGAGACAGATCGCAGTTCCGCCTTCATCCCTTAAGGCCTTTTTCCTCGGACCAAAGGGACAAAGGCGACCTGGGTGATCACTTTGGTCTCGAACTCCCTTTCGCTCCTCTTTTTCACCAGGAAGAGCTCCTGGACGGAGAAAGGGGGCCCCACCGGGATGCACATCAAGCCTCCTATCTTGAGCTGCTTGATGAGGGGTGGAGGGACGAACTCCGCGGCCGCGGTGACGATAATCGCATTGAAGGGGGCATATTCCTCCCAGCCATAATACCCGTCCCGATGGGAGACGCGGACATTCCGGTACCCCTGGTCTTTCAGCGTCTTCTCCCCGCGGGATGCGAGTTGAGGGATGATTTCTACGGTAAAGACCTGATCCACGATCTCCGCCAGGATGGCTGCCTGATAGCCAGAACCGGTTCCCACTTCCAGGACCCGGGCGTCCTTCTTGAGATTCAATAGCTCGGTCATCAAAGCCACGATGTAGGGTTGAGAAATGGTCTGTCCAAAGCCTATGGGGAGGGGATAATCCCCGTAAGCCCGACCTCGCAGCTCCGCGGGGACGAACAGGTGCCGAGGAACCTTCCTCATTGCGGCCAGGACCCTCTTGTCGGCAATCCCTCTCGCCTCGATCTGATCCTTTACCATCTTCTCTCTGGCTTGATCGTATGTCTCCTGGGAGAGGCCACTCTCCTCCAGCCAAAAGAGAGGAAGTGCCAGCGCGAGAGCGAGGATGCAGATGCAAAAGGATCTCAGAAGGTGACCCATGGTTGCTTACCCCTTCTGGTTAGGGGCTAGGGAGGCGCGACGAATCGCCTCCTCTCCGAAACGGTCCCGGATGCGGTCCACTGCCGAATCGAGGCGGGAACTCCTCTTGACAGCGGAATCGAAGAGATCCAGCTGCCTTCCACTGCCCAGGTTCGCTGCCCGGACGCCCAAAAGGCGCACCTTCCTGCCGGCTTTCAGACTGGCTTCCAACAAGGAGGCAGCGCTCTGATAGATCTGGGAGGTGGAGTCCGTGGGCTGAGGCAGGGTGGTCTGACGGGTGATGGTTTGAAAGTTGGGCCACCGCAGCTTGATGGCAATCGTCCTGGCCAGCAGCCCTTCCGCGCGCAGGTTCTGCCCTACCTCTTCGGAGAGGGAAAGCAAGACGCGCCTCAACTGGGGGAGATCGCCCAGATCCTGGACGAAGGTCGTCTCTCGGCTGATGGACTTGGTGGCGTGTTCGGTCTCGATCGGGCTGGTGTCCTGGCCGTGCGATTTGCGCTGCAGATCGAGGGCCCACACCCCGAATTCCTGTTTCAGCAGATCCAAGGGAGCCTTCTGGAGCTGCCCTATGGTTTGAATGCCGAGCACCTTCAGGCGTGCCGAGCACTTGGGTCCCACCCCCCAGAGCTTCTCCACGGGCAGCGGTGCCAGAAATCCGGCCTCCTCGCCAGGGGGCACTTGAATTAGACCATTCGGTTTGCCATGGCTGGAGGCGACCTTGGCCACCAGTTTGTTGGTGGCAATGCCGATGGTGCAGGGCAGCCCCACTTCTTCCTGGATGCGGCGCTTCAGGTCTGAGGCGAGGGAGAGGGGATCGCTCCATAGCAATCTCGCATAGGTGAGATCGAGGAAGACCTCGTCCACCGAGACCTGTTCCATGGGACAGCCGTAGCTCTTTATGATTCCCATGACCCGGGCAGAATATTCCGAATAGAGGGGGAAGTTCGGCGGGGTGCGGATGGCCTGGGCGCAGAGGCGGAGAGCCTGGCCCATGGGCATGGCGGAATGAACCCCGAAGGCGCGGGCAGCATAGGAGCAGGAGGCGACCACGCCCCGCTCCTCTGGCTTCCCACCTACCAGGATCGGCTTGCCCCGCCATTCCGGATGGAGGGTCTCCTCCACCGAGGCATAGAAGGCATCCAGGTCCAGACAAAGGATAGTGCGTGCGGTATCCATGGTGCCATTATGCCAGATCGAGAAGGTGGCGTCAATTCCGACTGGTCCCAACCGAAACCACTGCCCGCGAACGCAAGGGACCCAAGAACAGCGATAGAAACTGTCATAAGGCATCCCATGGGGCTTGTGAGGTCTTTTGGAATCCGGCAGGGTCCCTTTGGGTGTCCTCAGAAGCTCTGCATGGCCAGGGTTAGTCCCGCCAAGAGCTATCTTCCTCAGTTGTCAGCGGATCTGGAGGCACCTCTGCCTTCCTCGAGGTTCTGTCCGGTTTGTCCGATCTCTGGTTGCCGTCTCAGGTCACCAGGGCCAGCTCAAAACACCTCCTGCGGATCTGGCGAAAGAGGATCAGCTTCTCCCTATCCAGGGCCAGCCTCAAGATCATTCGCCTCCCATGGTGCACGATCCGGCCGGCCACCTGGATCAGCTTCCAGCGGAAGGTGACTATGGTGTGCTGCCACCAGGAGTTGGGACAGGAGAGTCGCTTGAA
>Ga0315314_1001903_pt1 | contig 17749 bp, 28 predicted proteins | sample TDP9_MG_FD_203631 | JGI IMG/M metagenome (GOLD analysis project Ga0315314, IMG submission 203631) | Freshwater sediment microbial communities from Lake Towuti, South Sulawesi, Indonesia - TDP9 | ecosystem: Environmental > Aquatic > Freshwater > Lake > Sediment | place: Indonesia: South Sulawesi...
CCGGCTTTCAGAATTGGAAGGGCTACTTTGTAGTGTATAAAAGGTTTGAAACTCGTTTTTCATTCCTCCTTCTTCTTGTTGTTAAAGGATTGTTTGTGTGTTTTTTGATTTAAAACTTTCTATGCGTGAATGATAGGATAAACGCCGCTTTCGCTTACTATGAAGTTGGCTGTGATTGTGGTTGGCTTTGTGATGTTGATATCTGCTACGCTATTAAGTGATGCCAGAGAGCCGTTGACTGTCCAGCTGATGAATCCGTATGTTAATACGAGGTCTGGGCTTTTTGTGACAGCTGCAAATCTGTGTGTGCCTTTTGTTAGGGTGATGGTTTTTGGTGTTGTAACTAATTCTTTGCCGTCCACTAAGATTATTGTTTGTATTGGTTTTGATGTTAACTGGACTTGTAATGCTGGTTTGGCTGCGACTCTGCTGATCAGCCATCCTAAGCCAACTAGACCTGCGATTCCTCCTATTATCACTACTGCCTTTTTGCTCATAAACATCAACCAAACTGATAGTGTATTTTCTTCTTTAAAGACTTTTGGCAACAATAAGCGAGAAAAAGTAGGATTCCTCGGAGTCGCCTAAAAAATAGACGCAAATAAAGAAAATGGGTGAAAACATGACAAAAGGCTTTTATCTTCTCCACTCTTTTTTATAGTTTAAGGTTGGGTGAACGGTGATGAGTAATTTGGTCGAGAAGGAACGCCTTAACATCTGGCGCAAAATCCTCACATTTCTGCTCAAGAGCAAAGAAGCGAGACATAGCACGGAAGTGGCAAAGAACTGTGAATTAACGAAGGACGCGGCGTATTACCGTTTGAAAAGCATGGCAGTCGAGGGCTTAGTTGAGATGGTGCGAACGGATTATGGAGTAATGCTGTGGCGAATAACAGACAAAGGCAGAGGGTGGCTAAAACAACAATAACCCCTTTTTTATGATTGGGTGATGGTTATGAAGTTTAGGTTTTCACCTAAGTTGGTTGTCGATTCTGAAAAGGAACCGTTTAAGAGCGAGGGCATTCGCATAGGTTTCTACTCTGCGCCAGGCACTAGGAAAAGCTACACGGTTGCCGCTTGTATTGTTGAGCCTTTCTTAGAAGAGGGTGGCGTGGTTGTTATTTTTCAGCCGCGTTCAGAATGGCATACGTTAAAGGAGAAATGGGGTTCCATTGTTGTTGCAGGTGGACCTTTTCAGGACATACCTATCGCTACGCAGATGGCTAGGGTTTACGCGGAAGCGATAGTGAATGATGGAGTTAGCATGGTTTTTGATTTTTCGGAAACGGAAGAGCAGGATTTAGTGCGGTTTGCTGCTGAACTTTTAGCCAGAATTTTCACTTTGCAGAATGTTGTTCGACGTCCATTATTGTTGTTAGTCGAAGAGGCGGCGGATTACACGCCGTTTAGCACGAAGGGTAAACTTGTGGAACCGTGGATTTACGACAGAATGAAGGGCAGAATAGTGAAAATAGCCACTCAAGGTAGACCGTTAGGCTTCATGATGGTTTTAGTAAGCCAAAGACCTGCGCAGCTAGACTTCACTGTTCGAATGATGTGTAATCTCTCTTTTTATGGAAAATTTCACCCAAAAGACCTTAACGACATTAAAACGATGCTTTCGGCTTACGAGGTGGAAGCTAAAGAGACGGCGGAAAAATGCGTCAATATGCCTCACGGAAGTTGGATAGCTATTACATCGGAAGGCGTAACAGAGTTAAGCATCACAGCAAAGCGAATCACCTCTCATGGCGCTGACACACCACGCCTAGAATACACCGCGCCCAGAACTGAGGAGACAAAGAAGACGGTGAGCGAGCTTGTGGAAGCGATTCAGAAAGCGTTAGAGCAGGAGCGCTTAGAAGAGTCTGAACTTGCGAAGGTAAAGAGGAAAATTGCTGATTTAGAGAGGGACGTTAAAGATAGAGATGAAAAGATTAGCACGCTTGAATCTGCCTTGGAGGTTGCTTCTCGGCTTGAGATTAAGGCTCCAGAGAGTAAAGTGGACCAGCAAGAAGTTTTGAGGCTGAGGGAGGAGCTTGAAGCGGAGAAGAGTAGTAAGAGCATCATTGTTAACGATATTCAGAAGTTTTTGCAGAGTCTTAAGATTGAACTGGACGAAACTTTCGAAAAGGAAACAGAGCATTTTCTCGGTGTAAAAGAAGAAGCGGCAAAGCCACCACAGGGTATGAGCGAAGATATTGCCAAAATGTGGCTTGAAAAACTTCCAAATCCTTGTTCAAGGAACGTTTTCAGCTTTTTACTCAAGCACAAAGGAATGAAGTTTACTAAAAGCCAAATCGCTTTACAGTGTGGCTATTCGAGCAACAGCGGAAGCTTCGGGTCCGCCTTGTCGCTGTTAAGGAAGAACAACTTGGTCAAGACCAACCGAGAATTGTGGTGGGTTGAAGGTTTGTAGCAGTTGCTACTTTTTGTTTAAAGAATTTTTGTTATTTGGATGATAACAGAACATTGTTATAGAAGATAATATCAGAAAGATTTTTAACATTAAGTTCACTTTTAGATTGTATTGAAAAAGGAGAAGGGGAAGGGAGGTGAAAAAGAGATGAAGTTTGTTAAAAAGTTGGCATGTATTACGGTGTTCATCTCTATAGCTCTACCGATAGCTCTAAACGTGATACATCTTTACTGGAACGGTGTAGTCTGGAGCGTGTTGTAAAATGAGCTTTGAAGCAGTCAAAAGCTTCTTGGAACTCATCGCTTGGGTAGCCTACCTCATTGGAGGCTTAGGCTTCTATTTAGTCAATTCATACGCGCTGACTAACGTGCTTATTTCGTTCGTGTGGTGGATACCTCTACTATTCATTGTCGTTAAAGAAGACAACCGTAAAATCGTCGCTGAAACGCTGAAGTATTGGAGTGGCAAAGCTGTGTCGGAAGAACGTAAAAAGAAGATTTTGGAAGAAATTGAAAAAGAACTTAAAAAGACAAAGCCCATTCCTTAAGCTTGGATATCAGGGAGATTTCGGAGTGAAAAACCATGACTGTTGTTCGTAAATATCCAACCGAATATGTTAATGAGGGTGCATGGGCTAACCCTCAATATATTCTAGGAGAAGCTGATAACCAGTGTGCAACAAAACTTACTACGAGCACTTCACCGTTAAAACTCTACTGTAAAACATTTGGCTTCAACATTCCAGCAGACGCAACTATTATTCGAGTTACTTTAGGAGCAAAAGCGCAGTATCCTGTCGCTTATCCTCACAGTTTGCTGCTGATGTATTTTAAGTTAGGGAGTTACTTATGGGGTTGGGCACCTAGCAGCATTTCATCTTTAAATTGTGCTTTAACTTTTTGGCAAACCGATAACATTGATTTAGGCGTTATTCCCATAACGGTGGCTGACCTGAACAACGAAACTTTTCAGGTTTGGCTCCAAATATCAAGTGATGATGGCGTAAATAGTGCTATTGCTTTTGGCGACGCTGTTTACCTAGAAGTTGAATATACTGTACCCGCTTTGGCGAGGATGGTGGGTGACGGTTTAACTTGGGTCGTAGGCTAAACAGTTCCGCTTTCAGGCATTTCTTCGTAGGTTAACTTCCATTCTGCGGATTCAATGTCACCATCATCCCTCAGTTTGTTTAGTGCATTGAGCATCTTGGTTTTAGTGGACTCTATTTTCGCCTCTGACACAAGTATGGAGATGTTAAATCTTCCTTTCCTAACCATGCTTTCACCTCCCTTACTAGACAGCTAGTGTTTCAGTGGAAGCCGAAGCTGTGACGTTTGCAGCGGCACTAGAGAGAAGGGTTAATGCTTGGTTATCTCCTCCCTCGACATTTTCACTGATAAAATTGCGTTCAATTGAACCATTTGCTGGCAGATAATAGCTACGCCACGCAGTTGTTCCCCACCGCAAGTCGATACGTGTCGCAGCGTCTACGCTTATTTGAATGCCTTTAAGCCTAAGCTTATATCCTGCTCCAGGTGCGGTTTTGATTGTGGCTGTTCCGCCTGCTCCTAAAGCAGTTGGTGCCAGATACGAGGGCGTTACAACTTTTTGAACATCTTGTATGAGTCGAGGGTCTATTTCTGTTCCAGCATGGCGGAGTTGAACAAGCAAGTCGTAGGTGGTTGCCCTTTGTTGTAGCTGTGTTTGGCTGCCGAGAACTTGTCTTGGGTCTATCTCTACGCCAGCGCTTCTCAACTGAACTATTAAGTCGTATGTTGAGGCTCTTTGAAGTATCTGTTGTCCTTGAGAGCCATAAATATCTCTCGCATCGTATTCTACTCCCGCAGTGCGTAATTGAACATAGACATCTCCACTTACTGCTCTCTGCTGCAACTGCCCTACGCTACCATAAATTATGCCTAATAGCCTAGCAGCCTTATCACTTATATCAACCACATCAGCAGAAGTTAACGCTCGTATTTGTCTTGCATCATATTCTGTTCCTTGGTGTGAAAGTTGCACAATAGATTCGTAGGTTAAAGCTCTTTGTAGCAACTGCTGACCTTGAGAACCATAAACTCGCCCCAGTAAGCGGGCAGCTCTATCAGATAAGTCGGGAATGTCACTTGCTCCAAGATTCCAACTACGGTCACGAGCGTCATAAGCGACTCCTGCATCAGTTCGGAGAACAGAATAAATTTCATCAGTTGTTTTGAGTAAAGCCCTAATTGAGCGAGGGTCAATCTCAGCACCTGCACTTCGCAGTTGCACAATTAGGTCGTATGTGGTTGCTCTCTGCAGTAACGCTTGAGCTTGACTACCATACGCTGTTACGATGTCGCTTGAAAGCAAACTTCTTATGTTACGAGGGTCAATTACGGCGCCGCTGACCACGATTTGATCGTGAAGAGGATTGCTCAAACCTATAGTGGAACCCAAATAGCGTGCTATGTCCACTTGTCCAAGTTGTCTAGCCCATCTGTCGCTAATATCAACGCTTCCTGAAACTGTTGTGATGCCTTCAACTTTAACCGTACCATCAGACTTAACCAAGATTTTAGCATATGTTCCAGGCAAACTCTCAATCTGACCATATACGACTATTCCCCCGCTTTGATATGTAGCTAGGAGGTCGGCTAGTTCCTTTTCTTCATAATCCCTGTGACTTAGCATTAAACCACCAAAAGCTTATTTATTTCTACGCCCTTATAAGAAATTGGTGAAATTATGGCTCTGACAAAAACGTATGTTGTTGTGAACGTTAGGCGTGAGAGCAAAGACATGCTGGTTATCGAGTTGCTGGATGAAAGTTCTATTGCGCCCAATGTTAAGACTGCTCTTTTCAGAATGGGACTAGACGACTATAAAGCATTAGAATATCCAAACCCCGCGGAAACCAAAGTAACTATAGCAATCACCGTTGTAGAACAGGCTAAAACTGAGATACCTACTTAGCGTCTTGTTGTGACTCTAACGGTGGCTGTCTTTCCCTCTTCAGCCAAGACTTCAACTCTCCAAACACTCGGTTTTTTTTCTGATCCAAAGATTCTCGTCATTCTATTGTCTAATGTTACTGCTTTAGGAAGCGAAGTTTTGTTCGTCATTACCTTTACTGGGTCTGGACCTTCATTGTAAACTTCAACTGTAAACCACTTCCAAGGAAAACTTCGCAACTCTTTTCTTTCGCTTGAAAGTGTTAACGATACCTCTTCCTCTATGCCTTCTTGTTCCCAAACTTCCAACGCCACTAGCTTCGCCTCATAAAAGCCAGAAACGCCAAGAAACCAAAAAACGCAAAAATGCCAACAACTGCCACTATTGGTAATATGTTTTGTTCTTCTTTAATCACGAATGTCGGCTGCAATGGAAGTTCTAAGGGTATGCGTGTTCGTCTTTGTTGAAAGTTTCTATTTACGCTTCTCGCTGTCTGCACATCGAATAATGGAATTTCTTCGGGTTGAAAGAGCGACATTGATTTTCACTAATATAATAGTGGGAACTCGCTTATAGGATATTTCCTAGCGTTTATTGACCCTATTGATATCAAGTTGTGAGTGGCTACGATCAGTGGGATTGAAGCAGGAACTAGCATTAGCGAAAGTCTTAAACTCTTTGAAACTTTTAAGCGTCTTCCAACTTCGCCTACGAGTAACGGTAGACCTGTAGCACAGATTCCTTCAAGTATCGGGTTTGCCAATGGATTCATTTCGGCAAGTTCAGGCATTGTTAGACCTATCTTTGTAGTCGCATAGTCCGCTAATGTGCCAACGACTCCTAAACCCACGATTAAAAGTTCTTCTTTCATTCTTTCTCACTCTGGATATAACAAAGGAAAGTCTTTAGCAGTTTCGCCTAGACATAGTAGCGGATTTTTGAAGTAGCTGTTTCCTATGAATATCCATTTGTGTCCGAAGTGAAGCCATGTTCTCCAGAATAGTGGATGCGGAGTTATTACGAATACTTTTTCTGCTACTCTGCTTAGCTCCTTAATAGTGTGGGCGGGATTGTTTACATGTTCAAGTACGTGATAGCAGAGGGCTGAGGCAAAAAAGTTATCCACAAAAGGCAGGTGTGGTTTATCAAAGGCTTGTATTTGGATGAAATTTTTGGCTTGTCTTGGAACTACATCTACATTATAGTCTCCTCTAGGCATGCTTCCGCATCCGAAGTCTAAAACTGGTTTTCCTCTCGTCCGTGCATAATCATGTGCTCTTTTCGTTACAACAGCTTTTTCTGCTTCATTATAAAGCTGATTAAGCACCCAACTGCTAGCAAAAAACAGTAGCGCACTTTTTAGAAGAGTCAGAGTCTAGCCTCCATGTTGCCTAATGCTATTAGGTTCTGAGCATCAAAGTGCAAGTATTTCGCAGCCTGTTCATCGCCTCTTTTTTCAGCCAAGTCACGATAATACTGAAAGGCTTCTCGCGTGATGTTGACAGCTTGTCCAAAAGTTTTGTCTGTGGCAAGTTGAAGGGCTGGCTGCATGAGGCTGACGAAAAAGGGGTAAGCGATTTTGTCATTTAAAGGGTCGGAAGCATGTTCCTCGCTTAAGAAAATGAAGGGTTGTCGATAAGCCACTACTGCTATAGCTTCAGCATCTATTAAACGGAAAGCCAGTTCCTTACCCGTGTTGCAAGTCGCACAATAAACCATTCTCCCAGCCATGAGGTGAGTGTTGGTGTCGTAAATTTTTAAGCCAAGTTCAGGATCGTAGCCTTTTACGCCCAAGATGACGTGTCCGTTTACTTCTATGCCTTTGCTTCCGCCGTGAGAATCCATAATAACTAAGCGTGGGTCATATTTGTTTAGGGCTTCTTGAAACGTGGACAGCGAAGCATTTTTTAGAATTACGACTTGATGTCCGTTTTCTGCTGGGGTTCGGGCGTAGCGTTTCCAGTAATAATATCCGTAGCGTGTTGGTTCATCCACGGGAGATACTGCAATGAGTATGCTTGCCACACGTGGGTGCCAGCTTTAGATTTCTTTGATTAGGGGTATGGGTAATTCTTTTCTAAGGGGTAGGTCAAGTGCGAATGTTATGCCTGTCATTCTTCGTGTGCGTATGATTGCATGGTGTAGAAACATTGCGCCTGCGTATAGAAGTCCGCCTAGCCCGAAGGCTTTTACGTCTTCTCGCTTCTTGTAGTGTCCTATCACATAAGCTACTGCGGGGATGCCTAGAACGATCCAGTCGTCTATGGGTGGAAACGGATTGATTGTTTCGATGTAAGGAAACGTTCCACTCCATTTTGCTGGGTCAGAGTCATATATCATTTCAAGGACACCGTCTATGGCGCCTGCTGTTAAGGTTCCGCCGATTAATGGAAGCACGTCTTTCTTTTCCATTTTTTACTTTACTCCTTTGGACCCCAACGTTTGGTTACTTGGTAGCCTACGATTGGCAACACTATTGGCAAAACAAAGAAGCCGACTACCATGCCCGCTAGAAAGCTTGTGACATCAGGACTTGGCGAAAGCTTTTGCAGTTTGCCTCCGTAGAAACGAACAAGTCGGTCCGTATTCTCATACGTGATCGGCATTCATTTTTTCCTCCGCTGTTTATATAACTCCTCTGCGCTTTTTAACGCTTTTCCCGTTGAAGTGCCTAGTTCCATTTCTCGCTTTGCTTCCTCTTCACTCATTGACTTTGAGAATGTTGAGATTTTGCGTTTTCCCATTTTTTCACCATGGTGCCGTAGCTGTCATAGTCCAAGGGCATATCTTTGTTTTTAAAGGTTCCTTCCAAAATCTTGTTCTTGCATCTGCCCCTGTCCATGCAATTCTAAACTCGTATCTGGTGTTTTTGTCAAGCGTGAACGATGCTTTTCCGTATACGTTGGCGATTGCGCTTGTTTTGAAGAGGGGTATGTTCCACCATAGAAAGTGCACGATTGTGCAGATGGATATCCTGGCGAAGGGGGCGGGCGTGTATCCGTCTTTTTGGACTACACGACATGTGACTATGCATGCTTGAAGTTCGGGGTATAATATTGGCATTTTTTCACTTCTTGGGTCTTTCTGTTAAAATTTTGTAGCCTATGGGAACTGTTACTATGACTACTGCTCCGCCAATTATCCATGTCCAAGGAACTTTCTCATGCCAAGGTCGCAAGGGGCATTCTTTTATGTGTTCCATCAGTTCATCGTTAGTTTTGAAGCCTGTGCCACAGTAGGGACAGATAAATTGTGGTTGCTCAGGGTGAGCTGTCGCTATGTGTCCTTTTAGCGCGGCTGCGTCTGGGAATGCCTCGCCACAGTAGGGGCAGTAGACGGGTTTGGGTTTTAGGAGTTCATAGGCGACATATGCAACGTAAACTACGGCGGCAGCAACTATGGCGGCGCCAATTATCCATAGAATCGCCATGATTATGGCTGGGATAATGGGTGAATCGGCGGGGTAATAGGCTTCAGTTATTACGTAGTCGTAGGTGGGCGCTCTGATTTTTTTGACGCTTGTGAAGGTGACGTCAAGTCCCTGCTCTTTCGCGCTTGTGTTAAGTGTGTCCTTTAGTGGGCGAATGTCAACTTCTGTGTGTTTGCAGGTGTGCATTGTGCTTGCTTTTGTATAGATGGTTTTTCCTATCTTAACCGTTTGTAACGTGTAGGATTCGTATAGGATTGACATTTTAGGTCAGCTTTTAGCCTTAGGTGGAAACGCTTTAGATAAGACAATGGTGAGGATGCATGCGCCTCCCACGATGCCTAGTCCAATCACCCAAGGTTCTTTATACCAAGGGCGTTTGTATGTTGCGACAAGCGTTAAGTCTTTGTCTACGGTTATTGTTCTTACAGGCTCGGTTGAGCCGTCTTCCCAGTGTTTGAAGGGTATGTCCTCGAAGGTTGGTGGAAAGTAAAGCGTGTAGCTTTCTTTGGTTGCTTGAAATTCTGTGGGCGTTACAAATTCTATGCCGTCTACCCTGAATGGCACGCCTAGCGGTTCCGATTCCACAACTACTTTGTAAAGGTAGGGTTCAGCGACAACGCTTACTTCTGGGCTTACTCCAAAAACGTTTTCGTAGAGAAGGGGAACTTCAGCAGACAGAGCAACGTTTCGCAAAGGCTCTCGCCGCCTTTTCGCACCCTTCGTATTCATCGTCGCCTAGAAACTCTGTGTAGAAAGTGTGAGTTCCCGCTTTTGACAACGTATAGAAGACGTAATACCAGTGTGGCTCAGGGTCGTTTGGTTTTCCTTCAAAGATTTTTTCCCAAGCTCCAGTGTCTAGTCTGTGAAAAAGTCTCGCTGTTTTTCCTGGTAGGCCTTGATAGTTTTTGCTACGGTCCCAGAGTCCAAAATCGATTCTTATTTTGGTTCCCACAAAAACGGTTTGACCTTCAAGGCGGGTTGTTCTTCCTTCATCCCATAAGTAGCAGGTTATGCTTGTTGGCTTCTTAGTTGCAGACATCCCTGCTTCAGGGCTCTTGCTGAATACGTTTTCGTATAGGAGTGGATTTTTTTGAGCCATTCAGATTTTCTCCTTAGTTTTGGGAGGGCGTAGAGAAAGGGGGAGTAGGCGATTAAGCCTAAGCTAAGAGAGTTACGTCTTCGAGGGTTACTGGCATGACTGCGAAGCCGAGTATCCATCCTTGTATTGTTGTTGAGCTTGTTGTGCTGTGGCAGTTTATTGTGAAGCTTTCGTCTCCTTTGAACACGTATTGGTCGAGGTTGCCTGCGTATACTCCTTCTTTTTCTTCGAAGAGGTATATGGGTCTGACGAACCAGTCTGCTATGTATTTTGTTTTGTTGCCGCTGTACCATTTCATGTAGTCGAAGGTTGGGTCTTCGTTGAGTATGCCGAATGGGAATATGGCGACGTTGCTTTTCAGCGTGTAGAGGGTATCGGTTGAGCCTGGCAGATTATAGAGGGTTCTGCTGAGGTGGGCAGGCTTGAGGGTTTCGATTTTTGTGGAGATTCGCTTGGTATTTGCTATGCGGGCTGCTTCTGCGCGGGCCATTGCGTAGACTTTGTCTATGATGGCTTGGTACTTGTCTATGAATTTTTTAGGGTAAAAATATGGTGCTGGCAACTTGATCACCTAAATCTCCTTGATGAGTTCTTCAGGCGGCACTTCCAACCCGCCCCTTTCCCGAAACTCGCCTAGTGGTAGTTCTTCTCTGAAAGTGTATGCAGCTCGCTTGCGTAGTTCGTCTAGGATGAGCATGCTTAAGCCTGTTGCGAACATTGAGCCTCCGAAGGCTATTACTGCGTTTTTGTTGTCGGGGGTCATGCCTTTTGTTAGTGGATAGTCTTTCCAAACGATTGGGAGAACTCCTGTGAAGAATCCGCCTGCTGCTCCGATGACTCCGCTCCATTTGTAGGGAATTTGTTCGCTGATTCTTGCACCTTTTGCTCCGAACTCGATGACGATTGGAACGAAGACGCCTCCCATGGCGCCTCCTAATACTTTAGCACTCATTCAAATTTCACCTTTTGACATGAAGAATTTATACTGATTTGTTCTTAAATATTTGGTAAGGGTTTGTATTCTCTTAGCCTTCTAAAGTCTTCCATCTGTTCATTATCGCGCTTCTTTCATTCTGTGACCTAACAAGATGAATTATTGGATAGTCTAGCAGCTTCACATAAGCGTCCCCGCATTGGTCTAGAGGCTTATTTTGAAGAGGATTCCACACGACCTCATGGACTGCCCGCCGCCACACGCCATATCGCTTATCTAATAGTCTCACCTGATGGTCTTCTGGGTCTGAAGGGTGATGGTAGGTTTTGTCCAAGTTTATTCTTGGAAAGCGAAAGCATTTTACGTTTGATTCTAAGATTAGGTTTTTCATGGTTTCTAAGAACTCCCGTGTAAAACGCTCGTCCGCATCACAATGAAGACACCAATTTGTGGGCGCTAGGTCTTGTGCATAGTTTCGTGTTTCGGCAAAACTTCCTCTAAAGGCTCTAACAATTACGCCTGTAGCAATTTTCCGTGCAATATTTACAGTGTTATCTGATGAAAAGCCATCTAAAACCAAAATATAATCACAGTAAGGTTTCAAGTGGTTTATGCAGTCTTCTATGAAATCTGACTCGTTTAAGGTCAATATGATTGCTGTTACTTCAATAAAATTCATCAATTATCCCAAGAACCTCTTTCGCTTTATCTTTTTTAATTATAAGAAACGGAAGAATTTGATTTAGAATATTCTTTACGAGATATACTCTGTTTATTTTCAGACAAAACGTAGTTTTCTTTGAAAAGGAAGTTCTGGATTTATATAATTTGCATGGGCGACTTTTAGTCCCAACAATTTTAGCGAAGTGATTTAGAAACTCAACGTCTGTGTTATAAACAAGAATTTCAGGGTATTGACATTTTCCATGAACCTTTCTGATTATAATCGAACCCTCAGAGTCAATAGCACAGGCAAGCCATGCTTTTTCTTCAGGCAATAACTCTCTAAGTTTCCCATCTTTAAATCGCCATTTCCTCAAGGGAATATTCAAAGACTCTAATCGCTTCTTAATTGGGGTTCCTGAGGTAAAACCAAAATGCTTTCCAATCGCAAGCATCGTTCTCTTTTCTGTAACATAGAGCCTTTTTAAAACTTCATAATCAATTTGCTTCATTCTGAAACTGTGGCCTTTAACAAAACGTCCGTATTCATCTCTATCCATAATACTTCCACCCAAGACAACTTCTACATTCTTCCATTGGGTAAGTATCCGATATTCTTCGTTTACTTAACCACTTCTTTAAACCTCCTTTTAAGATGTGTCCATAAGGAGATTCGGAGAAATCATAGCAACATCTTACTATCCGCCCGAAGGCGTCAATAACTAAGGGTTGCTCAAACATAGGACAAGGGCGGGTGTGTTTAGGTGTTTCATAGAGCAACTCTTCAATGGGAACAGCTCCTCTCCAATTCATAACTTCAAAATCGCTGACTACATCGACCTTCTCTTTCCAAAAATTGCGGAAGGCTTCGAGTTCGTGTATGTTTTGTTTGATTCGCACGAAGCTGACACTTACTTGTGGTTCTGGGTTGTAGCCCACTAGTTGCATGAAGTGAATCACATTTTCATAAACCTCATCTCGATTCAATCCCCGCATCATGGATTCGTAAACTTGTTTGCTAAATCCGTGAATACTTACTACTAAATTTTTGAAGTTTTGATGTGAAAGAAGCATTTTTGCCACGTTATCGGTGAGTAGCGCTCCATTTGTGAAGATTGTTACAGCAGCTTCGGGGTGCATTGCGTGGATTATGTCTAAAATTGTGTTTAAGCGTGAATCCGTTAGCGGTTCATACATTCCACAAAGAACGACCCCTTTTAGATTTGGAAAGAATTGCAAAATGGTTTCAAATTCCTCGAGAGGCATGAGATAATGAGGTCTCGGCTTAAACTGGTTAGGACAAATTTTACAGAGAGCATTACAAGAGGTTGCAGTTTCAATAGTGACTGATTCTATCATTAGGGTTCATTCCATTTGGTAGGGATAAAGCGATAGCTCGAGTTATCGCAGAAAGGTGACGCATGTAGAACTGCTCCCTGCACACCTAGAATTTCTCTTCGATTGTGCCATCTAGCCATTGCCTCATCATCTAAACAACTTCCAAATGACCATCGACTATTATAACAGCATAACATTATTTGTCCATCTACATCTATTGTTGGTCCTGTGCAATCCCATTGTCCACATCCATTAGGATTAATATACTTCATTTCTTGACACATAACCTCTCGAGGAATAGCACCGCCCCAATTTCCAGCAGGAAAAACACCGACTTCAAAATTACAATAATATTCTCTTAAAATTTTCGCCCAATAATCTCGGAAAGCATTAATTTCATGGAGATTACTGACTAATTCTCCTTTATACAAGCCATGAACCGCCATGAAACTAATCCCGACACGTAAATCCTGTTTCCCATCAAAACTCGAGTTAGTAGCATCGAACTGGGCTTCTCTTCCGCATTCTCGCCTTTTTTCTAAAAACATCAAGATATTTGCCTTTGCTTGCTCATAAGGGACACCCATGACTTTCATTCTTGTTTCATCTGTCATTGCATTTAAACTAAAGTTGATTGATGCAAAGTGCTTATTTGGAATAATCTTATCAAGAATTTTGTTAGTCACTAGGTTAGCATTTGAGAATATGGCTAATTGAAATAGTTGATTATATTTTGTGCTTAATTCAAGTATTTCAGGTATTCGTGAATCCAAAAATGGTTCACTTTGAGCAGTAAGAATAAAGAGGTCAGGCTGATGTCTCTTGCAGATGGACTCTATTAGTTCCCAATCCATTAACTTCCTTTCTTTTTTCCATGTTTCGCCTGTAAATATGTTGGTGACTTCTTGCCTTTCATAATGACCGAATACGCAAAAGACACATCTAGCATTACAGCCATGCACACTTTCTAAGCCAAACCCCTTTTGCTGTTTACCAACGAAGGAGAAGTGCTTATTTACAGTTATTGGTTTAAATTCCTGCATTGTGAATTTCCCTCAATTTATGTAGAACATGCTGAAAATTAGCGGGGTAGCCTTCAATCTTTTCTACTACATAGTCATACGGCTCTCCGCCTCCATCATAATCAAGTGACCAAGGTATTTTTCCTATATCAGCAAGAACCATTTTGAAACCACACTGCTCGAATAGATACTCCATTTGGTTAGGATAAAAAAGAGAAGGATGCCACATCGCCCACATAGCTTTATTTCGAGGACTAGGCAAATCAATTATCCATTTTCCTTTAGGTCGAAGAACGGTCCACACCTCTAAGGCTAACAGCCACGGTGAAAAACTGTGTTCAAACACTTGGCGACATAAAGCAACATCAAAGCTATCAGGAGGGAAGGGTAGGTCGTGCATGTCGCCATAATGAGGGGTGATGCCATAGTTGGTTATGCAGAACTCTATGTTCTTTGCGCCAAAAGTTATGCCAGTTGGCGTGTATCCTAAATCCCTTAAAACCTTAAGTTCTGTTCCTGGACCGCACCCCAAGTCAAGCACCCTAGGAAAATCATTGGGTGGGGCGTAGGGAACTACGTATTTTAGCATGAAGGCTTTAACGCCTTCTATGTCTGTGTTTCCGTCTATGCCTGTTTGAGCGTCTTGAATCAAACGATTAAGAGTATTCCACTTTTCTATGAACATTTAATCACTTGTGCACTTTGAAAAGGTAGTATGGCCAAGGGAATATTGTTTTTATGTGTTCAAACTCGTTTTCCAACATGAAGCGTATCCAGCCTTGTTGTGAGAAACTGTAGCCGTCTGTCCATTCCTCAGTGAACTCCACGGAAGGATTTTTCTCTTTAAGTAGTTTAAGCGTTTCGGGCGTGAATGTGCATTCTGCTGAAAGAAGAAAGCCACTTGGCTTAAGGATATGGCGGAAGTTTGCGAGTATCTGCCTTTTTTTGTCGTGTGTACTGTGTTGAAGGACAGCGCAGGTGTGTATAAGGTTGTAGGTTTCTGGGGAGAAATTGATGAGGTCTTGGAGGCGTGCATGAATTATTAATGTGTCAGGGTTGAGTTTTCGAGCGTATTGCACTGCTTTTATTGATTGGTCTATTCCTTCTGTTGTGTAGCCAAGTTCTCTGAATGCTCTTATGTGCTTTCCAATTCCGCAACCGCAATCTAGCACTTCTGCGGACGGCGTTAATATTTCTTTCAGCACTTCAACTATTGAGTCTGCAAAGTGGACTATGTGTTCATCATTTTTCCATGCTCTTTCGCTTTCCTGATCCCACTTATCTATTTCCTCGCTGTCCATAGACTATCTCCTAATGTTTTTGCTTGTATTCGTCCGAGTTCTTCAGAATAGTTGGCAAGTCTTCTCGTTTTATTGACCCTGCGATTATGGCTTGCGTATATGTGAGTTTTCCTGCATCGTCCGCATTTCTTCCAAGCACCGCAAGATATTGCTCTTCCACATAGCACATTACTTCAGGCGGACTTCCTGATGAGGGAGGTTGTGGTGTGGATTCCCATTTTTTAAACTCTTCAGGGAAAAGTGCCTTGCACCATAAAAAAAAGTCTCTGGATTCATTTTCCCAGTCCCAGCCCGAGTCATTTCTGTGTTGAATGATTATGTCTTTAAGTTCTTGCCAGTCATGGTTAAGTCTGTCATGATATCTTATAAAATCCCTCAGCGCAGGCCAGCTTGTAAAACCGTTGCCAGCCCATTTATGAAGTTCCACATACATTGGGTTTTTGTCTTTGACATTGTTGCCTCCTCCTCCGCAGAAGACGTTTCTGGCGCCGCGTTCTTTGATTTCTACCATGCTTTTAATGTGCTCATAATAATAACGCTTGTCTAAGTTTGCTGCTCGCCATCCGTGTATGCTGGGCAATAGTGTTTCGTGGACGCATCCAACGTATCGCACGCCTTCTTCGTATTGGAAAAGTAGTTGTTTGAACCAGTCGCTCACGGTTTCTGTTACTTTGCCATCTAGCTCTGTGGTTATGTCGTGTGCGTTTATTCCGAGAATGTTTATGCCGCTTTTTTGTGCTTCAGTAAGTATTTTTCTGAGGTCTTTTAGCAGCTCTGTGCAGAATAACTCATCTGGGTCAGAAACTAGAACCCAGTCTCCCTCGTTTACTGGTTCGAGGTAGGCGTTTCTTTGTTTGCTGAAATGGTTGTCCCATTTGCGATAGTAGAGTTCGCATCCCCACTGTTCAAGCCATTTTTTGCTTTTTTCTGTAACAGTGTCGTCGTAGACAAGTATGCAACGATCTACGTAAGGGCGCACTCTCTGAACGCATTCTTTAACCTGTGACATTCTTTCTTCATAGAAGTTCATCGCATAAACAATCTTGGGAGGTGTAGCAGATTTATTAGTGCGTTCTGCTAGCCATTGGCGTTCTGCCTCTTCAGCCATTTGCATTAACTGTTCTCTGGCTTTCTTAAGTTCTTCTTGGGTGGGTTCTGGAGGACTTTCGGGGGTAATTTCAACTAAAGCCATATTTTCGGAACCTCTCGATTGTGATTTTTATCGCTTCCTCAAAACTGTGTTTGGGCTTCCACCCAAAAGCTTTCAGCTTGCTCCAGTTGACGCTTTGCTTCTGGATCTCTTTGAGCGGTTTGTCTCTTTTAACAAGTTTTGGCGTCAGTGGGAAGTATTTGCAGATTTTCGTTACGACTTGTTCTTGTGTTAGTATGTCGTCTGTTGCTATGTTGTAGATTCCATTCGCCTTCTTCATTGTTAGATGCGCTATTGCGTCGACCAAATCTTCGACGTAGATGTATTGCCGCAATGTATGTTCTTCTTGAAAGATTATTGGAGGCTCGCCTCTCAGACAGCTTTTTATGGTGTTTGGTATTATGCGTTTGGCTAAGTCATATCCATAGGTGTTGCTGGCTCTGCCGATGATAATGTTTAAGCCATAGGTTTCTGCGAAAGCTTGTGCTACCAAATCTTGACAACTCTTTGAACTTTCATATATTCCAGTGGAAACTAGGGGGTCTTCCTCTTTCGCATCCGTTCTTTCGCCATACACCTTGTCTGTCGACTGAACGTAGATTTTTTCTATGTCAGTTTGTCTACAAGCCTCTAAGAGGTTCACGGTTCCTTCAATGTTTATATAAAATGTTGTTTTTGGGTCTTTTAAAGCGACTGAGACCAGGGATTGGGCTGCAAAATGGACTACCGAATCCACAGAATATTCAGCTAGAATTCTTCTCAGAAGGTTAGCGTCAAGAATGTCGCCTCGAACAAGCACACACCCGTCTAACGCTTGATTGAGCCAGTTCGCCCATGGTGATGGAATAACATCTCTGACCAGAACAATTACTCTATTAGCTTTCTTCATTTCTGATGCAAAGTGTGAGCCGATAAATCCGCTAGCTCCCGTGACAAGAACTGAAATCATTTTTTTATTCTCCTATCCAAATATTTGAGGAATTCTTTATATTGAATGTTCATGTCCCATTTCTGTTTTTCCTTTTCTATGTTCTTGCTCATTTTGTTTCTGAGGTTTTGGTCGCATAAGAGGAGAATAGCATCTATGAGGCTGTCCAAGTCAAAGTGGTGTAGGCGTATGGCGTGTCTTTCTTGCCATACGATATCTTCTGTTTTTGTGATTGGAAGTAAAATCCCTGTGTGACCGTCTTTGACTATTTCATTTGTGGCTGGGCAGTCGACGCCTATTACTGGAACGTTCCATCTGAACGCTTCGAGGTAAGTTAATCCGAATCCTTCAACCATGCTGGGTTGCACATAGATGTCTGCTAGTTTATAGAGGCTTGCGAGTTTAGTTGTGTTTAGCATTCCCCATAGATTTGTGAGCCACATTCTTTTTAGTTCTAGCATTTCTTGTAGGTGAACGATGTTTGTTTCGCCTATTCCCGTGTGCAAGATGAGGAAAGCGTCTTTCATTATT
>Ga0315314_1001904_pt1 | contig 17745 bp, 14 predicted proteins | sample TDP9_MG_FD_203631 | JGI IMG/M metagenome (GOLD analysis project Ga0315314, IMG submission 203631) | Freshwater sediment microbial communities from Lake Towuti, South Sulawesi, Indonesia - TDP9 | ecosystem: Environmental > Aquatic > Freshwater > Lake > Sediment | place: Indonesia: South Sulawesi...
AATACCTCCTTTTGACTTATCCTGTCCTCATCCTCGACGATCCCAACAAGCTTGAGATTGACCCCCTGCAAAGTGACATAAGCCACCTCCATCTCATCACTCACCCCATAAAAGACAATCCGTTCAATCCCACTCTTTTGCATCTCCAAAAGCCTTTTCCCAATAAGGTCCTTCAGGGCTGAATAGTGCTGAACCGTCCAGGAGACCAGGTGGAGTGTAAGCTTTGCCTTTTCGGCAAAACCTCTTGGGGTCAGGTAGTAGCCGATTTTGTGGTGATTGAATCCGGTAATTCTGATCCATCCCCTCCGAACCATCCTCTTCAAACAGGCGTTGGTCACACCCAAGGCGATCCCGAACTTATGGGATAATTCTCGTTGAGAAATAATAGGATTCTTTTCCAGTTCCTGAAGGAGTTCTAACTCCCTCATCTCTTGCGGAGGTCTGAAGCGGTCCAAGTTACCCATAGCCGGTTATCCATTTAGCATGTGGACTGGGTAAAAATTGTCCACATCCAAATGTGGAATCGTTCATTCTATGAACGATTTTCTTAAAAAAATATCTCCACTAATCTATTGAAATTGATAAAATTTTCCGAATTTTAGTCTCACAGCGCGCGCTCCTTCAAACAACAACCAAGTGATTGTAGCAGCAAACGCTATGCCAATCTATTCAATAACTTCTCAATCTTAATGGTTGCATTTTCCCAACTAAACCTATCCCTTACAATCTGGAGACCCTTTTGTCCCATTTCTGCTCTCTTCTGCGAGTCTGCAAGAAGTTCCAGTAATGCTTCCTTAAGACCACCAAGGTCTCCCGGCTCAACCAGTCTGCCAGCCCCTCCTGCCTCGATGAACTCCAGCCCGTCTACCCTTGAAGCAATCACAGGTTTTCCGCAGGCCATATATTCATAAAGTTTCAGCGGAGAATAGCCAGACTTCAATCTCTTTTTTAAGGTTACGCAGATATCTGAAATATTGATATACAAAGGGATCTGATCGTGACTCACCATCCCTGTAAAAAGGAAATGGCGGGATAGTTCTAACCTCCTCACCTCCCTTTCAAGGTCTTCCTTTAAAATTCCGTCTCCAATGATCATGAACTTGATATTCTTCATTCGTAGGAGGAGTGCCGGAGCCACCTGGATCAGGTATTCCAATCCTTGCCATGGAGCCAAATTTCCAACAAAGGCGATGACGATCTCCTCTTGGTTGATCCCTAATCTCTGTTTCCAATTTAGAAGAGAGGCCTCATCCCTAATCGGACGGAAGATCTCTGTATTCACGCCATTACCGATGATCTCAACCTTACCTGGAGGACAATGAAAATGACGCATCAGGTGCGATGCGATTTGGGGAGTCACAGAAACAATGCGATCAGAATACTTTGTTGCTGCCTTTTCAGCTCTTCCAACTAAAAGAGAGAGAATCTGATTGGGTACGGAGTCACTCCTGAGTCTTTGTTCTTCGCTGGCCAAGCCATTGATCTCGAAGACCAACTTTTTTTTGAAGATAATGCGAGATAAGAGAGCCAGGATGACTGTATGGTAGTCTCTGGCATAAATCACATCGTATTTGTGAAGAACCCTAGGGAGGTAGATAAAGAGAAAGACAGCGGAGATCAAATGAGGTTGGTTTCTCGTTCCAGAAAAACGATACAGATTATAAGAGTGGTTCGCCTCGTCAAATCTCCCACACGAGCAGGCCATTACTCCAACTTCGTGCCCAAGTCTTCGAAGTCCGGAGACGACCTCCCTAATATGGACTGCAGATCCCTTATGGAGCGAAAGGTTTTCGAGTGTGATGTAAAGAACTTTCATTTCTTTGACGTGTCAAGACTCTAAAATTTCACGAGTTTCCTTAAAAGGCGTTCACCCTTTGAACATTTAATCGAAAAAAAATCAAGCGAGTCGGACAGCTCCTTGATAGATCTCAGTGATTTTCCCGATGTTTTTCCTCCAGTGTGCTCTCTCCTCAACGATCTCCCGATTCTTCTTACGGGCCTCCATCAATACTCGGTGACTTCGAATGGCTTCGATTATTCTCTTTGCAAGAACCGTTTCGCTTTCCGTCGGAACTAAAAAACCATTCTCGCCATCCAAAATCCATTCTCTGTTCGATGGAATGTCAGTCACCACGGGAAAGGCTCCACTGGCCATCGCCTCAAGTAACGAAACCGAGGTTCCGTCATACAGGGATGTAGACACATAGATATCCGCCTGCGACAGGAGATTTGGCATCTCTTCGTGAGGCACTTGGCCTAAAAACTGAGTGGATGAACTTACGTCCAATTCTTGCGCCGCCTTTTCTAAAACATCCCTTTCGGTTCCATCTCCGGCAATCAAAAATTTGGTACTTGGCTCTTCTTTAAGCACCATAGGAATCGATCGAATCAGTAGAGAGACATTGTAGATAGGCAGAAGGTTTCGATTGCTAAAAACGGTTAAAGGTCCCCTCTCCAGATCCTTCTCTCTACTCTTCAAGATCCCGAGGAAGTCTTCATCTATGGACATGGGCATGACAGACATCTTTTCTCTACTGATGCCGAGTTTCTCCATCTCCCTCTTCTGTGTCTCTGAGACACAGGTGATATATTGTGCCTTCTTAGAAACAAAGAGGAATACCTTCCGCAGAAGCGATGGGCCATCCATAGCCATCCTAAGGTCAGAGCCGTGGATGGTCACGACGAGGGGCCTTTTGAAGAGAGCGCTCGCCAAGATACCGATCAGCCCCGTCGGAATGGCCCAGTGGGCATGGATGAGGTGGCAATGATGCTTCATCAAGGTATAGATCGTAGTAAGAAATCCTGAAATATAGTAAATGATCATCTTCAAATACGGAATCTTTTCGTACTCAATCAAAAGCTTCCCACCAGCAAAAAAGGGGAATCGGTAGATCCTTATACCCTCCTGTTCCTCGACGTGACGACTCCCCTTATAAATTTTTGGGGTGACCACGGTGACCCGAAATCCATTTTTCTGTAGCCGACTCGCCATTCCCTTAACAAAACTACCATGATAGGAGGAGTCGAAATCAGGATACGCATTAGTAAGGAATAAAATCTTCATAAGGAAACCAGGAAGCCACGAAACTTTGGGCACCTTACACCTTACCTAAACTGGCATCTTAACCTTTGTCCTCACCATTGCTAAAGTTCTTAAGCTCTTTTCTTAATTCCAGATTTTCTTTCTGAATCCTCAGAATTTCTCTGCGAAGCGAGACAATCTGGATTGCAATAAATCCAAATGAGAGTATCTGAATTCCTCCCAAAATTAGTAAAATAGCAAATGTGATTAATGGCCTTCCTGGGGTTAATCCCCCTGAGAATCTCAAATAAGCGACGTAGATCCCTATTAAGAAGCCAATGCCGAGGGTAAGAAGCCCGATGAAACCAAATATCATCATCGGCTTTTCGAAAACTGAAAAAACGAGATGGGAAATGGCTGTCTTTCTAAACTTAAATTTTGAGGCCCCTCTTTTTCGGCCTGTGAGAACAGCAGGGATCTCTTTGGCACGAAAGCCCAAGGCGATCGCCTTGGAGAGGATTTCGAGATGGATCTCCTTTCCGTCCGATTCAAGCTCAAGGGAGTCAAGGACCCTTCTCCGATAGGCACGAAAGATTCCAGTGGAAGTGTAAATCCGATTTGGCATCGCAAATCGGAGGATCTTATTTCCAAGTTTGCTGATTGACAAACGGAGAAATGGGACATTCTGCACCCCTCCACCTGGCATGTAAGGAGATGCAAGCACAAAATCGATATCTTGCTCTGCTCTCAGCGTCTTTACGAAATCCATGATGTAATGAGGATCGTAACTCAGGTCAGCGTCAATGGAGACAACGATCGCACCCCTCGATTCCCTAAACCCTGTTCTGAGAGCCATTCCGCGCCCGATGTTCTTAGGATAGGACGCAATCCTCACTTTTCCGTTTCTTGCTGTTAGCCCTTTTAAAATCTCAAGGGTATTATCGAGACTTCCGTCATTCACCACAATAATTTCGTAGGATCCCTGGAAAGAAGCCAAGGCCTCCTCCACTCGCCCCAGGGTGGTTTCGACATTCTCTGCCTCATTATACATTGGGATAACGATTGAGAGATCCATCGTTCTTAAAGGTTAGGGTAACGAAGCCCGTATCGTTTTATAAAAGGTTACGCTTTTAAAAAGATCGTAACCGTTGCCAATTGACGAAACGGGCCTTGTAACCGATTAACAAATTATTTCTAATTATAATGATTAGACAAAAAAAGCAAGATAACTTATCTTGCTTTCTATTTCATTTCTCATCTTCACTTAAAAACTATTTGGACCATTTGCACAGAGGATCTGGATAAGTACGCCCATCTTGATCCGTTTTCGTACCATTCTGGTCGATGCTTAACCACCCATCCGAACTTTGCGTTCCTGTTGGAGTTGCACGGGCGGTGAATGCCGTCCCACCCTGTGCCGTGAAAGTCCAATTATAAAAAGGGATGGTGGCCGGAACGCCCATCGTATTCGTCAGTTTCGCGATGGCGGTTCCATTACCATCGTCAATGGCATAGGACCCTCGTTCCGCTCTCCACATCTCTTGAGCCGCCCTCACCTGCTCCAAAACGGTTTTAGCCTCGGACCTTCTTGCCCTCGTAATATAACTGTTATAACTGGGTATGGCTATAGCCGCTAAGATGCCTACAATGGCGACCACGACCAATACTTCGAGAAGGGTAAGTCCTTTATTATGACGATGGGGCATCATGGCTCGACACTCATTATAAATAACTCTTTTGTCTAAATTGGATAGGAAAGCCTGGACCATAATCCCAGACCCAACTGGATGAGCCGTCGGCACTCTCGAGCGGTCTCAATATGATTGTTTTTCCATCCACCATGGAATGAACATTTTGTACCGTTGCAGTGATGGTGCCGTCAATCGCTGCTACAGAAATAGCAGCAATCCTCTGAGTTGCTCCCAGGCCAACTCCTAAACTTGTCCTGACGGCATTTATATTCGGGCAATCAGGCCAGGCATTTTGGTCTTGGTGGTATGATGAGACTGCACTCTTAAGAGTGCCCATTGCATTTTCAACCTCGACCAATCTCGCCCTTATCATATAGCCTTGATAGTACGGCAGGGCAATGACAGCCAAAATGCCTATGATGGCAACCACAACCAATAATTCAAGAAGAGTAAATCCAGAATTAGACTTTTTTATTCCGACGCCTAATTTCTGATGATTCATCTTTTTCCATGCCAAAAAAACAATGTTGGTGTCCAGAGATACCTATGGAGTACCCTCTCTGAACACCAACGCTTTCGGCATCAATGCCTTATCTCTTGGGAAGATATGCGGTTGGTATCGTGCTGGCGCTACTCCATGCCCAGAAAATAGAACTATCTGTCGCTATAGACGGACTAAGAACCAGATTGCAGTTGTCCACCGTACCATCGATCCCTGTAACGCTTGCTATTATTCTCCCGTCAGTCTGGACCGTTATGTTGTCCTGCATTCGACCTAGAGCGCCGAGGGAAACTCCAAAACTTGATTGAACTAGGGCTTTTGTATTTACTGGTTGCAAAGGCCAATTGCCTGATTCCTGCCAGTACGAAGAAAGAGCACTCGCTACATTGCTCATCCCATTTGTAACCTCTGTGAGCTTTGCCTTAATGGTCTGTGTCCGGTACATCGGGATGGCGATAGCAGCCAAAATACCGATGATGGCAATGACGATAAGCAACTCAATTAATGTAAAACCTTTTTCCTTCCGTAACATAGCTAAGACCTCCTTTTAATTTTTAAGCGATTTTGTTTTAGACCACTCTGAAGCTCCAACGGTTTTCCTTTGTCTGTTTCGCTCACCTCCTTTTCCAAAATCTCGGTATTTGAGGATGCATGACCCGTGCCAAACAATACCCTTGCCACAGGAATCGAGCATAATTACATAATAATCTGAAATTATTTAGGATTTTACTTTACCTCAGCCGCAAATAAGAAAATCCAAAAGCACCACAGACTGACTAAATTGAAGTCAAATCCCGGATTTTGTCATTAAAATGACAATTTTTGTTAATTTGGGCTATCTTTTCTTTCTTCCAAGAAGCGCAAACCCGGGCGTAAGAAAAAGATGGAAAATCGAAAAATACTTTCCCATCAAATGAAAAAGACGTTTGGCTACCATCTCTATTTCACTAACCGATTCAGAGTAGTAATATGGAACGAAAGAGACCTCAAACCCGCTTTCTATCAACATTCTCCTGAACCTAAAAGGATTGATTTCTCTTTCCGGAAATTCTCCCGTTATTGGATTCCGATAGGGAAATTCAGGCCGTTTCGATACTTTTCCTTTTGCGTCAAACTCTTCAACTGCTTCAAAAATCTCTTTCCCGAACATGCCTGCGGTTCTTCTGGAGAGAAATTCTGCCTTCTTCTTATTAAGTTGAGGGAATTCTTCAAGAATCATCTTCCTGCGAACCTCAATGAACGGTAAGGGAATATCTGTGGACCTGAACGCTGAAGGATCAACTGGTCCCAGTTCAATTCTTCGCCAAAACCTTCGCCTTCTCATCCTCCCCACGAAAAATAGGCTGTTGTTTCCATCTCTGATAAGGAAGATACCCCCATATTTCAAGACCCGGTGGACTTCATCAATGGTGGCTTTCATCTCTCTCACGTGGGATAAGGTCTCATTTGTTATCACGACATCAAAAGACTCGTCCGGGTATTCGATCTTTGAGCTATCGCCAAGAACAGGTTTTACATTCTTTGTCTCTGGACCCAGGTAGCAAAGAAGTCTGTTAAACATCTCTATCTTCTCAGTATTCAGATCGTACCCGACTACTTCTCTTGCGCCGTACAATCCGAAAAGAATCGCCATCATTCCGAAGCCGCACCCCAGGTCTAATACAGAGGCATTCTTTGCCCTTACGAGGTGGAAAAGGTACCTGCAAAGATCGAGATAGCCATCAAATTTATGGGGATTTCCAAAAAAGCGGGAGAAATATCGATAGAAATAAGGGGAAAAAACCTTTTCAATAGAGGTGCGAGAAGTTCTAAATAATTGTTGGATTCTATTAATAGCTGCTGGATTAGAGATCTCCATTGTTCCTCATTACGGGATCGTCACTCTCGAAAAATGAAAATGGTCTTTAGGTTAGGGTTACGAGGCCCGTTTGGTACAATGAACGATGAACAATGAACAAAAAATAATACAACTGTTCTTCGTTCATCGTTTAACGTTCATCGTCCCTAAATGATACGGGCATCTTTACCCCGTTAGAAAGCCCTGCTGCTTGCAGCGGGGATGAAGGTAATTTCCTTATGGGAGCGAACACGGGGTTTAATGCCCCGTCTGAGCCTTCCCGTTAGAAGGCCAAAGGTCTTCTAACGGGGTTTACCCTTGCCGTGAGACGCAATTCCTACCTTCTAAGTAAGGTTTTGTCCCAATAAGGGTCCAGCTGTAACCGTGACGGTGATGAACCGAGACATCTATAAATCCTTTCGTTGTAAGTAGCTCTTCTGCTTCGCGGCGAGTATAATATTTTGCATAGGACGGATTCAGTTGATCATAGATGGCCAGCTTTCTTTTGGCTGGCGAAAACTTCTCAAATATCGTAAGCGTATATTCTCGAACGGGAAGAGGTAATACGTGGCACAATTTTATATAAAGGGCTGCGGGCCAATAGATTATTTCCACGAAGGTGGCAAGGACGAAGTGTGGGAGGTGCTTTGTAATGGTCCGAAGCGGCTTGAGGAGTGCAAGGTAAAGAACGTTCCCTTCTCTACCGTATAGCCAAACAAAAAAACGTCCACCAGGCCGCAATGCCCTGAAAGCTGCCTCAACAACCGGATCGGGGTTTGAAATATGATGGAGGACACCAATGGCAAAAACATAGTCCAGGCTTCCATAAGAGGGTAACCGATCTCCAGTGATGTTGAGGCAGGTCACCTTTTCTGGCTTTAGAATATTATGGCACAAAACCTCAAAGGCGTCCGAGGGCTCAACAGCAACGACATGCCCGGCCCCTGCTCGAAGCAACATGTTAACAATTCTACCTGCTCCGCTACCGATTTCTGCGACCTTGCAATCTCTTATCTGCTCTGGCGTAAGGAACGGATAAAGGATGTCAGAAAACAGTTCCTGGGAACCGTAAAAACCTTCACTGTCAGGATATCGAAGCCACTGTTCTCCAAAGTCCTTTATGGTCTGATGTTGACTCCTCATATCTTTTTGTCAAAGCGCCGACTAATCTAAGGCAGAGAATTGCCTTTCTATCCCATCTTTGGCGTTTGCATAAACATGGATTCAAGATCGATGCCAATTAAAAGCTATTATAGCACAACACCCTTGCATTCCAAAAAGCCTTGTGAAATAATGGGGCTGCCTTCTGCGATCTATCCATGAGACTCCATCATTCTAAATGAATCATCCATTACTTATGAAACAGAGATCCATGCTAAAAAGGGGAAAAGATCCTTACGACATTCAATCAGAAATTGAAGATTTCCATTGGTGGTTCGTCGTTAGGAAGAAGTTGTTAAAAAAAATTCTGCTTTCTTTTAGGCTGCCTCCTGAATCTATCGCGGTAGATATTGGATGCGGTACCGGCTCTAATTTGAGGATATTAGGATTGAGTGTGCACAGCGTGATCGGATTGGACCGATCAATCCATGCTCTTTATCTCACCCGAAAAAAAGTTAGATTCCCTGTCATCAATGGTGATCTAAACGAACTTCCCTTTAAAAACGAGTCCATTGGCCTAATTATTGCAACGGATGTCCTGGAGCATCTTGAAAATGATTTGAATGGAATCAATGAATTTTACCGAACCCTGAGAAATGGAGGCATGCTTGTTTTGACCGTTCCGGCCTTCGGTTTTTTATGGGGAATTCAGGATCTGGTGACCGGTCACAAAAGAAGATATTCCCAAAAAGAGATTTTAATAAAATTAAGAGAGTGCGGGTTTCGAGTATTGAGGGCATCCTACTTCAATTTTTTCCTCTTTTTTCCTATCCTTCTTGCCAGGCGTATCATGTCTCTCCTGAAACTGAAGGTCGAATCCGAAAATGAGATCAATTTCCCCTTGCTTAATTTTTTTCTCAAAGCCATCTTCTCCCTTGAGCCTTATGTACTTAAGTACTTCTCATTCCCTTTTGGTGTCTCTATTCTTTGTGTTGCTAAAAGAAATGAAGCCAAATGTGTGAAATAAATCCTTTCCTTAATGGATGTAAGCTGAGAAAGAAGGAATTTTTCCTCATCATACTCTGCCTCATTGTAGGTTTCATATTAAGATTCTACACCTTCGACCAAAAATCCCTTTGGGTGGACGAGGTCCATACATTCAACGATTCGAGAGATGGCATCAAGGACCAAATAAAATTCTACAAAGAGAATTCCGCCTTCCTCCATCCCCCTCTGTTTTTCATTCTCACCCATCAATTCCATCCCTTCACAAAACCCGAAAGAGACCTCCGGATCATCCCCCTGATCTTTGGAACCCTTTCCATCCCCATGATCTATCTCCTCTCAACATCATTCTCCCCTCAAATTGCTCTGCCCTGTACCCTCTCTTTGACCTTTATGGCTTATCACATCAGTCTCTCCCAAGACGGACGCTCCTATTCACTGCTCATGTTTTTCGGAATGGCAGGTCTCTATTTTTTCATGAAACACCTTACCACTTTAAAGAAAAGGTACCTTTTCCTGGTGGCCTTCTTTTTTTCCACCCTATTTTATACCAGTTATAGCTCCGTTCCCTTTATCGCTCTCTCCCAGATTCTCTGGTTCTATCGGCCAATGGAAAAAGATAAAAGGCCCACCCTCTCCTCTCTTCTGATCTTAAATGGCTTCATCCTGGTTTTCTGCCTCCCCTGGATCACCTTCGTGGCTGCCCATTATAAAGGGCAGCCCCTGATGGATCCTCTTCATACCGAGAGCCCTGGTTCCCTCTGGTACGTTCTGTATGGGGTGCTGCATGATTGGGTTCCCCATGCTCCCCTCATGATCGTTTCGGTCATCCTCTTCCTTCTCTTTCCTCTCTTTTCAAAACATAAGATCAATGCCTTCATTCTTCTGCTCGTCTTCATCCTCCCGATAGGAGGACTTTACCTTTTCTGCAAATTATTCAATGTCACCCATTTCGTCACCTCCCGGTACTTCATCAATTTTCTTCCTCTTTTCTTCATCATCCTCTTCTTATCTCTCGATGCCGTGGAAGTGAGATTTGAAAGATTAAAGAGATTCATGCGACTGAGAGTCCTTTTTGTCATCCTCCTCATCGCCTCCAATCTCATGATCCTCCCCCTTTATTACCGCTCCGAAAAACAGGATTTCAGGGGGCTGGTCACCTACCTCAGAGGCCGAATCCGGGACGGGGACAAAATAATTGTAGGGGGCACAGCCTTTATTCCGAGCATACTTCATTACTTTGGAGCACGCCCGAGGGCTCGACATCACGTGATCCCAGCATTTGAAGTTTCCGAAAAAGAGGTCGAATATAGAGCCCACCTGGTTTATGAAAATATCAGATTCACCATCTTATATTCAAAATCCCATTGGTTCCAATATCTTTCGGATGGAAGCCGATTGTGGATTGTCGCCAATAAAGAATATGCAAAACGGTTTAGGCAGCAATTTCACTGTATCTTGAAAGGGTACTTTGATGGAAGTTTCCTTAATTTCGCCAGGTTTCCAACAGATGTTTCTATGTACCTACTTTTGTGGGACCCCGGATCCAGAGACGAGAAGGGCATTGACATTCCGCTGGAGTAAGTTCAGAATCCGTGGCTCTATGGGTTCTGATGTTAGTTGCCTTAACCATAAATGAGGGCAAGCCGGTGAGTACAGAAATGAATTTGTCAACCACAAGCACAAGACGGAAAGAAATTCTTATTCTTATCTTCTGTTTCCTGATGGCCCTTGCCCTCAGATTCTACACCTTCGACCAAAAATCCCTCTGGATGGATGAAGTTCATACCTTCAATGACTCCAGGGACGATTTTCGGGCCCAGCTCAGATTTTATAAGGAGAATCCCACCTTTCTTCACCCTCCCCTCTTTTTTATGCTCACCCATCTGTTCTATCCTTTTGCAAAACCCGAAAGGGATCTCCGCATTATCACTTTAATCTTTGGGACCCTTTCCATCCCCATGATTTACCTCCTTGCGAGATCGTTCTCCCCTCCTATTGCCTTCCCCTGTACTCTCTCCCTCACCCTCATGGCCTATCATATCAGTATTTCCCAGGACGGTCGCTCCTATGCCTTCTTAATGTTTCTGGGAATGGCCTCTCTCTATTTTTTTGTAAGACATCTGAAGACGCTGAAAAAAAGATATCTCTTTCCCGCAGCCTTTTTCTTCGCCACCCTGTTTCATACTTCCTATAGCTCCATCCCCTTTATTGCCTTGACCCAACTTCTGTGGTTCTATCGCCTTAGGGAAAATGATTCAACACCGGCCTTCTCTTCATTCCTCGTTCTGATGGGCTCCACCCTTCTTCTCTGCCTTCCCTGGATCATCTTTATCTTTGCAAACTATAAGGGGGGGGCCATCATGGATCCCTTTCATGCAGAGGATCCTGGGCCTCCATGGAATATCATGTATTGGATACTCCATGACTGGGTGCCCCATGTACCGCTGATGGTGACCTCCATCATTCTTCTCATTCTTTTCCCCTTCTTCTCAAAAAATAAGAGAAATACCCTCGTCCTTTTAGCAGCGTTTGTCTTCCCCATAGGAGGGCTTTATCTGTTCTGTAAATTGCTAAATGTTACTCATTTTATCACGTCCAGGTACTTTATCAATTTTCTCCCCCTCTTTTTTATCACGATTTATCTCTCCCTTCATGCCATCGAAGTTAGATTTAATAAAATAAGAAAATTCATACGTCTCGAACTCCTCTTCCTCATCCTCTTCATTGCCTCTAACTTAGTCATCCTTCCCCTCTATTATCGTGCTGAGAAGCAGAACCTCAGGGGGCTGGTCACCTTTTTGAAAAATCACATCAGAGACGGCGACAAAATTTTTGTCGAGACAAGCGGCTATATGCCAGGAATTCTTCATTATTTTGGGGCTCATCCAGAAGGAAGACACCATTCCGCTAAGATTTGGAAAGAGTCAGAGAAGATAGTTGGTGTAAGTAAACCCTTTACATATCAAAATAAAAACTTGGCCCTTTATTATTCCCGCATTTGCTGTACTCAGTATGTCGCGGATGGAAGTCGCCTGTGGATCGTCGTCGGAAAATGGACGGCGAAAAAGATCAGAGAGACCTCACCCAGTGTCTTAAAGGGTTACTTCGACGGAAGTTTCCTTAATTTCACCCGCTTTCCAGTTGATGCTTCCTTCTGTCTCTTTCTATGGGATCCTCAATCTCCAAATGAAAAAGGAATTGATCTGCCGATTGAGTAATCTCTGTGGGGTCAAAGAGAAGGACGATAACGATTCACCCAGAGTTCCCACACGAGAAGGGTCCAGAGTTGCTTTCTATTGTCCTTTCTGTTCGCCAGATGATCCTGAAGAAGCGTCTTCACATAGGCGGGGTTGAGGAAACCTTCTCGTCTGATTCGATCAGGTGAGAGAAGGTCTTCAAAAAAACCTTTCAAAGGCCCCTTGACCCATTTGGCAATGGGAACGCCGAAACCCTTCTTTTTGCGTTGGATCACTTCATTTGGAAGAAAATTCTTCATCGCCTTTTTTAGAATATATTTTGAAGTGATCCCTTTTAACTTCAACCCTGAAGGGAGCCCCATGACAAACTCAATGAGTTCATAATCAAGAAAGGGAGCCCTCACTTCCAGCGAACATGCCATGCTCGCTCGATCCACCTTCACCAAAATACTCTCCTGCAGATAAAGCTTCATGTCCAGATATTGAACGAGAGTCGTCAAATCGTTCGCCGGAGAGCCCTCTTCATATGAACGAATCTCCTCCACCAGCCGGAGGCGGTCGAACTGGATCTGGATCTCTGGTGACACCACCTTCTCAATATCCGGAAACGAAAAAGAACCAAGCCAAACAGAATTACGGATACCCTCCGGGTATCCAATGCCAGAAAGGAACTTCTTCACTTTGAAGTCGAAACTGATATTGTCATCGGAGACTGGGAGCAAATTCCCCAAAAAAAGAACGACTGGATGGAGACTTCTCAAAAAGACCTCATATTGCCGGGCAAACTTATGGGCTAAGTAGGTGGGATACCCTGCAAAGAGTTCATCCCCTCCATCCCCGCCCAGAGCCACTTTCACATATTGGCGCGTGAATTTGGAGAGAAGATAAGTGGGTAAGATGGAAGCATCTGCCATGGGTTCATCCAAAATATCCGGTAGGTAGGGCACTATATCGAGCAGATTCCCAGAGGTCATCGTCTGTTCGAAATGCTCAGTTCCAAGAAGCTGGGAAACCAGAGAAGCATATCTTGATTCGTCAAAAGAAGGGTCTTCGAAGCCTATGGAAAAGGTCTTGATTTTCCCGGGCACTTCCTCTTGAGCAAGAGCAGTAATGGCACTCGAATCGATGCCCCCGCTTAGAAAAACGCCCAAAGGAACATCGCTGATAAGCCTCCGCTTCACGGACTGCCTTAAGAGCTCAAGCATTCTGCATTCTGCTTCTGATTCGGATAAACTCTTCTCGTTCCCTTCGAGACTAAAGGGGGACCAGTATCCCTTGACCTCGACTCCATCCTTCCCCCAAATGAGGTATGAAGCAGAAGGCAGTTTTTTTGCATCCTGAAAGATCGTGTGGGGGCAAGGAATAAATTCGTAAAAAAGATACTTCATTAAGGAAAGGGCTGAGATCTTTCTTGGAAAATCGGGATAAGTCGTGATCGCTTTCAACTCGGAGGCAAATAGGAAGGTCCCATTCATCAAGGTATAGTAAAGAGGCTTCTTTCCCAGACGGTCTCTGGCAAGAACAAGCCGACGCCTCAATTCATCCCAGATTCCAATGGCGAACATTCCGTTAAGGTACTGAAAGCAGACCTCGCCATATTCTTCATAAGCATGGGCGATCACTTCCGTATCAGAACGTGTCTTGAATTGATGTCCAAGGACTTCCAATTCCTTCTTCAATTCCTGGAAATTATAGATCTCTCCGTTAAAGATGACCAAAACGGTTCCGTCCTCATTTGACAAAGGTTGATGCCCACCTGCTAAATCAATGATGCTCAGACGACGATGCCCAAAGTAGACAAATGGGCCCTGATCATCCAAACGCCGGATATATTCTCCCCAATCATCTGGCCCTCGATGGGCCAGGATTTCCCTCATCCTTTTCAGAATTTCATAGTCTGGGATATCAGAGACCTTTAAGGTGAGAAACCCTACGATCCCGCACATGAGCGTTCAGGAAAGCATCTCTTTGATTTGATAGGTGGGTTTTCCTTGAGATTCATAATAGGTCCGTATGAGAACCTCAGCAAGGAAACCCATCAGAATTGAGAGGAAACCCAATACCATCAGAAAGATACTCAAGATGGGCATCGGCGTCAGGATGAACGAAATCCCTCGAAAAAGTTTCAGGTATACGGCATACCCGCCCGAAAGGATGCCTCCGAAAATCATCAAAAAACCCATTCCACCAAATATGTAGATTGGTTTTTGGGAATAAGAGAGGAGAAACTTGACCACCATAAGATCTAAAATCACTTTGAAGACCCTGTTGACACCGTATTTCGATGCCCCGAACCGCCTCGGGAAATGATGCACCGGAAGCTCTGACACACGGGCTCCAACCCCCTTGGCGTAAACCGGAATGAACCGGTGCATCTCGCCATAGAGACGAATATTTTTCAGAATATCCTTCCGGTATGCCTTGAGCGTACACCCATGGTCATGGATCTGGACTCCTCCAATGAAGGAGATAATTTTGTTTGCAATGACGGACGGTAATCGACGTTTCAAAAAAGGATCTTTCCGATCTTTTCGCCAACCGCTGACGACATCGTATCCTTCTTCGATCTTCTCAAGAAGAGCTGGGATGTCCCCTGGGTCGTTCTGAAGATCACCGTCCATTGGGACGATGATCTTCCCCTTCGAAAAATCGATGCCAGCGCTCAAGGCGGAGGTTTGGCCGAAATTTCGCAAAAAAGATATGAATTTTATATGAGGATCCTTCTTGCAGATCGATCTTAACAAATTCAACGTGTCATCAGAACTACCGTCGTCGATAAAAATCACTTCGTAGTCTCTATCCATCCGGCTTAATATTGAGGCCAATTTTTCATAAAGGGGAGAAATATTCTCTCCCTCGTTGAAGACCGGGATGAGGACCGAGATCATCTCTTTTGCTGTCTGAGGCATGGGGAACGTTCCTCGATGTTTAGAAAAAGGTTCCTGAATCGATTATCATTGATTGAAAATTTTGTATCATTATTATATTCTTCCAGATGGGAAGTCAAGAATTTTATGAGAGAGCTCTCTGAAAAACTACTACACGCTCTCTCGATTACACAGATTTCAAAAGATGATTACGCAGATTTCCGTGACTTTTGAATGCGTTTCGTATCTGTGTAATCAGTCCCTAATCGGTGTAATCAGAGATTTCGGCACTTTTTCAGAAATCTCTATGATGATCTTCCGTGAAATGAGTGCTCATCAAAATGAAATCGAGTCGGCTTGAAAGGTTCGTTAAGATCATGATCACCCTGATCATGGTCCTTCTCGCCACATTCGTGGTCTTTGGGCTTGTCTGGTATTTTTATTTTATTCATGATCTTCCGAGCATTGAAGCTTTAAAGAATTATCGACCACCGACAATCACAAGATTCTTCTCAGAGGACGGGGAGGTCATTGGTGAGTTTTTTGTGGAAAGGAGGGATGTTGTCTCTCTTGACAAGATGCCCCATCATTTGGTTCAAGCCTTTGTCGCGGGGGAGGATGCAAGGTTTTACCAACATAAAGGGCTGGATTATCTCGCCATTCTCAGGGCCCTTTTGAGGAATATCTTCTCCGGAGAGATGATTCAAGGGGGAAGCACCATTACTCAACAGGTGGTAAAATCCGTCCTCCTTTCTCCGGAAAAAAGTTTTTCCAGAAAGATCCGCGAGGCAATATTGGCTTTTAAAATCGAGAAATACCTTTCCAAGGAAGAAATTCTCTATTTATATCTAAACCAAATCTACTTAGGACAGGGAGCCTATGGGGTGGCTGCCGCAGCAGAAACTTATTTTGGAAAAGCCATTGAAGAAGTCAACCTCGCAGAATCCGCCCTTCTGGCCGGCTTGCCCCAGGCACCGGGGAAATATTCCCCTTACGCCCATCCTGAACAAGCAAGAAGAAGACAGGTTTACATCCTCAATCGAATGGTTGAGGAAGGCCTCATCTCTCGTAGCGAATCAGCAAGGGCACTGCAGACCCCAACCCGGATGGGGGTTAAACGGAATTCTTCTTTTGAGAAGGCGCCCTATTTCGTGGAGCATGTGAGAAAGTATGTCGAAGAGAGGTATGGCAGGGATGCCTTGTACAAGGACGGCCTTCAGGTTTACACAACGATCGATATCGACTTGCAGAGAATTGCCCAGGAGGCAGTGCTCTCCGGACTGAAGGAGATAGAGAGAAGACAGAAATATCGATCCTCCGACACCCCTCCATCTCTTGAAGGAGCGTTGGTCTGTTTCGATCTAGAGAGCGGGTATATCAAGGCGATAGTTGGGGGCAGGGATTTTAGGAAAAGTCAATTCAATCGGGTGACCCAGGCCCGAAGGCAAACCGGCTCGGCTTTTAAACCCATCGTCTATGCAGCTGCCGTGGATAAAGGCTACACCCCTGCGTCGATCATTGTGGATGCCCCTATCATTTTTGAATGGGGAGATAAAAAATGGAAGCCCAAAAATTTTGAAGAAAAATTTTTTGGACCAACCACCTTCAAGAATGCACTCGCCCATTCTGTCAATATCATTACAGTGAAGGTTGCCCAAGACTTAGGCGTTGAGTACATCAAAGAGTATGCCCAAAGGTTGGGGATCTCCTCCCCTCTCCCAGGCGACCTCTCAATCGCTCTCGGTTCTTCCGGTGTCTCGCTTTATGAATTGACAAAAACGTATGCGGTATTCGCCAATCAAGGAAATACTTTCAAACCCATTTTCATTAAGAAGGTCCTGGATCGGGACGGGAATCTTTTGGAAGAAAATCTTCCTCTCTTTCATCCTACGGAGTCCCAAGGTAAATCACATGTGATCAGCCCACAAACGGCCTACATCATGACCCACCTCTTGCAAGGGGTCGTTCAGCATGGGACGGGCTGGAGAGCAAAGGCCCTCGGTCGACCGGTTGCCGCAAAGACCGGGACGACTGACCGGTTCTTGGACGCGTGGTTCATTGGCTATACCCCAGAATTCATCACTGGGGTCTGGGTGGGATTTGACGAAGAAAGATCTCTCGGTGAAAATGAGACAGGTTCCCGAGCAGCCTCCCCGATTTGGGTCGCCTTCATGTCAAAAATATTAAAAGACAGGGCTGTGAAGGAATTTCCGATACCCGAGGGAATCGAGTTTGTGAACGTTGATCCCAAGACAGGTCAGCTCGCTTTGGAACGGGAAGGAATTCTCGAATGCTTCAAGGAAGGGACAGCACCCACTGAAAGCATTTCGGCCCGTTCAAAAACGACCAAGGATTTCTTCAAACTCGATTTTAATCTTTCGACAAAAACCAGGTGATGGTGAGGGTGTAGTGGATTGGTGCCGAAGAGGGGATTTGAACCCCTACGGGAGCAATTTCCCACTAGACCCTGAATCTAGCGCGTCTACCAATTCCGCCACTTCGGCAGCTCCGACCAATGAT
>Ga0315314_1001905_pt1 | contig 17744 bp, 12 predicted proteins | sample TDP9_MG_FD_203631 | JGI IMG/M metagenome (GOLD analysis project Ga0315314, IMG submission 203631) | Freshwater sediment microbial communities from Lake Towuti, South Sulawesi, Indonesia - TDP9 | ecosystem: Environmental > Aquatic > Freshwater > Lake > Sediment | place: Indonesia: South Sulawesi...
GATGCATGGAAAAATCCCAAACAAGGGGAATTGAAAGCGTTTATCCTACTGCTGGACCAACGCCCGAAGAATGGTTGATGCATGGAAAAATCCCAAACAAGGGGAATTGAAAGTTTTCTCTCTCGAGCCGTTTACGTTCAGCCCTTCTATCGATGCATGGAAAAATCCCAAACAAGGGGAATTGAAAGTATTCATGAAAATCACACCTATGTTGTTGCTGTACGCTAGATGCATGGAAAAATCCCAAACAAGGGGAATTGAAAGATCCGATTAAAGTGCATAACCACCTGCGTATCATACGTTGATGCATGGAAAAATCCCAAACAAGGGGAATTGAAAGACAGAAGCGCAACCATGATTATGATGATCAAAATTAAGCGATGCATGGAAAAATCCCAAACAAGGGGAATTGAAAGACTTGAATTTAGACTACACGGGAGTCACCAACGTTGACGGAGATGCATGGAAAAATCCCAAACAAGGGGAATTGAAAGTGATATACAGCACAACCATCCCAGTAACCACAGCATACGGATGCATGGAAAAATCCCAAACAAGGGGAATTGAAAGTAAAAATCCGACAAGGCAAACGAGACACACGGGTCTTACGATGCATGGAAAAATCCCAAACAAGGGGAATTGAAAGGTTAGTGCTTCGGTCTTCCGCGAAGACTTGTCGAAATCGATGCATGGAAAAATCCCAAACAAGGGGAATTGAAAGTCGTAATAGTAGTAAACAAAGATACGGGCGACTACGTAAGATGCATGGAAAAATCCCAAACAAGGGGAATTGAAAGTTTTTGAATTAAATGTCGAAGGTTTTAGCCGTTTCTTCGATGCATGGAAAAATCCCAAACAAGGGGAATTGAAAGTAAACAACTTATGAAGTTGCTGAAGGGAAAATGAAAAGATGCATGGAAAAATCCCAAACAAGGGGAATTGAAAGATATTCCCCTGTGGATGTGTGCATATTGCCGAGCAAACAGATGCATGGAAAAATCCCAAACAAGGGGAATTGAAAGTAGGGGGTACCCCCTAGGGTGTACCCCCATAGTTTTATATGATGCATGGAAAAATCCCAAACAAGGGGAATTGAAAGACATAACTTGTGTTAAGGTATTGGCTGCAACGATTACGATGATGCATGGAAAAATCCCAAACAAGGGGAATTGAAAGTTGTATTCCTTTCATCATTTTCGGTTCACAATATTAAAAGATGCATGGAAAAATCCCAAACAAGGGGAATTGAAAGAAGCAGCCTCTAATTCGCTGATTTTTTGCAAGATTTTGCGATGCATGGAAAAATCCCAAACAAGGGGAATTGAAAGTCGCTCAGTGTGGACAGGCTCCGTATCGTTACTCTGTTGGATGCATGGAAAAATCCCAAACAAGGGGAATTGAAAGTCTCCTTCCTCTAGGATTCCACACTTGAATTTTATGTTGATGCATGGAAAAATCCCAAACAAGGGGAATTGAAAGCCGTTTTCTCCCATTCTAGTGATTATGTACAGCGCGGGTGATGCATGGAAAAATCCCAAACAAGGGGAATTGAAAGACTCTTTCGTTTACTATTACGGCATAATTCCCTTTCGGTGATGCATGGAAAAATCCCAAACAAGGGGAATTGAAAGAAGCAGCCTCTAATTCGCTGATTTTTTGCAAGATTTTGCGATGCATGGAAAAATCCCAAACAAGGGGAATTGAAAGTCGCTCAGTGTGGACAGGCTCCGTATCGTTACTCTGTTGGATGCATGGAAAAATCCCAAACAAGGGGAATTGAAAGTCTCCTTCCTCTAGGATTCCACACTTGAATTTTATGTTGATGCATGGAAAAATCCCAAACAAGGGGAATTGAAAGCCGTTTTCTCCCATTCTAGTGATTATGTACAGCGCGGGTGATGCATGGAAAAATCCCAAACAAGGGGAATTGAAAGACTCTTTCGTTTACTATTACGGCATAATTCCCTTTCGGTGATGCATGGAAAAATCCCAAACAAGGGGAATTGAAAGAGCACAGGAAGCCTACGAAAAGGCGACAGCTACAGCATGGGGATGCATGGAAAAATCCCAAACAAGGGGAATTGAAAGTAACTTGCAAGGGGTCAATATCTTGAGAATCATCTCCTCCCAAAACGGATCCTCGTCTTCCGACGACATAAAAATACTCGCGAGCTTTTCGGCTTGACTATCTGTGAGGATTTGCCTGCAGTTTATCGTCAGATAATTCACAAACCCTTTGTCTTTAAACTCGTCACTGTTTTTAAGATACTGAATAATATCGAAAAACGGCTTTCCTAGACCGATAGGCGGAAGCTGATTTACATCGCCTACAAGAATCAGACGATCTACTTCTTCCCAATCTATAGCCTTAAATAAGACTGACATTTTTTCCAAGTCAATCATGGAACATTCGTCAATGATTATGTTTTTGAAATTAACGGTTTGCCCATTCTCTAAGTACTTATTCTCGAAGACGGGATGACTCCATCCATATTTGTGCAGAACATAGTCAATTGTAAAAGCTCTTTTTCCAACATCGGACAGTCGAATTGCAGCTTTCCCCGTTGGAGCTAATAAAAGAAAATCATCTTCCAAATTAGCCTTTTCGACGCTGCAAACAGCTTTGATCAGAGTTTCGAGAAGAGTGGTTTTTCCTGAACCTGCAACGCCCGTAATTACAGAAAAGCTGTTTATGAAAGAGTTTTCTAACGCAGCCGATTTTTCTTTCCACACGTTCTCAAGAACTTTCGGAGGGAATTTTGAGTCATTAGGTCTCTTCAAACGCTTCATCCAATTGACATCTTTTGGAGATGGTCGCTTTTCCCTCTTGATTAGAGCTCTGATTTGTCCTTCAATCAGTTCTTCCATTTCATGGACTTCTTTGAGATAAAGATAGGATTGTCTTTCTACATCCTTCCAGTACAATTTCTTTGAATGGAATTCTTTTTCAGCCTTCATGTCACGCAAAGTGACACTAATTCTCTGGGCAAGATCATCACTCTTGTTAAGCATTTCAAGAACATCAGTCATGTTCAAGAAACAATTGCCATTACTTACCTGACCCTTCAATAACTGAACGATTCTCGCCCTGACCCTTCGGGGATCATTTCGATCCATTTTCAAACCAGTATCCACTTTATAGTATGCTTCGTTTGGAAAGAATGCAGCATCAATTTTGTCAAATGTAATAAAATCGTCTGGATCTTCCCCGCAGTATTCTTCACAAATCAGATACGGATTTTCGGCAAGGTCATCAATGGATGATTTGATTCCCGCAATTGTCTCCCTTTCCTCAGCCATTATCTTTTCAACTTGATTTTGCACGACAACTTCTGTACCATTTTCACTTTCATAAGTTATTGCTGGTCTAAAATCTATCAAAGAGAGAATGTTCAACATGAAACTTTGTTCTTCGGAAGAATAAGTACGCCAATATTTTCTCGCTTTTTTTATTGCACTTTCATATCCTTTCAGAACAATGTTGTCGTTCTTGACCAGATTTAGAACATAGTCTTTGATGTCGGCACCTTCTTTCTCTTTAACCTTCAGCACATCGTTAAAAAAAGACATTGCGTTTTCAAAATGCAGACAATCCAAAACTGCAACTATTCCCGGGTATTTGCCTCTTTCCTTATATGTAATGGAGAGAACCTCGCTGAGCCATTTCTCCTTAAAATCCCAATCAATTTCTTTGCAAATTCCATATTTCTCTTGATATTTTTTGAGTATCTTCACTATTGGGAAAAGTTGTTCTATGATGGAGGCAGCTTCGATGTCTGTGAGATCTCGGCTCACATATTTGAATTTTCTCACAATTTCTTTGCTGTTGTCGATTTCAAAAAGAATAGGAGAGATTAAGTCTCCGACTTCGGGGTGTTTCTCTTGATACTCCAGAACCTCTTGATAGGGTATTCTTAAGCCTTCCCCTCGGGGAGAGTAGCTTTGAGAAATCCGTCTACTCCAGACCAAATTACCCCATGTTTCATAACTCTCCTTCTCATCAAACGACCAACGCTGCGGTTTTCCTATTTCCTTTAATTTGCAGACCCCAACAAGAACGTACGTTTCTCTTTCGTTGTTCAGAGGATTGTCGGTATTCAAATAAATGAATACTAAGGACTTGCCATTTTCAAACTGTTCAAAATACTTCTTAGACAGTTGTTCTCTTTGCTTCACGTAAAAAGGGGTATAAATGTTCACATTCCTAAATTCCTCAAACCTTGTTGGGTACATATCATCAAACCGCCATGTCCCCATTGAAAACGCAGGCATGGGTTCAGGGAAATCCCTTACACCGTTATCGCCAGCTTTCATGAAGGGTTGAGCGATATGGATGAACCTAGTCGGTTCCGGAGAAAAGGCATTAATTGACCATGTGCATCTAGGCGGCTCCTTGAGCGAAGAACAAAGTTTGCCGGCATTTTCATCTTCCCAATCCAAGTACTTCGGATCCTGCTTCTTATCTTTTAGCAAAAGGATAGGAACAGACTTGTCTGCATAGCAGTATGTGTTCTTCCGAGGATTTTTACAGATGCACCCGTTCCAGCCACTATCATGCCATAAAATTCTTACTGAAATATGTTTGGTCATCTTCTCGAGTCCTCCATTTGCTTCCTTGGAAATGCAACTAATACTGCTGCAAGAGTTGTTAGGCATATTATCAAATAAGATATTTGGTTGTCCATCTGGTCAAAACGCGCTTTTTATGTGCCCTAGGCTCCCCCCTAAGGGGGCGGATAGACCCGAGGTATTACGGAAGCCTAATCGTTTAAAGAATAGTTGCGCCTACTACAATTCTTGTTTAAGGTGAACCGCTTGTCTTCCTCTCCTTTAAGTAACACAATCAAACGAACAAGCGACTTACTTCTATTAGGTGCATCAGATCAAGTAACAGAATACGAGAACCGCTTCCAATCTCTACGAGATCTTCACGAACGCCTGCTCTCAGACTTTATCACATCAGACTTCAACAATGAACAAGCATACGAAACAGTAAAACAATTCTTCGGTTCATCAACTACCCGTTTTGCGGGCATAGATGGAACAATGTATTCCCGCCCATTATTCGACCTAATCATCTTCTTCGGCGGCGCCTACGCCTCAACGGGCACAGTCACTTTCACAAAAAACAACAAACCTACAGTAGATTACGACATTAAAACCCTAAGCCAAGCCGCAGGAATCTCCAGCGTGGTCCCAGTCTACATAAGCGAAGTCCCCGACATAGACCAAACCTTCTTCGATCAAGAACAACCAGGCGAACTAACCCTAAACAAACCATTATTTGACGAATCCATCATTAGCAACGCCACAATAGCCAACTGGATAATGACCTTCGCCGAATACTACCTAGCCTACAAACTCGCCACAGACCCAAACCAAAACATAAGAATAATCCTACTAGACCGAAGTCTATCAATCGAACGCGCCAGCCTACTCTACGACACATCAAAACGAGAACTCTGGAAAGCAAAGTCAGCCCTCATAGGCTACAAAATAGACGATGAAGCCATTGACATAAATGATCTTGCCATAGGCAGACAACACATCATCAACCCATCTCTAAAAATTCCACCAGTCAGAGCAGATTACCTACGCTACGCCATAATCAACCTAATTCAACAAAAAGGATCCCTAACCAAAAACCAAATCCTAGGAGGGTTAGCCATCAAAGATGAAAAACGCATTAAACGAGCAGAAAGATACCTCAAATCGTCAGTTAAAGAGAACGTCCTCACAGAAAAAGATGACACATACACAATAAACCCAAAATACGCAACCACGTGGATCCGTCTCAAAAAACTCGTCACAGCCTTAGGCGACCGCTTCTTCTACGAACAAAAACCCGAAACAATTACCACAAACCTCATGAAAATCCAAAAAGACGGCAAAGAACAATGGCTCACAACCCTCGACATCGCCTTCCTCACACTATTCACCCTCGAAATGCTAATCGAACAATGCTGGAAAAACCAAATCCTCCTCATAGGCATAACAAAAGACACGGCCGCCAGAGACTTCAAACGCCAACTCATCCCCATCCTCCAAAACCAAGGTCTACTAAAAAGCGCAGTCACGCCGGAAGAATACGAGAAACTACCCAACACAGACCGCATGATCCTCCAATCCACAAGCCTCTTCAACCCCGACAAGGTCAAGGTCCCATGGACCCTAATCGAATACGACTCAGCCTTCAAAACAATGATACCTGACCCACAACACAGAAAGGGCTACGTCCTAGGCGCGAGAAAAAACAGGATCAGCCTCGAAAAAACCTTCCTAAAAACTTACATCCAACTCAGCCAAGCGCAATCAGACCCCATGCTCCGCAGCAACGTCCTCCTCATAGACCGACTAACCCACCCAAACTACGACTACACACCAAACAGCGCAATCCAATTCTGGAACGAATTCGGTGCAGCCAAGGAGCCCGTTGAAGTCCTTCTCTTCAAAGATAGCACAGTCGTGAATCCACTCCAAAACCTAATCATGACCATCTTAATCGCCATGACCTCACCCAGCATACCCGAAGCCTTCGGACATAACAAACCATTATTCATAGCCGACAAAATCGCAAAATACAACTATGGGCAATTCAAACGAATCGCCGACTCAACCGCACATTGGATACTCAACAACCATAAATTAAGAAAATTCGTATTCTATATGAGCACATTTAGAGAGAGGCGAACCCAAATTGAAGCCACAAGAAGAGAAACCATCTAACAACGCCTGCTTCACAGACTTCGACGGCAAATTCCACGCCCGCTTAAGTCACGTCATACCCAGACAATTCGGACTCGCAGAAGAATCCAAATTCGCAGGCATAAGCGCCCGATACGAAGGCAGAATCAAAGTAGAATACCAAAAAGACCTCATGGGCCTACTCGAAGAAGGCATGCTTGTCGCTGTCAAAAACTTCAAACAAACCAAAAAAGACACAGAAAGATACACACTCATGGAAATCAGCCGAGTCTGGCCCGAACACTTCGGACTCCGCGGGCTCTCAGACCACGGTTACTACCCCATGCAATTCGAAATAATAGAGCAGTCAGAAGCAGACTGGCAAACCGACGACAAAGCAACAATGATGGTTCAAATCAGCGCTATACCCATCAACTACGACCTCACCCTTTGCCCGCCAGACGAATGCAAATTTATCAAAGGCTTCTCCTACCCAATCGTCGCCAGCGAAGCCTACATACTCAACAGCCAAATGATAAACCGCATGTACAACCAAAAAATCACCCAAAAATACGGCATAGACCCAGCTAAGACAACTGAAGACGCATACAAAGACCCAAGACTAGGCCTCATCAAAATGTTCCAAGCCACAAAAACAATCATCCCCATCTACATAGACTTCGAAAACCTAGTCCGCTACCACTTCGGAGTCTTCGCCTTCACCGGCGGAGGCAAAAGCAACCTCATGTCAAACATACTCAGACGCCTACTACTACACACAAAAGACACAAAAATCATCATCTTCGACATCAGCTGCGAATACCTCTTCCTCCTCATGGACATGTTCACAGACTCAAACATCTCCAGCAAAATCATCCTAGAAACCAAAACAGAACACCTAGAACAACTCACAAACTCAGTCGTCAAACCCAGAGAATACGAAACAGACACCAGAATAGAAAACAGCTTCAAACAAATACTCGAGCAAGGCAAAGTCAGCTACTACACGAAACCCAAACAAAAAGTTCCAACCTACGGCGAATTCATTGAGCAAGTGGAAGGACAGAGAAGCGGAAACATAGACAAACCTCACTACATAGAAGCCATAGACCGAATAGCCGACGCCATACGTGAATATATAGAAGAAAACGCCCTAGGCGAAAGCCAAGAAGTAAGTGAGGACTTTATCAAGTTCATCGATGCAAAAGCAGTGGAAGCAGTGGAGACCTTCAAAGTCCACGACAAAAGCGGACTCTACGCTTGGGCAACAACTCGCTCTACTCTTCTTGAGATTCTAAAGAAAAAGCAAGAAGAAGAGAAGAAAGCAATAGGCGGGTTCACAGCTGAAAAGATCCGCGCCCTACTTGAGGGCAAAGAACGCCTAATCTGCATCTCCATCGCAGACCCGTTCACAATCAAAGAACTCGTAATCAACCTCTCACGCGACCTACTCGCCCGAAGAAAAAGAAGATTTCAAGTCAAACCCTACGTCCTCTTCGTATTTGACGAAGCCCAAGAATTCATCCCCGACCTCAGCAGCGCTACAGGCATAGACAAAAAATGCAGCAAACAGGTCGAAACCTTACTCCGCCAAGGCAGAAAATACGGTCTAGGCGCTTGCATAGCCACCCAACGCATAGCCTACCTCAACACAAACGCCCTACAACAACTCCACACATACTTCGTAGGCACCCTACCCCGACCATACGACCGCCAACTAGTAAGCAACACATTCATGATAGACCAAGGCATACTAGAAAAGACCCTAGAATTCGCGCCAGGCGAATGGCTACTATCAAGCTACATAGCCACTGGCATAGAGAACGTGCCAATCTTCATAAAGGCAGACAACGCAGAAAACGAAATAGAAAAACACCTGAACCAAACAACAAAATAAACACTAGCTCCATCAACTTCCTGAAGCGCGTGAAGTCCATCCTGAGTGTGTTCGGTTGGAATCAGAATGCTCGGTTTAAAAGAACTGAAGAGGAGCATCAGGATAACGAAGACTACGGTCGAGTGTCCTGTTAAAGGTTGTGAAGAAAAAGTTGCAAGGCAGAAAATAGTCTTTAAGCGCGATGAGAAATTCAAATGCCCAAGGCACAACATCTACATTTCCCTATCAACTTTCGAATACCAGCGTGAGCTAGATAATATTCTTTGGAGAGAGAAAGCCGACCTAGAATTGCTCAGGCGAATAAAAAGAGTTAAACGAGAAAGCCGTATGGCCCGAGATAACAGTGAAGATGCTGTTACCTGGAACATCTTCAGATTTCTAGAAAAAAGCAAGGCTTTGTCGAGTTTCCTATCAAAACTGAGCGAAACCTCAGTGAAGAGTCCTGAAATAATTTATTGGTCGTATTCTCAGCTGGAAGATGATGTTTGGAGTCCTCTGCGCCACGCTAGGAAAGCGTTCGAAACAATGCCAGAAAGCGGGTCTGAACCCGATATCATCGTTAAAGGAGAGGATGCCTTATTTTTTATCGAATCCAAGCTTACGTCGGGCAATGATACCATTTTTAAATCTCCGAACTCTCAAGCTCTGGAAAAATATGAAGCTGGAGGCAACGGATGGTTTAGAGAGGTTTTTAGCTCTAATTTTGAAACCGTTGCAGTCTATGAGAGAAAATATGAATTACTGCGTTTTTGGCTGATCGGCACATGGATAGCCAAGCTTCTAAACCTGAACTTCTACCTTGTCAACTTAGTGCTGTCAAACAAAGAAGAAAACATAGAAAGAATTTTCAAACGACACATCAAGGAAAATAATTCTAGAAAATTTCTAAGAATCACATGGGAGGACATTTACCAATACATTCTAAGCAGCCACATAACCGGTGAAGACAAAGACACTGTGATAACATACTTCGAGAATAAAACCATTGGGTACGACAAAGACGCAAAAATACAAAAAGCATTTTCAACGGCTCAGTAAGCAACGTGCTCCGAAGGCTTGTCTCCATGAAACGAGAAATCTTTTTGATATTATTTGTTAGCGACTCATGTATAGCGGCAGTATATAAAGAAAATTCTATACACCTAATTCGCTAACTTCTATAACAAGCCCGAAGACGTTTCAAAGAAGCTCCTCTCTGCCTTCATAGAACTGGGCGAAGCAAGCGATGCTTAGAAAAAAGGCAGAAACGAAGAAGCGATTGCAGAAGAACTAATCGACACAATATTCTATCTCCCAGACGCCAGCCCACTAGCTGCCCTACCATTAACATGAACCATTTTTAACAAATTTAATGCAGTATGCCAATTTTTGGGTAACAACGTTAATTTTTCTGTAAAGGCTCCTGACAGCAATTTTTAAATATTTTAATACAGTATGCCCTAAAAGGGATAACTACTTTAAAAACTGTGAAAATCCATGGTTACCAAAATCGAAGCGCTATACAATGTTCTTCTACCAATGAGAGTCGTGAGTTTCAACGACATCATTGGAAAAGCCTTGAGCATCGTCAAAGTTGTTCCAAACCGCAGATACATTTACCGCAAGTACGTAAACAAACTGGTCGAAAACGGCAAGCTTGAAAGAATCCGAAAGGGATTATACATTGTTTTGTCGCCTCTTGAGGAGCCCGAAAAACACGTAGTGGATAAGCTTCTTATCGCATCCAAAATCAGAACTGAATACTATCTAGGCTTTCACACAGCCCTAGAGTATTATGGCTGTGCCAGCTCCCTCTACAACGAAGCCTACACATGCGTAAAACCAAATGATAGGTTCAACCCATTCCAGTACAAACGTTTTAGATTCAAACCCGTATTCGTCAAGGACATCACATTCGAAGTAGAAGAAAAACACTACCAAAACAGCATAGTAAAAGTTAGCAGTAAGGAAAGAACGTTCATCGAATGCATTGATCGAGTCCAATATGTGGGCGGCTGGGAAGAATGCGTCAAAAGCCTTGAAGGCCTCGGAGGACTTGACCTAGAAAAACTAGTGACCCTATTGCACAAATACAAAAACGATAACTTGTTTAGGCGAACAGGCTATGTCTTGGGACTCCTAAAAGAACGTTCACCATTTTACGAGCACGTAGATGACCAATTACTAAACGAAATCCAAAGCCATGTAAAAGGACCGCCTCGATATCTTATAAACAGAAAAAAAGGCATTCTCCACAAAAGATGGAAACTGTACATTCCAGAAGATTTTGAGGGGAAATTAAGAGGCATCTAAGTTGAAAAGAATGTACAGTTTCAATGAACTTGCGCGAAACTATGGCTTCAACATTCGAGAGATAGAAAAAGTCTGCAGAATCTCCGATCTATTAGAAGACATTTCAGCCGTAAAGTTCCTCAGTGATCGCCTTTGCTTATACGGCGGAACCGCCCTCACTTTCATCTACTACAAGGAGATCCTACGCCTCTCCACAGACATAGACCTAAACTATCGCCACCTAGACATGAAAGACTGGGGAGAAGTAAGAAACGAAATTGACAGAAGAATAAAGGGGCTGCTCTACAGGCAAAGGTACAAGGAATCTGACATAGCCATAAGCCCTAGCTACCCACTAACCAGATTCACCGTACAATACACAAACACTCTAGGATTAAAAGACAACTTCACAATAGAAATAGGATACATGCGGAGATACCCGATACTCAAAACAGACACCACGGCAGCCTTCAGACATATTGGCACACAAGAAACTTTCCAAGTAAAAACACCTACAAAGGAAGAGCTATTCGCAAACAAATGGTGCGCCCTCCTCTACCGAAAGTCATCGAGAGACCTCTTCGACGTCTACCAAATAACAAAAATGAGCATGAATCCCACAGTTTTCCGAAAATGTGCCATCATCGACAGCCTAATGCGTGGAAAGCCAAAACTTCACGAAATAAACATCGAAGAAACCATGAATGAAATTCCCATAGACTCCAGCCTAAAAAACCTACTGCAAATAGAGAAGCTCTCAAAATTTGACTTCAACACAATAGTCAAACAAGCCACAAAATTCACCAAATCGGTAATCGCAAGCTTAACAAAAAATGAAGTAAAAGCAATCGACCAATTCTTTCAATTCAAGACGTTTAAACCAGATTTGATCGATAGAAAGGGATTGCTCAACGAAAAAATAAGGGAGCATCCAGCTATACAGTGGGCAATAGCTAACTTAGTTTAGCCAAAAAAAGCAGGAGTTTGCGGGGATATCTCCACGCTTGAGTAAGGTTCAAATCTCCCCCAGCATACTTGTTTAAACAACTGAGACTCTTTTGGGAAGATGGGGGGGCGAATTTTACGCCTCAAAAATTTACAAATTTATGTTAACATAGTTTGAATCCCAGTCTTAATCTAGGCCGGAGCACCAATCAAACTGTTTAAATCCCCATCCTTCTAATCTTGTAGCAGATGTTCTTGGGGTGAAGTGTACGGACATACACAACTATGAAGAAAGGCTTGAGAGAGCCATCGAGAGCGTCAAGAAATGCAACAGTATAAGCCCCAAGAACAAGAAACTATTGTTGAAGTTCATGGAGTACAAGCGAGCCCAGGGAACAAGTGCGGGACGGTGCGCAAAGACTCTTTGGACTTTAAAGCAGTTTGCCATGAGTCAATATGAAAGACGTGGTCACAGACCTAAAGGTTTCACCGTGATGAAGGACTTCGAGCTGTTTACTAAGGAAGATGTTCAGAGAGAATTTGCCAAGGTTGAAAGCTCAAGTCTGAAGGAGTCAACCAAGCGAGACTACAAAATCCTTGTACGATTCTTCATCGGTTGGGTTTTCCACGAGAAATCTGGAAACCCGGAAACCTATGACCCGAAGGAACATGGTTATCCAACGATTTTTAAAGGAATCCGAATCAAGGAGCCAGAAGAAACAGTAAAGCCATCGGACTTGTTGACCGATCAAGAAAAGCAAGGGATGATCAACGCGGCTAAGAACCTTCGGGATAAAGCCTTGATTGCCTGTCTCGATGAGGCTGGCATGAGACCCGGAGAATTGTTGAGTCTTAGGGTGGGCAATGTGACCATTGAAGAGCAATACGGAGATCTATCGTTGGATGGCAAGACAGGTATTCGAGGTTCATTCATCATAAGGAATCTTGCCTATTTGTCTCAATGGCTTGACAGCTACAGTGAGCGCGACAATCCCAACGCACCTTTGTGGCCAGATTTCGAGAAACCCGGCGAACCTCTTTCATACGCAGGCTTAAGACAAATGTTGAAACGAGTTGCGATCAAAGCGGGAGTCAGAAAGCGAATTTACCCGTATATTTTCAGGCACACGGAAGCAACCAACGACTCAGTTGAGCTGACCGAACCCGTAATGAGAAAGATTTACGGATGGACCAAAACCTCAAAGACTCCAAGCCGTTATGAACATTTAAGCGGCAAAGACGCAAAATTGGCGAAACTTAGGCAGGCTGGAATAGTTGTCGATGAGGGAAAAGAGCGTCTCAGACTTTGTCCTCGATGTACGAAGCCCAATCCATTGAATGCTACAACTTGCTTTGCTTGCGGCAGTGTCATGTCCGTCAAACTAGCCGTTGAAACTCAAAAGGAAAAAGACAAACTCAAAGAAGACGTCGAGAAAATGGGGAAGGAGGTTCAGCGCCTAGAAGGTGCGTTGCGCACTGCGTTGGCAAGCGGCTTTGAGAAGAGACTCACCGAAGAGGCTGTAGAGGACATATTGAAGGGAGAAGGCTTAGCGGAAAGGATCAAGAAAAAACATCCAGAATGGGTAGCTGAATACTAGCTTCATGGAAAAGACTAGCCACTTTTGTAGTGGTTAGCCTACCTTCTTTAAAAGAAGCTTGCCATTTTCCTCGATGAAGACTAGCCTGTCTCCAGACTTCAAGTTAAAGGTGTCTCTGGCGTCTTTGGGTATGGTTACTTGGAATTTGCTGCTCTCTTGTCTTAAAACCCTGAGAATGCCATCGGCGTGTTGAAACTTCTGCTTGAAAGTCCATCACAGGGGAGCCCCAGCATCCATACTTCTGAGGGCAAAGACACCACTCTTGGTGAAAGGGCTTCGCCAACTACTGAGAGACAAGTCCAGCAAGAAGAACCTAAAAGCTTGTCCCCTAGAGTAATTCCTAATTTTCTTGGCTGGTTCTCCAAGAGACAACTTGTTGTTGTCAACAAGTCTTCGACAAAAGCTGAAGAGTCTCAAGAAAGCCTATAAGTCCTCGAAGAGATGTCGAGGTTCATGTTGAATCTGGTCTCAGGAGGGTCTCAGGAGAGTAGCTACTACTAATGAATAAGAGCCTGAGATAACTCTCGAGGAACATATTCGGATGTTGCAGGAGGAGGGTCTGCCTCCAGAGAAGACTGTTGAGAGGACTCTCGAAGAAGATTTCAACGCCGACGTAACTATACTGGCTAATAGTCTGAATCTGGACAAGATGGATATTGGGCGTATTAAAGATCGTATGTCGACACTTAGAAAAAGGCGAGAAAAAGAAGGAAATCGTCGAAAAGGTGGAGGAAGCAAAGGCTGAGGAGACCCCCTATAAGGGTGAATTGGACACAACAGCCATCCTAAGAGACATTATGAAGAAACATCCAGACATCTCATCTAAGGTTGTGGATGATGTCTGCAACTGGGCTGAGTATAGACCTACTCATCCAACACAGTTGCTTATCTCCTGCAGAGCATGCGCGGAATCTCTAGCACCACAGCTAACATTGTGGCCCAGAAGTACGCCCTGGCTCTTCAGAAAGCCCAGCAGGAAGGAAAGATTTAGATTTCACCGCCTGCTGGACCTGCACAGTCTCCTCGATGGGGTTTTTAATCGCTCATATCGTTTCAAGGTCCACAGCAGCAGGCTTGCTCACTTCGCGTGTGTTCTATCAAGTCCCTTGTATGGGGAGAAATAAACGCTCGGTTCCAAATGTTATAAGTAGTTTTTCACCGAAAGTATAGACGAAAAGGGAGAGGTAGTTTGGTTCTACTTCGGTATGATAAGGGAACTATTCTTGTTTTTGGTGATGTTCGGGTTCCAAATAGCAGCTGGGATCCTCGTGTGGGTGCCTTCCGGGCGATGGCACTGTATTACCCTGAGGCTTTGAGTTTTCTGCGTCTGAGCGAGCTAGATTTCAAAGATGACGTTCTAGACTTGCCGCCTTGCCCTGAGCTCATTAGCAAGACCAAGCTACGCGGTTATCAAGAAGAAGCGTTGAAGGCTTGGCTTAGAGCTGGGAAACGGGGAGTAATAGTTTTGCCAACGGGGGCTGGAAAGACGATGGTTGCTATGGCAGCAATTTCTTTAGTCAACACGCCGGCCATTGTGGTGGTTCCGACAATAGATTTGATGGAACAGTGGAGAACTAATCTAGTTAAAGAGTTTAATGTTGAAGTTGGCGCTTATGGAGGTGGAGAGAACAGCCTTAAAGCAATTACCGTATCAACGTACGATTCTGCGTATTTAAGAGCAGAAGAGTTGGGCAACAAGTTTATGCTAGCCATTTTCGACGAAGTCCACCACCTTCCAGCTCCAAGCTATAGTCAAATCGCGGAACTTTTTGCAACTCCTTTCCGAATGGGTTTGACGGCGACGTACATCAGAGAAGACGAAGGACACAAACTGTTGCCCCGTCTAGTAGGCAACGTGGTTTATGAATTGGATACAGAAGACCTAGCTGGGACCCACCTTTCCCGCTACACCATTGAGAAGGCTTTCGTGAATTTGGCACCAGATGAACGAATAGAATACGAGAAAAACTATGAAGTGTTCAAAGAGTATTTGCGAAAGAAAAAAATTAAGTTGCGAAACTCGATGGACTTCCAGCAGTTTATAATGAGAACAGGCACAGACCCCGAAGCTAGACAAGCCCTTCTCGCGAGAAACAGAGCATTGGATATTGCACTAAACGCTTCTTCGAAAGTTGACGCACTACGCGACTTGTTAGCCGACAACATCGATGAAAAGGTCCTTATTTTCACTCAGCACAACAAACTGGTGCACAGAATAAGCAGAGAATTTCTCATTCCAGCTATTACTCATCAAACATCCAAGGAGGAACGTTCTGAGATTTTATGCAGGTTCAGGTCAGGAGTTTATACAAGGATTGTCACATCGAAAGTCTTGGATGAGGGAATAGATGTTCCCGATGCTACGTTGGGAGTGATATTGAGTGGAACTGGAAGTTCAAGAGAGTTTATCCAGCGGTTGGGAAGACTACTAAGGAAGAAAGAAGGAAAAGAGGCCAAGCTAGTGGATATCGTTTCAAGCGAAACTAGAGAGATCCAAATCAGCCAACGCAGAAGAAGGTAGGAGTGTCCCTGAGTGTTACCCCTTAACCTGTTGCGTGTGCGCACCAGAATGGGACAGATTAAGCCAGTCTACGCCGACATCAATAAGGAAAACTTAGATTTGGCCAATACCCTGTTAGAGCTATTTCAAACACGCCTTGGAAAGCGTAGAGGCGACTTGTTGGACAAGGTGGCGACTTATGAAATGGCTGGGTTCGACTACAGATTTGTACGTGGCCTCTCGCAGATTCTTCAAAGACAATGCACCTTTCAAGCAGAAACAGTTGTTGACCCGCCTCTTGCCCGACGATTAATATTTGAGGAGGCTAGCCGAAAAGGATTGATTTTCACTGGCGAAATGCGAAAGCAAGTCTTACAGGCAGTGGCAGAACAGCTTAATGTGACAGATGAGCAACTGGAAAAGTCTTTTCAAGCCGACTTGGAAAGCGAATTGATCTTGAAGGAGTTTAGTCCAATAAGTGCGTCTGAACTGCTAAAACGATACAACTTATCCCTCACTCAAACGCTCTTGTTTAGATCGACATTCATGGAAGTCAAAGTGTCCGAATACTGGAAAGAAGTTCTCCGTGAAATTAAGTTTCATGGTTTAATGTACTCTGCTGAAACTAGGAACGACGTGTTTCAGATAACGGTGGACGGCCCATTCTCTCTTTTCAAGCTGACGCAAAGATACGGCACTAGCCTGGCAAAGGTATTGCCTACAATCGTTCAGGCAGATACGTGGGAAATCAACGCAAGTATTATAAGAACGAGTCAACTTGGGAAGAGAATTTTTCAGCTGAAGCTGACTAGTGCTGAGGTAGGAGACAAGATCAAGCCATCGAATTTGCGTCGAGAAAGTGGCGAGGTTGCGTTTGACAGCCTTGTCGAGGAGAAGTTTTCCAAAGACTTTCAATCTTTGCATTCGGAGTGGAAACTAATTCGTGAACCTCCTCCCCTCATTGTTGGAAAGCACGTCTTTATCCCAGACTTTTGCTTTGAAAGGGGCAGAATGAAGGTGTATATGGAGATAGTTGGGTTCTGGACAAGGAAGTACCTAGAAACGAAGATCAAGAAACTGCAGCAACTTCAAGGAGTGGACATTCTAATAGCTGCAAATGAACAGTTGGCCTGCGATAAATTGAAGCAGGTCAAAGGGGAGCTAGTCTTTTACAAGGGCAATGTCCCCCTAAAACCAATCCTGAAGTTTTTGAAGAGCAGGGAGGAAATACTTCTCCGCCTCGAAATCGAGAACCTGAATTTGGCACGGTTGAATTTGGACGGCGATGTTGTATGTTTGCATAAGCTAGCGGAAGAGTATGGCGTGTCAGACGAGGCAGTGAGGAGGAAACTGGAAGGCTTAGAAGTGGACGGTTTCACCCTAGTTGGAGACTCGTTCATCAGCAACAAAAAGCTTCAGGAAATAGACTTGGAAATCGCTTCCCTTACCAAATCCTCTCTTTCACAAGCAATACGTCTAATAGAAGATAAGGGCATAAAAAATCCATACGACATTCTTTCAGCGTTAAACTACGGCATACGATGGAAAGGAATTGACATTAACAACAGTTCGATATACAAGAAGCAGGAATGAAAGAGAACGTAGCTTCTTAATTTTCTCAACAACTTTGTGGTCGCTGGGATTTGAACCGATGTCAAGTGGTGATATCTCTCGCAATCTCACATTTTTGTCTAATTTTTATGCACCGTTAAACCTCTTTAATTAACCGAATGAAGATTGAGCTATTGTAATCGATTTCTCACTAGTTTTCCAATGAAAACCTACGAAGTTAATATCCAAACCCAGACCCATATAGCAAATATGGCTGGAACTAGCGCTCTCTCGAACC
>Ga0315314_1001906_pt1 | contig 17738 bp, 21 predicted proteins | sample TDP9_MG_FD_203631 | JGI IMG/M metagenome (GOLD analysis project Ga0315314, IMG submission 203631) | Freshwater sediment microbial communities from Lake Towuti, South Sulawesi, Indonesia - TDP9 | ecosystem: Environmental > Aquatic > Freshwater > Lake > Sediment | place: Indonesia: South Sulawesi...
TCTACAGTAAAGCCACAGGAAAGGCACCTATAGATATCCACAAGGTGCTTATTGTTTTCACTGAGTTCTGTTGTGGCATATGCCAAGATTAACTTACAAAAAGGGCACCTTACCCCAATCCACCCTCTGTTATATAGAATAAATATTGTATAAACTTTTCGTTTACAAATTGCCTCATCGAACCATCTTTGACTGAGCATACTTAAAGTGCACTAAGACAGTGGATGGTCTTTCAGCTAGCATTCCAATAACGAGCTAATGCGATCAACGCCTCTTCAAATAGATGCTTATCAGGCATTATATCGACTTTTACACCCATTTCACATAAGGTCTTAGCTGTTGCAGGACCTATAGCTACAATAGTCAATCTGCTGTTCATTATGTCTCTTAGCTTTTCCATGGATATTTGTTCCATAAGAATTTGGAATAGGTTCTTGACACATAATGAGCTACTGAAGATAATAGCGTGAATCTTTCCACTAATCAAGTCTTGAAAGAATCTCTCCTTGATATTCTGGTCAATAGGAAGCAGTGATTCATATACGTAAACTTCCTGCACTTTTGCACCCATCTTTCTCAGACTCTTTTCTAAGGTAGGAGTTGCTCCCCTAGTTCGAGGGATGCAAATTAATTTGCCAGAAATATCGAATTGTTGTAAGCTCTGTATTATTCCTTCTGAGCTGTACTTTTCTGGGACTAAATCTACATGGATTTGATGGGCTTTAAGCTCATGTGCAGTTCTAGGACCAACAGCTATCGTTATGGTTTTTTCTAAACACTCTATGAGCTGATCTCTTAATCTTAAGCTCTCAGCAGCATTAAGTAGATACCTTACGCCATTAATACTCATGAAGATAACATAGTCGATTTTCCCTTTCATAAGATCTTCAATGAATTTTTTTATGGGCGATAAATCACTAGGTCCTTTGATCTCTACAGTTGGTATAAGGTAAGGTTTTCCTCCTTTCTCCTCGATCATCTTACAAGCTTCTTTAGCTTGATCAAGAGGCCTTGTTATAGCTATTGTCCTTCCTCTTAGCATAAAGGCATCTTGAACCATGAGAGCTTCCTTCCTAGCTTAACAACTTCTCCTATAACTATAACTGCTGGAGGTTTCACATTTCTCTCCTTTGCCTCTTTTGCTATCGTGCCTAGCTTGCCTATCAAGCTCCTTTGCCTCTTTATAGTCCCCCATTCTATGATAGCCACAGGTGTATTTGGATCTAAACCTCCTTCTATTAGATTATTTACTATGAATTCTAATCGCTCTACACCCATCAGAATGACAATTGTATCAACAGAGCCAGCCAATTTAATCCAATTAACAACTCTCTCTGCCTTTTCTGCTTGATGGCCTGTAACTATGGCAACAGAAGAAGAATAATCTCTATGAGTAAGAGGGATGCCAGCGTAAGCAGGAGCTGCTAAAGCTGAAGTAACTCCAGGTACTACCTCGAAATCTATATCATTGTCAGTTAGTGCTTCAGCTTCTTCCCCGCCTCTACCAAAGAGAAAAGGATCGCCTCCTTTTAGTCTGACTACTTTTTTGCCATCAAGAGCTGCATTAATGATCAATTCGTTAATCTTTTCTTGAGGTAACTCATGCCTTCCTGATTTTTTCCCAACATAGATCTTCTTTGCTCTTTTTGAGACTAGCTTAAGAATCGATTTGGTTATCAGTCTATCATAAATCACTACGTCAGCCTTTCTTAAGAGCTCAACAGCCCTTATCGTAAGTAGTTTATGATCACCTGGTCCAGCGCCAACAAGAAAAACTTTACCACGACCCATACTTCTCCCTCCATTCAGCCTCAAAGTCCTTGGCTCCTTGCTCCATTAGGCTTTGAGCGACCTTCCTGCCTAAATCTTCAGCCTCATCCAAGCTACCTTTGGCAAAGGAAGAGATTTTCTTCTGACCACTGATCGAAAAGATGCAACTATAAAGCGATAAAGTTCTATCATCAGCACGCCCAATAGCGCCTATAGGCACACGACAACCACCTTTGAGTGAGAGTACAAGACTCCTCTCAGCGGTAACTTCAGCCCTTGTTGGGGGATGATCGATAGATCGAAGAAGCTTCATAAAATCCTCATCGTCTTTTCTTACAACTATGGCTAAGGCTCCTTGCCCTGCAGCAGGGGTGAATCGATCTAACGAAAAACGCTCTGCAATCAGGCTTTCTAGCCCCATCCTGTCAAGACCAGCTTCAGCGAGTACAATTCCGTCAAATTCGCCTCGGTTTACCTTTGCAATTCTGGTTTCAACATTACCTCTTATGGGTCTAACTTCTAAATCAGGTCGGAGAAATTTGATCTGAGCCATCCTCCTCAAGCTACCAGTCCCTATAACTGCACCTTTAGCTAATACATCAAAGAGAATTTTACCTTTTGAAATAAGAACATCGTGCGGAGAACTCCTCTTCGGTATTGCTGCCATAATCGTCTCTAAGGATTCTACAATAGGGACATCCTTAAGGCTATGTACAGCGAAGTCGATCTCTCCTCTTACTATTGCTAAATCTATCTCTTTTTCGAAGATACCTTTCCTATCGATGGTAAAAAGAGGTTTCTTTCTCTCTTTGTCTCCCAGCGTTTTGATGACCTTAACCTTAAATTCTAGCTCTGGATGGACGAATTTGAGACTGTCTAGAACAGTCTTTGTCTGTATCAGGGAGAGTTTGCTTCCCCTTGTTCCAACTGTTAGAATCATCTTTAAACAGACCTACTTTTGATTGATACTCCATGCAGAGCGCTATCAAAGGCGTTAATAGTTTTCTCTAAATCCTCTTCACTATGTGCTATCGATAAAAAGCAAGTCTCAAATTGTGATGGCGGTATAAACACGCCATGCTTTAAGAGCTCTTGAAAATATGCGTGGAACTTATGAGTATCAGACAACTTAGCACTAGTGTAGTCGATAACTGAATGGGGAGAGAAGAAGATTTGGAACATAGAGGCTATTTTGTTCACTTGTGCTTCTACATGATAATCTGAAGCTAAATCTACAAGAGCTTTCTTTAACTCTTCACAATTCTTTTCAAGTTTAGGATAGATTTTACCTTGTTTTTTACTTAGAGTTTGGAGAGCAGAATAGCCAGCAGTTACTGAAATAGGATTACCACTGAAAGTTCCTGCTTGATACACTTTGCCAGATGGGGATAAGTATTGCATGATCTCCCTCCCACCACCAAAAGCAGCTATTGGAAAGCCACCACCAAGAATTTTGCCTAAAGTCGTTATATCGGGTTTTATATTGTAATATTCTTGTGCTCCTCCTAGGGCAAGCCTGAAGCCTGTGATGATTTCATCAAAGATGAGGATTATGCCATAATCTTTTGTTAACTTTCTTATCTGATTCAGATACTTATCTTTTGGTAGAATGAGACCAGCATTTCCTATGACTGGCTCGATGATCAAAGCAGCTATATCATGCCCCTCACGCCTAATAACCTCCTCCAAAACCTGAAAGTTGTTATAAGGTAGGACTATAGTGTTTAGAGTTGATTCTTCAGGGATGCCAAGTGAATCAGGGGTTCCGAATGATGTAGCTCCTGATCCTGCCTTGACAAGGACATAATCATGAGACCCATGAAAGCATCCCTCGAACTTGATGATCTTCTTCCTTCCAGTGAAGCCTCTTGCGAGCCTTATTGCATGCATAGTAGCCTCAGTACCTGAGTTAACGAGCCTTAGCATCTCCATACATGGGACTAAATTGCTTATCATCTCTGAAAAATTGACTTCTAAAGCTGTTGGAGTACCATAAAGAGTGCCTTTTGCCAATTGCTCTCTCACAGAATTCAAGACCTCCTCAAATGAGTGTCCTAATATGAGTGATCCATAAGCCATACAGTAATCTATGAAAGAGTCTCCATCTAAACTGTATATTCTTGAACCTTTTGCTCTATTAACAAAGAATGGGTATGGTTCAAATGCTCTAACAGGGCTGTTTACCCCACCAGGTAGAACCTTCTTGGCTCTCTCGAAGAGTTCATATGATCTAGCTCTACTTAAAGCTGATTCAACCATGATCCCAAATCCTTAGCGAAGTATGTTATAATCAGATCAGCACCAGCCCTTTTAATTCCTGTCAAGATTTCAAGGATAGCATCTCTCTCATCTATCCATCCCATTTTAGCAGCAGCCTTCACCATAGCATATTCTCCACTTACATTATAAGCTGCAATAGGCACTCTGAACTTTGATTTGGCACGATATATTATATCTAAGTAAGGTAGGGCTGGCTTGACCATTATTATGTCAGCACCCTCACTTATATCTAGCTCCATTTCACGTAAAGCTTCGTCTGGATTCCCATAACCCATCTGATAGCTCTTTCTATCCCCGAACTTAGGCTTAGATTCAACAGCTTCCCTAAAGGGACCGTAGAAGCAAGAGGCATACTTAGCAGAGTAAGCCATTATACCTACTTGGTTGAAACCAGAGTCATCTAAAGCCTTTCTAATAGATTTGACTTGACCGTCTATCATACCAGATGGAGCTACAATGTCAGCTCCAGCCTGAGCATGACTTATAGCTACTTTCTGCAAGATTTCGAGAGTGAGATCATTGATGATTTCACCATCTTTTACTATGCCACAATGTCCATGGGTTGTATATTCACAGATGCAAACGTCTGTTATAACGACAATTTGATTGCTGAATTCATTCTTCAGATTATGGATAGTCTTCTGAATGATCCCATCCATAGCAAATGCTTTGGAGCCTGTTTCGTCTTTCTTTGATGGTATGCCAAAAAGGATTACGGCCTTTATGCCTTGTTCAGTTGCTTGCTTAACTTCGCCGACTACATATTGAATGGGTAATCGAGAATACCCTGGCATCGACTTGATAGGGGTAGGTACCTTTGCACTTTCATCGACAAAAATAGGATATATTAGGTCGCTTGGGTGAAGCCTAACTTTGTGCATTATATCCCGCAAGGCAGGCGTTCTACGTAGCCTTCTCATCCTAATTGAGGGAAAACTCAAGAGATCCTTAACACCTCTTAAAGACTTTAATTGGTTATAGCAGAGAGACCTTTATAACTCTCATCATTGACCTCGAAATACTCTAGAATTTTCATAGCTACTCCTTGAGCTTCATTAAACCTTCCATCTTTTAAAAGCCTCTTTATGTGATCATCTTTGAGTATTTTGTAGATAGCCTTCCTTCGAACTTTCTGATCCAGAATGCGTTGCTTCAGGATTGCTCTAACATAATTCTGCAGCTTAATTTGAAGCAAATCCTCTTGAGTGATCATTTTTTCTATTCTTTGTCTCAGAACTCTAGCCATCGCTGGGCTTTTTCCATTGGTCGATATAGCTATCCTTACCTCTCCAATCTTGGCCAAGGCTGGAAATATAAAATCGCTGATTGAAGGGTCATCTACTGCATAAACCATGCATCCTGCTTCTTTAGCATGCTTGGCGAGCTGGACGTTAAGATTTCGATCATTTGTGGCAACTACGAGTACATCGGGCTTAGGACTAAGATTATTAATGAATGACCTTCCATCCTTAATGTCTGCTTTTAGTAAATCAATCCTTTTCATTTGATGCAACTTCTTGATGCCACTTGAGAAGGTTTTACTCACGACTAGAACTTTTGAACCAGCATCCAGAAAGCTCAAGGTCTTTCTATAGCTTTCTGATCCCCCTCCAACTATAACAACATACTTACCGTCAAACTTGAGGTCTATAATCAACTTGCTCTAAGCCCACCTTTAGATACATCAAATTTAAAACTTATAGTGAGTAAATTTTTGAACTTCTCCAAAAGTGTCCTGTAATCCACTGAGATTTTCACAGGGGGCATAGCTATTTCTATCAAAGTATTCAAGCCCAAAAAGTGTTCTACAGATTCAATAGCTTTAGTCCCGAACCCTTCAAAACATGGCAATGCCCCTGGCAAGTAAACCAATCCGATTCTACTTCTTAATCCTATTCCCAGCCACCCCTCACCTAATTATAATAAAGCTTATATTTAAGCTGGATGGCTTATCCAACCATGCATTCCTCTACTGGAAATATTAACATTGTGAACGTGAGGATTACGCATAAGAAATCACGAGTCACCTTAATGGAAGCTGTAGCCTTCAAGGATAGGAAAGGTGCGTTAACTGAGATCCGTTCCATGGCTAATAATATTGACGAATGCGTCCTCCTTCAAACATGTAACCGCGTGGAGCTCTATACCGTAGGTAAAGATGGTGAGAAGATAGCCAAGATGCTAAGTGAATACTTGATAAATAGGGCAGGAAGTATGGCTGAAGAAGCATCTAGAGCCATCGAGATCTCTTTGAATCAAGATGCTTTGAGGCATATTTTAAGAGTCGCATCTGGATTGGAGTCGATGATAGTAGGTGAGGATCAAATCCTTAGTCAAGTTTGGGATGCATATTTAGAAGCTGAATCTGTAGGAATGGTAGGACCAGTGCTTAAAACTGTGTTCAGTAAGGCAGTGAGCGTCGGAAGACTGGTGAGGAATGAGACGGGTATCAATAAAGGAGCTGTATCAATAGGTTCAGCTGCAGTTGAGCTAGCAGAATCGCTATTGGGTAACCTTAATGAAAAGAAAGTTCTAGTGATAGGTGCGGGAGAGACAGGGACTCTTGTAGCTAAGGCATTAGCTAGGCGCTATCTTAATGCTATCTTCGTTGCTAATAGAACATATGAACGAGCCTTAAAGTTGGCTGAGGAGCTTTGTGGCAAGGCTGTAAAGTTCGATAGGCTAGAAGAGGCACTCATAGATGCTGATGTAGTTATCTGTTCTACATCTGCACCTCATTATCTGTTAACAAGAGAATTGGTTTGTGGAGTTATGAAGCAACGCCATAGCCGAAGCGACTTAATGATCATCGATATTTCAAACCCTCGAAATGTTGAGAAATCAGTACAAGATATAGAGGGAGTAAAGCTTCACAACATAGACGATCTCCAAATGATAGCAGAGAAGAATAAGGAGGAGCGGCAGAAGAGCGTAGAAAAAGCCTCAAAAATTATAGATGAGGAGCTACCTTTGCTTGATAGAGATTTGAAAGCCCAGTCTGTTAGAAACATCATTTCTTCCTTATTCTTACGCACTGAAGAAGTACGCCAAAGAGAGCTAATGAAAGCCCTTAACATGCTGGGAAACATTGACGAAAAAGAAAGGAAGATAATTGACGATTTGACCTGCATCTTAGTGAAGCAGACATTTGTACCTATTATTGAGAATTTACGTATAGCAGCTATGAATAATGACAAGCAACTGATAGACGTTGCAGTTAAGTTGTTTGGAATGGAGGCGAGTTAATTTACTAGAATGGGGTAGTGCCTATGGATGAAGTAGGGCTAGTTCTTATTGGGCACGGTAGTAAGCTTCCTCACAATAGGGAAAACTTAGAAAAATTGGCCGATATTTTACGAAAGAAGTCGAGGTTTAAGATAGTTGAAGCTTCTTTTATGGTAAGAGACAGGCCGAAAATCCCAGAGGCAATAGAGAGTATTGCTGAGCAAGGAGTCAAGAAGATTGTTTTGATCCCTACCTTCCTAGCCCATGGTGTACATACAGAACAAGAGATTCCAGAAATACTGGGATTAAAAGGGGAAGAATCTATGTTAAAAGCGCAAGGAGTAGAAATAATCTACGGAGAACCCCTAGGCTCTGATGAGCGAATAGCTGAAATCATAGAAGAAAAGGCTTTGAGAGCACTAGGTCAAGAAGGTAGCGAAGCCTACATAACGTATGACATAGGCACCCTCACGACCTCAAATAAAATGTTCGAGAGTAGCATAAGCATAGTGAGGCAAGTCCTTAGCGATACTTTAGAAAAGGTTCCTAAGACTCATGCCACTATCATTGAACGAGTTGTCCATGCTACCGCCGATCCCGAATTTGCCAAGTTATTATTCATCAGTGAGAAAGCCATTGAAGCAGGAGTAGATGCTATCAGAGCTGGAGCAAGTGTAATAACTGATGTGAAGATGGTAAAGTCGGGTATAAATGAGTCAAGGCTGAAAAGGTTTGGAGGAAGAATCCTCACCTATATTGATGATGAACGAGCCATCAAATTAGCTAATCATGAATTGATAACAAGGGCTGCTGCTGCCATGCATTTGGCTGTAAATGAAGGAGTAGATGGGTCTATTATAATAATTGGAAACTCGCCTACAGCTGCATTCGAATTGGCAAATGTGATAAAGCAAGGGTTAGCCAGACCAGCCTTAATCGTGGCTACTCCTGTGGGCTTCATAGGTGCTGCGAAGTCAAAGGAGACTATTTTGCAATTACCCATACCTTTCATAATAGTCAAGGGTCACAAAGGCGGGAGCGCCGTGGCTGTAGCTATAATTAATGCACTACTCTCTATCGCAGAAAGAGAAACTAAAACGTCTGAGGCTTAAAGGTGTTAAGATGAGAAGAGTTTTGAGGTATGGTATTACGACTGGTGCATGTGCTGCAGCCGCTGCTAAGGCCGCTCTAATTACTTTGCTCAGTAATCCCGTCAATAGAATAGGCATACCTAGCCCAATAGGCATACGCTTTGAGATATTAGTGAAGGAAAGTAGGAAGCTCAGTGACGATACTGCCATAGCTCACGTCATAAAGGATTCTGGAGATGATATAGACGTCACGAACAAATTGGAGATATCTGCCACTGTAAGGCTAAATGATGATGGTAAGATCATGATAAAAGGCGGTAATGGTATCGGCATCGCCACAAAGCCTGGTCTACCTGTCCCGATAGGCAAATCAGCCATTAACCCTGTCCCAAGGAGGATGATAGAGGATGCTATCAAGGAGGCTTTACCGGATGGCAAAGGTGTTGAAGTGATTTTAAGTGCTATTGGAGGCGAGAAAGTTGCTGAAAGGACTCTTAATCCAAAGTTAGGCGTAGTTGGAGGCATATCCATCCTTGGTACAACAGGTGTAGTGAAGCCATTATCAATGGATGCATATAGGCGCTCATTAGTTCCTCAAATCAATGTTGCCATTGCCCGAGGCTATGAGCGTATATTCTTGGTACCAGGTAACATAGGAGAGAGGATAACTAAGCAGTTATTCAAAGTTCCTGAAGATGCTATAATTCAAACAGGGGACTTTATGGGCTATATGTTAGATAAAGCTGTCGAGAAAGGGGTGAAGGAGATCATAATTCTTGGACATCCAGGGAAGCTCGTCAAGTTGGCAGCAGGGATATTCAATACACATCATAAGGTAGCTGATGCTCGAAAAGAAGTCATAGCTGCCTATGCTGGTGCTGCTGGCGCAGATAAAGAGCTTATACGCATGATATTAAGATCGAACACTACAGAAGAGGCAATCGAGTTTCTTAAGCGCACCAGTTTATTACAACCAACGTTCGATGAGATAGCTAAAAGGATCAGTTTACGCTCCATGGAAAGAATAGAGAATAAAGCCAAGATAGGAGCAATACTGGTCTCTTTAGATGAAACCGTCCTCGGAATGGATGAAAACACCAGGTGTATGCTACATGGATAAGATATATGTAATTGGGGTAGGTCCAGGCTCGCCAGATTACATAACCCCGATAGCTAGAAAGGCTGTGCAGAATGCTCATCTCGTTGTAGGAGCTGAAAGGGCCTTAAGCTTATTTCTAGAAGACATAAAAGGAGAAGTGTTACCCTTAACTGGTAAGAACGTAGGTGAAGCCCTCAAATATGCAATTGAGTCTGCTAAGATAGGTAAAACAGTAGCGGTATTATCGACAGGAGATCCTGGCTTCTCTGGTCTTTTAAGACCAGTCTTGAATAATATAACAGAAGATGTCAGGGTTGATGTAATCCCTGGCATAAGTTCAATACAAATATGCGCAGCTCGCCTTCATATATGCTGGGATGAGATTGATCTATTTAGCTTCCATGAAGGAGCAAGCCATGAAAAAATGATGAGGCTAGCCAAAGCTGTTAAAGAGGGGAGAAATGTCATGCTCCTTCCAGATCCTAAGTCTTTTCCTCCTAATGAGATTGCAAAGTTTCTTATTAATAATGGGATCAGTAAAGAAACACCTGTTGTTGTATGCGAGAATCTAACCCTTCTTAACGAGAAGATTATTATGGGCACCTTAGAAAGAGTGTTGAAGCTTGATCTCGGTCCATTATGCGTAATGGTCGTTAGAGGGCGTCATTAAAACAGAGCTATTAGAGTAGTTAAAAGTGATCGATATGTGGGTTTGCAGAACTCCTGGGATTCCTGATGAATTATTTACACGAAGTGATAAAGTCCCTGGACCCACAAAGGAAGAGATAAGAGTGCTAACAATCTCGAAGGCCCGTCTTTGTGAAGGTTCTTACGTTATAGATGTTGGTTGTGGTACAGGTAGCTTAACTATTGAGGCAGCCCTTCAAGTAGCCAAAAATGGTAAGGTCTTTGCAATAGATGAGGATGAAGAACCCATCAGATTGACCAAAGAGAATGTAGCAAAATTTGGTATCCAAAGTATCGTGCAAGTGATATATGGAAAGGCTCCTGAAGTTATGTCGAATCTACCGAAGGTCGATTCTGTTATCATAGGAGGAAGCTCATCTTTAAGAGAAGTGATAAGGGCTTCTTATGAAAAGCTGAAGAAAGATGGTCGGATAGTCGTAAACACAGTCCTATTAGAGACAGGTTATACGGCTTTAGATGAGATCAAAAAGCTGAAATTTAAAGATATAGATGTTACACAGGTTTTCGTGGCTAAAGGGAGAGAGATAGGCACTGGGATGATGATGCTGGCAAGGAATCCAGTTACGATTATATCGGCTACGAAAGCTTAAGGTGAAAAGCTTGGCAGGTAAAGTCATAGGAATTGGTATAGGTCCTGGCGATCCTGAACTCATTACTATCAAGGCTGTAAAAACGTTAAAGACGGCAGATGTGATATGCGTCCCAAAGGCTCATGTAGAGAAGCCCAGCATGGCTCTTGCCATGGTTAAGCATATCTTAGAGAAGAGGGAAAGACCGCCTGAAGTACTTGAGTTAGTTTTCCCTATGACGAAGGACGAATCTGAGCTTAAAAGATCATGGGCTAGAAATGCTGATATTATAGCTGAGAAGGCTAAAAACGGCAATACAATCGCTTTCATCACGTTAGGTGACCCTATGTTTTACAGCACATTTATTTACCTTTACCAAAGCATGAAGGAAAGGTACCCTGAAGTCAAACTTGAAATAATACCTGGCATCACATCTTTGACTGCTTGTGCCGCAAGTTCCAAGATACCCCTTGCTGAAAGAGACGAAGCAGTTGTAATCATTCCCTCTGACTTTGATTCAAAACAGATCGAAGAAATGGCTAAATACATAGACAACTTTGTTTTCATGAAAGGTGCTCAGCGCTTAAAAGATCTGGTTCCAATTTTAGAGAGAGCTGGATTCACAAAGAAATCTACCATTGTCTTAGCCAAGAGATGCACGATGCCCAAAGAAAAGTTAATGATTGGAAAGCTCATCGATGTGCAAAGCTGGGATATTTATGAAGATTATTTTTCAATGGTAATAATAAAAAGGATTGAACTTCAAAGTAACAGAAAATAGAGTTGAGTGTAATATGAGTAAAGTTATCTTCATCGGTGCAGGTCCCGGGGATCCTGAACTAATAACCCTCAAAGGGAAGAAAATTCTTGAAAAAGCAGATTTAGTCATTTACGCTGGCTCACTCTTAAATCCTGAAATACTCAAGTTCACCAAGCCAGATGTTAAGCTTTATGACAGTGCTATTATGAATCGGGAAGAGATCTTAAAAATAATGGTAAAAGCAGTGAGAGAGGGTAAGCTCGTTACAAGAGTGCATGATGGCGATCCTAGCATTTATGGCGCCTTGCAGGAGCAATTGGACTTTCTTGCAAAAGAAGGGATAGAGTGTGAGATAGTCCCAGGAGTGAGTTCCTTGTTCGCTGCAGCTGCAAGCTTAAAAAGAGAATTAACATTACCAAACATTTCTCAGACTGTTATAATAACTAGACCTAAGGGTAGGACCCCTGTACCAGAATCTGAAAGCATAAGAGAATTGGCAAAGCATAGAACAACCATGGCCATCTTCTTAGGTGTTCAGCATATAGATTCAGTCATAAAAGAGATCGAACAAGGAGGCTACTCAAAAGATACACCCGTAGCAGTAGTATATAGGGCTTCATGGCGAGAAGAGAAGATCGTCAAAGGTACATTGAATGATATAGTCGGAAAGGTTAAGGAGGCAGGAATAAAGGAAACGGCTTTGATCTTAGTAGGAGAAGTTTTGAACCCCAAGGCTTACGATTATTCGAAGCTTTATGATCCTTCATTCACTCATGGCTATCGTAAAGGCGATGATGATGTTCCATAGAAGTATAGCCGTTCTTACCCTCACTAGGCAAGGAGTAAAAACCGCATTCAAGATTAAGGATGTATTGGGCAAGATGAAATTAAGGTGCACTATATTTGCGCCTAAAAAGTATGCTCAGAAAGGAATCGTCCCGTTAGACAAGAAGTTAAGGGAATTTGTCAAAGATATCTTTGGCAAGGTAGATGCCATAGTGGCTGTTATGACTACTGGAATCATTGTCAGGACTATAGCCCCTTGTTTGAAGAGCAAGATGAGTGACCCTGCTATAGTGTGTGTCGATGATTCTGGGAGATTTGTAATTAGCTTACTATCAGGGCACTATGGAGGAGCTAACGAGCTGACAAGGTTAATAGCTAATGGGATAGGGGCTATGCCTGTCATTACTACAGCATCTGAGGTAATGGGAAAGAAGAGTGTTGAAGAGTTAGCGAGGAATTTGCATTGTGAAATCAAGAACCCTGAAAGCCTCACCGCTGTAAACTCTGCAATAGTAAACGGAGAAAGGTTAGTTATGGTTTTGACAGGAGATGTTAAAGTCCTAATGAATAAAATTTCGGACTATGAGATCAAGATGGCAAAAAACGCTGAAAGAGCGATGGAGATCGTAAAAGATTTCGATGCAGGCATAATAATTACAAAAGAAGAGATACTACAGAACGAGTTGAAGAAACCAGCTATAATCCTAAAGCCTCAGAAGATAACTATCGGTATAGGCTCAAGAAAAGACGTAAGTGAAAACGAGGTGATAGAAGCAGTGGATTTTGCTCTAACGCAAGTGAACATACCATTGGAAAGAGTGGACTGCTTAGCTACAATTGATGTTAAGAAGGATTCTTCAAGTATAGTAAACGCAGCTAAGAGATTAGGGTTAAACCTTGATTTTGTCAGTATTAATGCCCTTCGCTCTTTTAAGCATCCTGATCTTTCTCCTGACTCAAAATTAGTTGAGCAGAAGATTGGGGTTGGAGGAGTATGCGAACGAGTAGCTTTAATGGTTGCAGGGAAAAAAGCAAAGCTGATCCTCAAGAAGATGAAAGTAAAAGGTGTGACAGTAGCCATAGCAGAGGGCGAATAGCTGTAGTCGGTATCGGACCCGGCGCCCTTGAGCATATGACGCCTAAAGCCAAGCAAGAAATAGAAACTGCAGAAGTTATCATAGGATATGAAACTTATGTGAAGTTAATTCAGTCCATCATCAAACGTAATATTGAAGTTATTACCGGTAAGATGGGGCAAGAGATCGAGAGGGCTAAGATAGCTGTAATGAAAGCTTTAGAGAATAAGAGGGTTGCTGTTATCAGTAGTGGAGATCCTGGGATCTATGGCATGGCTGGCTTAGTGTTAGAAGTTGCTGAGCGTGAAAAAGCAAATATTCAAATAGAGATTGTTCCAGGTATAACAGCAGCTAATGTTGCAGCTGCAACGCTTGGGGCTCCTCTAATGGGAGATTTTGTCGTAATAAGCCTTAGTGACATTTTAATACCTTGGAATTTAATCGAGAAAAGATTAAGAGCAGCTGCTGATGCTGATTTCGTAATCGTTTTGTATAACCCTCAAAGTCAAGGGCGAAAAGAGCCATTAGCTAAAGCTCATAAAATATTGCTTGAATATAGAAAACCGAGCACTCCTGTAGGCATAGTAAAAAGAGCAGGAAGAAAAGGAGAGGAGACCATAATTACAACCCTCAAGGAACTGCTAGCTCATGGAGTAGACATGGTTACTACGATCATTATAGGAAATTCGACAACTCGCATCATTAATCAAAGAATGGTTACATCAAGAGGTTATGATTTTGTAGGTAAACTTAACGAAGATTAAGATTTCCCTTCTAGCTTCACCAACTTTGAGAAGAAGTGAATCATTCATGAGATTAGTTCTTTTCTTTATCACATCCTTACTTCCATTGCCTGATTCATCCTTAATCAAGGCAAACCTATAATTAGTCCAATAGCCAGTGCTAGAAGAACAAAACCACTTATCTTAGGTATGTATTTTTCATATCTGCCAACTCTTGCCCTGACTTTCTCATACATCTTCATTCCAATGATAGTGATCCCTACGAGGCTCACGGTTACCGATGATGCGTAGGCTACCATCAAGAAAAACGGGTTGACTCCACCAATTGCCAAGGCGAGAAGGGCGAACTCTTCTTCATGAGCGAAGCCAAGAAAAAAGGCGAAACTTGCTATCCCCCATAAGCTGAGAATAATACGCTTTGCATGATGGTGTATATGGGTATGACGACCAACTCCAGGGTGCTCATGTTCATGCTCATGCTCAATATCTTTGATATTGTCATGAAAGTGTCCATGCTGAGCCTTAAACTCATCTTTAACCCTCTCTGTAAGAAGCCTAAAAGCCAATAGTACTAATGCTATAAAGGCAATATATCTAAGAATTGGGCTCACAAAATTTATCAGATTGCTCACCAAAAGATAAACCCCTACAACAGCTATAGATGATATGAAGTGGAAAAATGAGATTATCCCTGAACTGATGAAAGCGTAGAATGTTGGCCTAACCGTCCTTGCAGAGTAAAGAAGGGCTATAGGCCAACCATGCCCAGGCTCTAATCCATGCAATAAGCCTATCATAATCACCCCTATTAGAGAGGCTTCAAAAGAGCTCATGTAGAATCTGCCTTTCCTTTGTTATTCATTTTAACATTTAGAAGCCCCAATATCTCTTTTCTAGCTTCACCAATAGTAAGAGGAAGCCGTTTATTTATTGGAAGATGGTTTTTCCTCCTTAGAATCTCAAAAAGGTGAGTTATTCTAGGAGAACGTAAGTTGATGCTTCTGATCAATTCCGTATTTGAGAAGATTTCCTCAGGTGAACCTTCTAATACAATCTTCCCTTTACTCAGGATGTGAAGTTTGTTAGCGAATAAGGGGACCATATCCACGTCATGGGTGGCCAATATTAAAGTAAGCCCCGACTCTTGATTTAGCTGGAGAAGTAGGTGCAGTATCTCGCTAGCAACTCTTGGATCCAGATTCGATATAGGTTCATCCATCACAAGAACCTCAGGGTGCATTGCAAGCACTCCTGCCAGTGCAACACGCTTCTTTTGACCCAGACTTAGAAAGTGTGGAGGCTTATCAGCGTATTCAGCCATACCAACAATCCTAAGAGCTTCATCGACAGATTTTTTGACTTTGTCAATTGGTTGACCAAGATTCAAGGGTCCGAAGGCAACATCCTGTTTTACAGTAGGCGCAAAAAGTTGATCATTCGGGTCTTGAAAGACGTAGCCTACTCGCCTTCTAAGATTGAATAAGGATTTAGATGTATATTCTAAGGGCTTATCTTCAAAGTAGATCTTGCCAGAAGTCGGTCTCAAGATTCCGTTCAAGTGAAGGAGAAGCGTCGTCTTCCCAGAACCATTGGGGCCTAATAGGACTATTCTTTCCCCCTTCGCAAAACTTAACGACACTCCATCTAATGCAAGAGTCCCGTCCGAATAGCGGTATGATACATTTTCTAATCGAAAAAGCATCTTTAATCACATGATCGAAAGATTCATCATAAAAAGGGTTACGAATACGAGGATAGTGTCAAAGAAAATGATTCCTATTAGAGAGATCCTTCCAGGTCGAGGAAGATCATCCAGAGTTCGAATACTACCGTCATACCCCCTAGCGTTCATAGCCATGAAAGTGTGTTCTCCTTGTTCCAAGGTTCTGATGAAGAGGTTTCCTGCAAGTAACGCTGTAGATCGAATTCTCTTCTGCCAGCTTGAATACCCAAGTCGAAGCTTCTGAGCAGTGTACATCTGTGCTACAACTTCCATGAAAGCAAATATGTACCGATAAATCAGCAAAGACATCTCAATCAAAATCCTTGGTATATGTGCTCGTCGAAGGGTGATGAAAATATCTGTCATTGAGGTTGTTAACACAAGGAAATACAGGCAAGAAAGAGCACCCTCAACTCTGAAAAATGTAGTAACACCCATCATAACACCACTTTTGAAAACAGTCCATCTAAACCAAGGTAAAACGATCTCTGTGAGGGGCTCTCCGTAGCCGAAGAACAAGGCGATAATGAAGCAACTTACGGCAACTATTATAGTCGGGTACACCAGCAAGCTCGAATAGAAGTGAGCTGGTATCTTGGCAAAGTGTAACAGCAAAGTAGTAGTCGTTAAGAATACGATTATTGGCACTAATGGCGACGGTGACGAGACGCTTAATATGAGTGCTGAGAGCGCAAAGAAAACCTTTGTTGCTGGGCTGCTCTTTGCTAGAGCATTTGTATAAGCACATCTGTCAATTTGTGCACATAGATTACCAAAGCTCATCATGCTTTCTATCTCCTCTAATAGTCAAATTTATGTGCACCTTATTTTTTTGCTCTCTTTCCCTTCTCGAATCCAATAAAGTATCCTATGATGATAGCTCCTATAGATGCTTGGAGTGCGAACAGCAAGCTTTCTATTTCACTGCTAGGCGGTTCCCAGATCGGGCTGAACCAAGGCTCATAACCTTGGTTCGAGATCAACTCTTCTACGGCGCTGTCTGCACCACCATATTTTGCTGACGGAGAAATAACAAAGGGTGTGATAAAGAGAGCCAACATCACTATGATTAGGACAACGTGCTTGGTCTTCACTATTCCTTCTCCTCCTGCTCATGTGCAGTAATAGGCAAGCTAATCACCTTCATCAAGGCGAGAAGTTGCCCCTTGTACTTAGCCAAAAAGTCAAAGAGAAAGATTGCAAGAATGCCTTCACCGATAGCTAACGGAATCTGTGTGATCGCAAAGATGGCTCCGAACTTCAAAAAAGCATCAAAGAAGCCTGCTGCTGTTGGAAAAACGAGAGCAAGCTGGACCGATGTGGTAACATAGGTAAACAAGTCTCCCAAAGCAGCGGCAAGAAAGATTCCAGCTGAAGTTGGCAGTCGCGCCTTCTTACAGGCGACCCATATCAAGTAAGCTACAACCGGCCCGACTATTCCCATTGAGAAGGTGTTTGCACCAAGGGTGGTCAGGCCTCCATGCGCCAACAGCAAAGCCTGGAACAACAAGGCGATCATTGAGAGAACTGAAGCGATCGCAGGTCCAAATACTACAGCAGCCAAACCCGAGCCAGTCGGATGTGAACAGCTACCAGTTACCGAAGGAAGCTTCAGAGCTGAAAGCACAAAGATGAATGCACCCATCAAAGCAAGAAGCGGCTTAGCTTCAGGAAGCTTCTTTGTGACCTCAGAAAGCCGATAGATACCGTAAGTTATGATCACAATAGAAATCACATACCAGATCTCCCACCATGGATGAGGTAGAAAACCTTCCATGATATGCATTTAATCCTCCCCGGTTGGATAATCCAACCAAAGATTTATAAACCTTTGTTTAACTAAAGTTAAAGTCAGGTTGAGTAAATCACGCAGAACGGCCCAAATGAACCTCTTAAGAGATAAGGGAG
>Ga0315314_1001908_pt1 | contig 17724 bp, 15 predicted proteins | sample TDP9_MG_FD_203631 | JGI IMG/M metagenome (GOLD analysis project Ga0315314, IMG submission 203631) | Freshwater sediment microbial communities from Lake Towuti, South Sulawesi, Indonesia - TDP9 | ecosystem: Environmental > Aquatic > Freshwater > Lake > Sediment | place: Indonesia: South Sulawesi...
TCTCCAGACCATGTAGCCCTTACAAGCCATACACCAATGTCTTCTGGTAGGAAAGTGTAGGAGAATGAACCTCCAGATGTTGTTGCAACAGTGGTCATGAATGTTGAATTATCTGGTTTTGTGAACGCTAACGTAACATTTGCTCCTTCACGCATTGGAGACATAGAGCCGGTTACTAAAATCGATTCGCCCGATTTAATACTACTTGGAACAGAACAAGAAATTGAGCTAAGTGCTTTTGATACCGTGAAAGAATCTATTGAACTCATTCCTGGGTTGCCTCTTTCGCTTGGCCAAGAAGCGTAAACGCTCCATACGCCTACTTGGTCTGGTATGAGTGTGTCATTGTAGCGAACGTAGTAGTATCCTTCATTAATTGCGGTGACAATTCTTGTTACAGAAGTGTTGTCCGGTCTGACGTATGTTAAGGTAACATTGACTCGTTCTTGGACTGACGATATGGAGCCAAAAACTGTCGCTTGCTGGCCTAGTCTCATTGTCCAGGTGGGAGCGTAAATTTCTACTATAAGGCAATCGACCTGCAGAAGGAAACTATCTATTGGACCTACAACGTTATATCTCCCACTGTACAATTCTATGTCACAATCAATAGTGTCATTTGGATTCAAACAACCGCCAGGAAAAGTAAGCAAGTCAAACCACGAATCTACCATCGTGCCATTCGCGGAGTAAAAAGTTGCAACAGCATCCACTGAACTTACAGAAATCGTGCCATTGTTCTTTATCGTGCCATAAACGTGGTAGTTAAGGTAAGTATCTAATTCACTCCTTGGATTTATGATTTGAATATTCGCATAAGGTTCTTCAGTTGTGGGTTCGTAATCTCTCACAGCGACTGTGTAAAATGCGATGTCAGATGGACTGAGATTTTTGGCATAAGTTAAAAATGGACCCTTTTGTCCGGGCACAAGTATGTGGACGTCGACAAAAGTATCATCTATTCCGATGATTTCGCGATTCCAATTATAATATGTGATGACCACTGTTACCCATTCTATATTTGTAGAACCGACGTTTTGAACTTCGCCAGTTACCCAAAGAGTAGTCACATGCCATGTGTAGGATCTATGATTAAGAATGATAACTGGAGGATTTGGTGGAAGTTCAACTTGGAGCATTTGTATCGGGCTTTCTGAGGCTTCGTATGTAGCATCTCCATTCCAGGAGGCATTTACTAGAATTTTGTGGGGTATGTGTTCTGGCTTCCACATATATGGTCCATAGTAACCATCATCTGTTGTCCAAATCTCGCTTGTCCCCCATTTTTCCAACTCATTCTGCCAAGTTTTTTTTAATTGAATCCATGAAGTGCCATTGTCCTCAGAATAAGTCAAATTGATCATTCTCTTTAAGCCAGCTCCAGCAAAAGTATCAATTAATCTTCCTGAAATGTTAACAGACTGCCCATAGGTTACAGTTTGAGAAGAAAGTTGACAAGTTATACTCGTAGCTTGTTTTGATGCTGCGTTGACAGGCTGGTATGGCAAGAAGAAGTATAATAAAGTTAAGCCTAGCAATGTTGCCATCAAAAACACAAAAAGAATCTTATACTTCATCTCCTCCCTCAAACTTATTTACTTTGAAGACTCTTATAATACTTACGAAAAGGTAAACCAAGCTAACTTATCTTGACAAGGCAAACCCATTTAGCGAAAGACAATTCTGTGAAAAGTTAATAAGCGAAAATGCGCGTTTTTCTGAGGCTATTGAAGGAAAAAAACATGGTCCATAATCAAGGCAATGAAGAATATAGCATAGAAACAATTAATCTTACTAAAGTGTTTAGGAAGAAGAAGCATAGAGGAATCTTTGGTTTTCTAAGGAAAAAAGAAAAGAGCCAATCTTCCAACAGCAAAAAAGACCTTACAATAGCCTTAGACCATGTCAACTGCAAGATTGGTTCAGGAGAACTCTTCGGACTATTAGGTCCAAACGGTGCCGGAAAAACCACGTTTGTCAAATGCATTTCAACAATACTGATTCCAGACGAAGGCACTGCAATAGTAAATGGATTCGATGTTCGCAAACAAACTTCACTTGTTAGAGCCAGCATAGGTCTAGCAATTGGCGGAGAACGAAGCCTCTATTGGAAACTTACGGCAAGAGACAATTTAGCATATTTTGCTTCATTGTATAAAATGCCAAGAAGTATAACCAAGGAAAGAGTTGAAGAACTGCTGGGCAAGATGGAACTGTTAGATAGGGCAGATGAGAGAGTGGAAGACTACAGTACTGGGATGAGACAAAAAATCGTAATCGCCAGAGCATTGCTGCACAATCCACCTGTTCTTCTCTTAGACGAGCCAACTCTTGGCTTGGACCCAACATTTTCTAGACAAATACGCAGTCAAATAAGAGAATTATGCAATAAAGAAGGAAAAACCATACTCCTAGCCACGCATTATATGAAAGAAGCAGATGAAATGTGCGACCGAATAGCAATCATTAATAATGGAAAAATTGTCGCAGTAGACAGTTCAGACAAGCTTAAGGCTATGGTAAAAGAGACTGAACTAGTGGAAGTATCTTGCTACAACCTCCCTTCTGACCCAGAAAAATACTTGAAATCTCTTTATCCAGACATAGAAATTGTTACACTTATCCCTGGAAATGAAGCAGAAGGAACTCCATCACGCATCAAACTCATGGGAGAGAATGCAGAGAAAAGAGCTAGCAAAGTGTTAGAAGCGCTCCTAAAGAAGAATGCAAAAATTACAAACGTGAACATTGGAACGCCCACTTTAGAAGATGTATTCATCAAATTGACTGGCGCAAAATTAACTGAAGGAGGCGCAGAATAATGAAAAAGACAACATATCTAGAATCTTCGCTGAATACAAACGCCTTCATTGTATGGAGTGAAACCCTAAAAAACATAAAGTTTCTAGCAGCATACCCCGTAATCTTCGTTTTCTGGACAATATTCCCGCTATTTTGGTTCATACCCTTCGTGTTGCAAGGTCAAGCTTTAGTTGGAAACCTTGGCCCAAGCGTCCTCTGGAAAGACTTAACTGGAAACACAGAGGTTGTTCCCTTCATAATTATTGGTGCCATTTTGAACGGTTACGTCTTAAACGCGCTCTATGGTGTAGGCGAAAGCATAAGAGAAGAAGCCTATCAAGGGACGTTAGATTATGTGCTGGCGTCACCCTGTAACAAGGCGTATGTGCTCATTGGAAAGGTTTTAAGCGGAAGCATAAGTAGCACAGTATATGCGATAATCCAGTTCACTGTCTGTATCTTTTTATTTGGGGTAACAATAACCGCGTGGGTGATAATGCCAGTAATCTTGGTCATAATCCTACTGATTTTGGGACTCTATGGCATTGCATTGATGTTAGCCGCCGTTTCTCTTCAACTAAAACAAGCTCACGAAGTTGCACATACGTTAGACTATATCTTTTACGTTTTTGCCCCAGTGCGCTACCCGCTTCAGTTTTTGCCTTTTTGGGCACAAGTCATAGGTCAGATTCTTCCACTTACTTATGCGCTCATAGCGACTAGAGGTCTAATGTTTAACAGTGAAAGCCCTTCAACAATTTACTTGGCAATCTTTTTGCTTCTCATAATCGATGTAGCAGCAATCTTAATCGGCTTCTACTTATTCAACTGGATGGAGAAAAGAACGAAAAAATCAGGAACCATAAGCCACTACTAAGAGGGTGAAGCCAATGGAAAAACTTCATGACAGAAAAAGTGTGCCTAGTAAGGTTGCATGTCCTGTTGGCTTCACTTTAACGAATTTGAAGGCTGAACTGAGGGCAATTTGGGAATGCAACATAAAAGAATGGAAAATAGAATTGGCCTATCCAATAAGTTTTGTAAGAGCATGTGTCGAGCCAGTGATTTTCCTGCTGCCTTTTCTTGTTTTCGGATTAGTTCTAGTGGGAGGCCCAGTTAGCGAAACGTTGAAAACATTGGTAAACACTAGCGACATTGTCACATTTACTTTCAGTGGATACATGATTATGGGTTTCATCGGAACCGCTGTCTGGGCGATGGGCTTCAGCATTCGTAAAGAACAATGGTATGGAACATTAGAATCCATATATGTTACGCCAACTAGTCGTCTGAGTCTAGTTTTCGGAATGGCATTACATAGCATAGTGCATCAATCAATAGGCACGATTCTTGAATTTGGTGTCATCTACGCAATTTTTGGTTTTGCGCTTAAAATTGAAGGAATTCTGCCAGCTTTAGTCATATTTGCGCTTATGATGTTTGCGTTATCTGGCTTTGGAGTTTTCATATCAGCATTAACGTTGATTTTGAAGGAAGGGTGGATAGTTTCAGAAGGATTCCACAGTATCATTATGATTTTGTCTCCAGTAGCCTATCCACTTCTTGTACTACCAAATATTGCTCAGCAAGCCAGCCTTTTATTACCCACCACACCAGGCTTAATTGGAATGCGCACTTTCCTACTGCAAGACTATAGACCAGAAATTCTCGGAAATGTGTTTTTGCATCTTCTTGCACTTGACGTTGCATGGATGTTGTTCGGTGTTACAATATTCTATCTAACGGATATCTACATACGAAAATCAGGGGCACTTGGAAAGTATTAGAGATTTCTACCTCCTAAGTAAAAGAGACAAAGTTAGAGCCAAGACAATAAATGTTAGAGCAAGCGAAACAAAAAGAATAACTATGTCAGAGGTTGAATATTTTTTCCCTTCAGCTTTCTCCAACTTTTTAGTGGCATTTGCTTTTTCTGGCTTATAGAAGGCTTTTTGTGCTTCAATAGCCTCCTTTATTTTTCTCGCTATCTCACTAGTCTCACGATTTGTAGCACGCTCTGCTTTTTTGTTCTTTTCTGGAGGAATAGCAAGTGGGCTACCACAATAGGGGCAAGTCCCTACTGTATTGGCAATGATTTCTGCACGGCATTTTGGGCACTTCATAAGTGCATCCTACTTTGTAAGCTTCCCAAGGTCGATATTTAACGGTTGATAATTGGTGCTCATGAAGTAAAATCAGCATTTACAATCATTTTACACCAAGAAGGATAATGTGTCTAACGCAAGATTTATCTATAACGACGTTATATAGAATTACGATATCTCGTAACCAAAAGTGAGGCGCTTCGTTATGACCAAAAAGGAGGAAAACTCGATTTCGAAAGAATCCGAAGAATATCTAGAAGCAATCTATAAACTTGAACAAAGAGACGGCTCAGCAAAAACTATGCAGCTTGCCAACCTATTGAAAGTGATGCCTGGTTCAGTCACCAATACAATTGAGCACCTTGAAAAACACATGTTAGTAACGCATGAACCGTTCAAAGGCGTAAAACTGACAGAAAAAGGTCGAAAACTAGCCCTCAAGATAATAAGGAGACATCGTCTAGCAGAAAGACTGTTAACAGACATCCTACATTTAGATTGGAGCAAGGTTCACGATGAAGCATGCAAATTGGAACATAATCTTTCAGAAACCATTGTGAAACCACTTGAAAAAGCCTTAGGAAACCCGCAAACGTGCCCCCATGGAAACCCAATACCATCAGAACTAGGAAAGATGAATGAAACAAAATCAGAACTCCTAACAAACCTAAATCCCGGAGAAGGCGGCACCATCATCAAAATAACTGAAGAAAAACACGACCTACTGCAGTATTTGGCTACCTTAGGCTTAGTACCTGGAACATCAGTGAAAATTGAAGAAAAAGCGCCTTTCAATGGGCCTATCATTGTAAGGGCAATAGGCGCAAGCTATGCGTTGGGAAGAAATGTCGCTTCTGTCATATGGGTAAAGAAGTCTTAATTTTAGAAAGGGAAAGTCGACTCTATTGTCTTGTCACAAGGTCCTAAAAGAAGTAAAGGGAAAGTCGGATTTCACAATTGCGTTGGCAGGCAATCCAAACGTTGGAAAAAGCTGTATTTTCAATCAGTTGACAGGGCTCAATGTAGTAACAGCAAATTATCCTGGTAAGACGGTGGAGCTAAACTTTGGCGTCACAACTTATAATGGCTTAAAAATCGGCATAATTGACTTGCCTGGCACTTATGCCATAAGCGCTGTTTCAGATGATCAATGGGTTGCAAGAAGAGGAGTTTTAGAGGGGCGTCCAGATGTTGTCGTCGTTGTGGTGGATGCTTCTAATTTACAGAGAAACCTATATTTGGCGTTGCAGTTTCTCGAATTAGACCTTCCAGTCATAATAGACCTAAACCTTATTGATTACGCTGCAAAAATTGGACTAAAAATAGACTATGAAAAACTTTCAAAACTTATAGGAGCGCCAGTAATTCCAACAATTGCAGTTCGTGGAGAAGGCATTGACGAATTAGTCCACGCCATTACTGATTTTGCAGAACGGAAAAAGAAAATAGAAAAACCAAAAATCACATATGGTCAAGATATTGAAGAAGCTATCCAAATTCTTGAAGAAGAAATTCAAAGGAGCTCAATAGAAATTCCTTACAATTTGTCGGCAAGAGCATTAGCTATTCAACTTCTTGAAGGCGACAAAGAATTCATCGATTCACTGGCGGAGCAACAAACGCAAGAGCAAAAGGGTTATCATTATCGACTGCGACATCGAAAGGGACAGCGCCTGAGACAAACCAGAGGAAACGAAGTTCTGCAATTGGCAGCTAATTTGAGTAAACGGATTGAAGAGCAACATGGTGAACCTATAGGCGTTCGACTAGCTCGTGAAAGACACGGTTTAGCGGGAACAATCGCAGATGCAGTACAAAGTAAGATTACTCAACCCATTCTCTTCTCAGAGAAACTAAAGCACTTTACAGTAGCTCCCACAACCGGCATCCCTCTCATGATTCTCGTGATGTTAGGAGTATTTGCGTTCATTTTTTATGTAGGTGGTTTTCTAAGTGGGCTTGTTAACGGTTTTTGGAGTTCTCTTGTTTCCCCATCTATGGAAGGCTTTGTCCATTTTCTCGTTGGGACCGAGATTATTTCCAATGTTGTTTTGTGGGCTGTTGATAAAGGAGTTTTGGCGTGGCTTAGTGTCGGTGTGCCTTACATAATAACTTTCTATATTGTTTTGTCAGTGATAGAAGATAGCGGATACCTGAATAGTATTGCCTTCTTAGCTGACAACATCATGCACAAATTTGGGTTGCATGGAAGAGCCATAATTCCAATTTTAACTGGCGCTGGTTGTAACGTGCCAGCGATAATGGGCACAAGAGTTTTGACGACTAGGAGAGAGCGAGTTTTAGCGTCTGCTCTAATCGTTCTCGTTCCATGCAGCGCAAGAGCCGCAGTAATTCTTGGCGCTGTAGCAATTTTTGTTGGCTGGTCTTACGCTGTTCTCATTTTTCTCATTGAATTAGGTCTCATAGCCATGGTTGGTTGGGGGTTGCATAAGCTCCTTCCTGGGGAATCTTCTGGTTTAGTTATGGAGATGTTTCCTTTCAGAGTTCCTTCGCCTTCAGCCATATTGAGAAAAACATGGTTCAGGTTTAGGGATTTTGCCTTTGTAGCGTTTCCAATTGTAACATTGGGAAGTCTGGTTTTGGGAGCACTTTATGAGACAAAGTTCTTGTGGGCCATTGCAAAGCCTATAGGCCCCGTTATCGAGAGTTTGCTAGGGTTGCCAGCCGTTGCTGGAATCTGCCTAATATTGGGGGTTCTTCGTAAAGAATTGACTCTTGAATTGCTTGTTGCTTTGGCAATAGCACAATATGGCTCTGGGGCTCAGAACCTCTTAAATTTCATGTCGCCTCTCCAGATATTCATCTTCGCCTTGGTGGTCACAATCTACATTCCATGTGTAGCAACGGTTGCAGTTCTTGGGAAAGAATTAGGTTGGAAGAATGCTATTCTTCTAATGCTGTTCACAATTGTTATTGCCATTTTAGTCGGCGGAATCGCCTATCGCATAATCTTATATCTAGGAGTGTTGAGGTGAGAAAGAGAGTTGCCAAGTAAGAAAGAGGCATTTCAATGTCCTCTGTGCGGTTACAAATTTGACCTGAAAGAGGCGATAAAAGCGTGTCAAGTATGCTCTTTCAGGAAAAATTGTGACTTGATTATGTGCCCTAAATGCCACTATGAATTCTCTAAGACTTAAACTAACTGAAAGGTCAAGTACTATAGAATGAATTTTATATCGAGGAACAGCAGAAGCGTCTGTAGAAGGGTAGTTTTATGAAACGTGTCAAGACTTGGATAGACGGGCTCGATGATGTATTGGAAGGCGGTCTTCCAGATAAGAGCGTCATATTATTCGTTGGAGAACCAGGCTCTGGGCATGTTCTCCTTGCCCAGCAAATCATGTATTACCACGCGCTTAAAGAAGGAAAAGTTGCTTACTTCACAACTAATCGCTCACCTGACGCTTTAAGAGAAGACTTTAAGACTTTTGGTTGGGAAGTTTCAACGTTAGAGGAAGCTGGTCGCTGGATTTTCGCCAACGACCTCAAGGATATACCGTTAAAAATTGAACAGAGTAGCTGGACAATATTAGATTCGTTGTCATATCTTCTCTTAACTCAAAAACTCAAATCAGTGCTTGATATAGTTGAGTCATTGCTGGAAAGTGCACAGAAGCATGGTGGAATCCATCTTTTGCTCCTCACACATGGGATGCATGACACTCAAATAGAGACAACCATACAGCACCTAACAGACGGAGCAATGGAATTTCTCGTACAAGAGGTCGGAGGAACAGTGGACAGAAGAATGCGAATTAAGAAAATGAGTAAAGCCGTCTACGCACAGAGATTAGTTCCTTTTCACATAAGTGAACATGGAATAGTGGTAGAAACTGCTGTACGTATAGCATAAGAAGCGGCTGGGCGAAAAAACTTGGATTTGTTCGAGGCAATTAAGCGTAGAAGAAGCATCAGAGCCTATACAAGAGAAAACATATCAGAAGAAGAAGTTGAGAAACTGATAGATGCTGCCAAATGGGCGCCTTCTGCTGGAAACATTCAGCCTTGGGAATTCGTCATCGTAAGAAATGTAAGAATTAAGCAACAGTTGGCTGTAGCTGCATTGGGTCAAACATTTATCGAAGAAGCGCCGGTTGTAATCGTAGTATGTGCTGACGAAGCACAGTCAAGTTGGGGATACGGCAACCGAGGCGCCACTCTATATTGCATTCAAGACACTGCAGCAGCTGTACAAAACATTTTGCTGGCAGCTCATGCACTTGGTTTAAGCACATGCTGGATCGGAGCCTTCCGAGAGGAATTAGTCAAAAAGGCATTAAACGCACCGATGAATATGCGACCCATCGCCATTGTTCCAGTGGGACATGCTGCTGAAAAACCCAAAGCTCCACCAAGAAGGTCTCTCAAAGAAATTGTTCACTATGAAACTTTCTAAAACCAGATAGGTGTACACAGTAGCTTGGGTTTTGTTGTCTACTCTGTCTTGATGAAAGAATTTAACTTTAATATCGCTCTGTTTATTCTATTAGTCCTTTGGAGAAAGAATATTTGAGATATTCACGTATCGCAGAGTCTTATGAAAAAATTGAAGCCACAACAAAACGACTTGAAATGACCGACTACCTAGTTAACCTTCTAAAACAAACGCCTAAAAACATAATCGACAAAGTCGTCTACTTAACTCAGGGCAAGTTATATCCAGATTTTGTCGGCATCGAAATAGGCGTTGCAGAGAAATTAGCCATACGCGCAGTTGCCAAAGCTACCGGCAGAAGCGAAAAAGACATTGAAACAGACATGAAAAAAATAGGCGACTTGGGCGAAACCACAGCAAAGTTCCTAGAGAAAAAAACCCAAGTAACATTCTTTCAGGAGCCGTTAACCGTTGAAAAAGTCTACGAAAGCTTTGACAAGATGGCAAAAGCTACAGGCGCAGGCTCCATGGACCAAAAAATAAACCTTCTCGCCGGTCTTCTAACAAACGCCACTCCAAAAGAAGCAAAATACGTTGTTCGTACAGTCACAGGAGAATTACGGCTTGGAATAGCCGACATGACAGTTCTAGACGCTCTAGCAATCGCCTATGGTGGAGGAAAAGAAGCCAGAGAAGCCCTAGAAAGAGCCTACAATATCTCATCCGACTTAGGCAGAGTGGCAAAAACCGTTGCAGAAAAAGGAATGAGCGCCATCCAAAAATTTGAAGTCTCACTTGGCGAACCTATTAGACCAATGCTAGCTGAACGTCTTGGTTCACCGCAGGAAATTCTTGAAAAACTTGGCGGAAAATGTATGGCAGAATTCAAATACGACGGCGAAAGAATACAAGCCCACAAACATGGAGATCAAATTATTCTTTTTTCGAGACGCCTTGAAGACATCAGTGACCAATATCCAGACGCTGTGGAACTGCTGAAAAAGTATTTGAAACCAAAAGAAGCCATAGTTGAAGCAGAATGCGTAGCAATTGACTTGGACACCGGCGAAATGAAACCATTCCAAGAACTGATGCACCGAAGACGTAAGTACGGCATCAAAAAAGCTATTGAAGAATATCCTGTTTCACTTTTCGTTTTTGACACATTATATGTTGATGGAAAAGACTTAACCTTAGAACCCTATCCAATTAGGCATAAGTATCTTGAAAAAACTGTTGAAAAAAGCGACCGCCTTAGAGCAGCCGAATATATTGTGACAGACAATACTGAAGAACTGGAGCGATTTTTTGAAAAAGCGGTGGAAAATGGCTGCGAAGGCTTGGTATGCAAATCAATAGCCAAAGACTCTGTTTATCAAGCTGGAGCAAGAGGATGGCTTTGGATAAAATATAAACGCGACTATAAAAGTGAAATGACTGATACAGTGGATTTGGTTATAGTTGGTGCTTTTCATGGGAGAGGAAAAAGAGCAGGGACATATGGCGCCCTACTTCTAGCAGCCTACGACGAAGAGGAAGATGTATTCAAAACAGTCACCAAATGTGGAACGGGATTCACGGATGAAGATCTTGCGAAGCTTCCCAAAATGATGGAAAAGCATCAAATCTCGCATAGGCATTCCAGAGTTCAGTCAACACTCGAGGCAGATGTATGGTTTGCGCCAACAGTCGTTATCGAAATTATTGGAGCCGAAATGACACTAAGCCCAATCCATACATGTGCCATGGACGTAATAAGAAGAGGAAGCGGTTTAGCTATTAGATTCCCACGTTTCATCGGGAACTATCGATTAGACAAGTCTGCTGAGGATGCAACCACTGTCAAAGAGATTATTGAAATGTATCAGAGTCAATTGAAGAAAGTAACTACTTAGCTAGAAGCCTCATAATTTTGTTTTAGTTAGATAACTAATTTTATTTGCTGCGTTTTTTGTCTTGTCTGATTTTGCGTTTTGAACTCTTGATTCCCCAGATCGATATTGTCAAGCCTACTATTCCAAAGGGTACACCTACTGGAAGAAGATAGGTATATGGATATTTTGTTACTAGCACATATTTGAAAAGTAAAAGATAAGATGGGGGGCTTTGTGAAGGAAAGATTCCCCACTCGCTCGGAATCTCTATCTTGTACGTTCCGTTATATTGCACGATTCCACCGATTTTTTTAGGATTCTCCTCAAAGATCAATCCACCACCATCGATGGTGACATTTATCTGAAAGATTGTAAGCAAAGAGCTTTCCTCGTAGGGGAGCACAAGAATAACCTCAAATTCGGTAATGTTACCATTTGGGTCAGTGATTTCGATGTATAAAGCTTTGTAATTTACTGGTATATAATCAGTAGAGGGCTCAAAAGGGGGTTGGTGCCAGTCGGAACCTTGCCTATAGGCGACAGTCATGTTGTCTCCTTTTGTAAAGTTACCCGAAATACTCCATTTCTCCACTTCTCTCTTAATTTCTTGTTCTTTATATGATTGTTGTTGTATATTGGACCCTGACATAAGAATTAAGCCAATGACCAAAAGAACCATCCCGAACGTCAGTATCCACGTCTTCAATGCAATTTCCATCTCTATTGTTATTGACGTCATGTTTAGAAGCATCTTTCATTCTTTTAAACCTTGCTTCAAAGTACATTATGTAGGCATGCTTGGAAATAAAACATTATTCACGATTCGCTTAATAGATACCATTAAATATTTCTCTCACAAATAGTAGCTGGGACAGAAATTGGGTTGGCTTCTAAAGGAGAAATGGTTGTGGATCATTGTTATCGGAGTGATCCTTGTAACCGCCTTACCTCTCGTAATAGTTTGGGCCATTCTAAACCTGCCACCAATAATAAGGCTGGTGGCAACAATCGCTATAATCATTGGATGGGGTGTAGCAGCCGGTTATAAAGACTGGATAATGAGCAAACGACGAGAGGGAAAGGAAGAAAAATAACTCTTATACTACTAATAGATCGCAAGACTTTTTCAAAGAATTAATGCTTTGAGAAGACTCCAAAAAGCGCTGACAGGAACACGAGAAAAGAAATCACCATAAGAAAAAGGGATTCTGGTCCAAAGAAGAACTTTATACTATAGGGTATGTTAAGTGGCATGAAGAATGTTTGGTTCACCCATAAATAAATTGCCCCGGCCAGACTAACCACTCCAAGTGCTTTGCCAAGGGTTATTTCCAACGTTTGCTTAACCGCCACTATCAAGACGAAGACTACCCAAATATTCGTCAACAAAACCACGGCAAATGGCCAAGTAAACGCTAGGTGAGGTTTGCTTGCAAGAACAAAAAACATGAAGAATTGCAAGGAAATCGGTACGTAGGCGAAGGCAACTGCTGCTCCAACTTTATCAAACTTGGCTTTTCCTCCAGCCAACAATACCCCGACTACATAGATAAGTATTGATAGAATGATCCATTTTAGGACTGCCTCCCCAATGTAAATTATTGCTGGCGTAAAAGGAGGCAGATCGATGAACATTTCTCCTAATAAGAGAGCCCTGAAAGGAATATTGAGAGATCCTGATTTCAGGATTTTTTCGGTAATAAAAGAGTAGAACCCACAACCCAAGCCGCTTAAGATATTTAGGAAGATTATTGTGTAAGCTGCTTGTTTTAACGCTGTGCGATCTTCTTTTAAGTTCTGATATAAGGTTGAATCTAACTTAGCTGCTCTTATTATCTTGCCGAAGAAAGTGTCTTTGACTGACTTTGGCCATTCAAATCCGATTGCTCCTCCAACTACACCGAGTATTAGACCTATTATGAAGCCTCCACCATAAACCACACTTAGAATCGAGAACAATATTATGAGAAAGCCCCATATTTTACGTTGAATGGGTTTGATGTAAAGCATTATTGAGCAATACAAAACGATTATTGCAGATATTAGCCATACCGGTATCCAGACTCCTTCTGCCAACCCTCGAAAACCGAAAGACACCCTGGCCCAAAACGGTGCATTTGGATCCATGATATTCGCAGGAGAAGAAATCGTAAAGGAGGAAAGTATTATTGGGCCACCGTTAATCCCAATCGATAAAGCGTTGACAAGCATCAGAATCCCACCTATCAAAGATAACATAGAAACGGTCGAGGGTTTTTCTTCTGTCATATCCGTCTCCTCCTTGGGATTTAGGATTGTGAAATGTTATTATTTAAGCCTGTCTCTACTTCTTTTTAACCGTTGCGTAACGGATTAACAATGAAGCAAGTGCGATCAATAGCGCGGCGGTAAAAGCCAAATACCATCCGGATTCTGCTCCCCATATCCAGAAATTTTCGCCTTTAGCCCAACTTGGAAAGTCGGCACTTGCGGATTTCACAGCACCCCAAAAACCACTAATATCCCTTGGATTGATGGAAGCCCACGTTGATGGTATATCTAATGGGGTCAATTTTGAAAGCTTTGATATTGCTGGCGGCAAAGTCGTGGTCAAACTCACTGGGGGTAGTAGTAGCAATATTGCAGCAATAAACCCTGCCCACATCGCGTATCGGAGGAGAGGCTTGCCAAAATATGACAAAACAAGCATACCCATCATTAAAGAAGATACCCCCACCCCTGCAACGGCAAGTGTTAACGTTACACTAAGCGCAGATGATAAAGGTGCCGAGTTTTCTGGTTTTTCTGTTAAATTCCATAACGGCACAGTTACGCTTTCAGTGTTGTTTGTTGTCATCTTGGTTCCAGTAACAGTCTGGAATAGGTTGTAGTCTGTTTTGAGATTTGAGTTCAGGACTATCTTAGCTTCTGGAGAAGCACTAATGCTCCACCATGGCATGAAAAGAGCGGCAATGCAGAAGATTATTGCGATTAGGGTCAAAGAAAGAATCGTTATCCAATTTTTTTCCATAGGTAAACCTCCTCATCCATAAATCATGAATACAGGTGGCATGCTACGTAGTGATCTTTTCCTTGAGATTTCAAAGGCGGTTCCTGTTGGCGACATATATCTCCCATATATGCTGGGCATCGTGTGTGAAATCTGCAGCCTGAAGGTGGATTTATAGGGCTTGGGATCTCTCCTTTTATTACCACTTCGGTACGTCTCGAGGTTGGGTCCGGAACTGGTACAGCCAATATCAGAGCCTTAGTATACGGGTGTAACGGCTCGTAAATAATGTCGTCTGAGGGTCCCTTTTCCACAATCTTACCTAAATACATAATGGCCAATCTATCACACATATGTCGAGCCAAAGCTAGGTCGTGAGTGATGTACAAGAAGGAAACTTGATATTTCTTTACAAGCTCAATCATCAAATTCAGGACCTCAGCTCTAATTGATACATCTAACATGGATACTGGTTCATCAGCCACCATGAATTCGGGTTGGACTATTAACCCTCTTGCCACTGCCACACGTTGTCGTTGTCCTCCGCTAAGTTCATGTGGAAACCTGTAAGTGAACTCTTGTGGCGGATATAGTTCAACGTCTTCAAGAGTTTTGTTGACTCTCTCGCGAATTTCTGATTCATTTTTCACACCTTGAACACGAAGCGGTTCAGCTATTATGTCTTGGATGATCATTTTTGGGTTCAAAGACTCATAGGGATCTTGGAAAATGATCTGCATCTTTGTACGAAATTTTTTGAAATCTCTTCCCGGGATGTTTGTGATCTCCTTTTCGCGGAAATATATTTTTCCGCCTGTCGGGTCAGTCAATCTGACGATCAATCTTCCAGTCGTAGTTTTGCCGCTACCGCTTTCTCCCGCCAAGCCAAAGATTTCTCCTTTTTTTACATCAAAGCTAATGCCGTCAACTGCTCGCACAAATAATTGTTTTTTAGAAAAGAGAGTTTGGAGGAATCCTAAACTTAGAGGGAAATATTTTTTTAAATCAACTACGTTGATTAAAGTTTCTGTCATTCCATTTCTCCTCACGCTTTTTGGACAAGATGGCATGCTACATAATGTCCATTTTTCACTTCGAGGAATGCAGGATCCGTTTTTCTACATATATCCATCGCGTAGACGCACCTTGGATTAAATCTGCATCCAGAAGGAGGATCCAAAAGGTCAGGTGGAGAGCCTGAAATCGAAATCAGGCGACTTCGGGCTGCCCTGATGCTTGGAAACGCTCCTAATAGACCTTGCGTGTATGGATGTAGTGGATCTTTATATATAGTCACAATATCGCCACATTCAACAATTTTTCCAGCATACATGATTGCTGCATCATCGCATATTTCTGATATGATTGACAAGTCATGGCTTATTAATATCATAGAGAGATTTAATTTTTCTTTTAATTCTCTCAGAAGTTTTAGCACTTGTGCTTGGACAATGACGTCTAGGGCGGTTCCAGGTTCGTCTGTGATAATAAGTTTTGGATTACAGGCCAGAGCCATAGCTATCATTGTTCGTTGCTTCATCCCTCCACTAAATTCATGGGGAAAGTTTTCAAATCGGGAAGGTTCAATTCCGACTAGTTCTAAAAGTTTTTTGGCTCTTTCGGTGGCTTCCCTTGCTTCGATGTCTGACTCATGAGTTGTTATTGCTTCAGTGATCTGATCTCCTATTTTGTAAACTGGGTTCAGTGCGTTCATAGCACCTTGAAAAACTAGTGATATCTTTTTCCATCTTATATTTTCTCTAACCTCGTTTTCTTCAAGTTTAACGATGTCGGAACCTTCGAAAAGTATTTTTCCTTCGATTATCTTGCCTCCTGGTGGTAATATCTTTAGAATTGATATGGCTAATGTTGTTTTGCCGCATCCGGATTCTCCTGCCAGTCCCAATGCTTTTCCCTTTTCCACGTGGAAACTGACTCCGTCTACGGCTTTTACCCATCCTCTTAGAATAGTGTAGTAGGTTCGTAAATTTTGGACATCTAGTACTGGTGAGGACGACATTTTTTCCGTCTCTTTTTGCCTTTTTTCCAGATGTTTTGACTATTACAAAGATGCTAAAATTATTTAACTGTTGCGGAGATGTGGATTTGTGCTATGCCTCAAAGTTAATATTCTAGGTTTTGAAGTTTCTTTTGTTTGTGTTGGGAGTTTGAAATGATTTACCGATGGATTGGGAAGAGTGTGGATTTAGATTCGTTGGTTGAGCATGTGCAGTCTTTCTTTGCAGATAAAAGCTTCATAGTTAGGACAGATAAGATGACAAATGAAAGCGTAGTCTGGGCTGTGAAAAAGAACGTCAAGGGTAAATCATATATTGTAACTGTAAAAGTTTTCGGGGATTCAGATGATTTTCGGGTCGAATTTTTGGCTGGTGGACAAACTCGCGCATTTAAAATGTTTAGCTCAGCTGTCACTTTGTTTGGGCTTGGTATGCTTGTTCAACGAGAGCTGAAGCAGATAGATTTTTTTGAGAAGATTGAGGAAGATTTTTGGGTTTTTATGGATGAGGCTGTTGCAAATCTAGGTGCTTCCAAAAGGAAAGTTACTGAAAACAAGGTTGCAACCTAGGTTTACTGTGTGCATTAGGCTTAAATATTGACTAGAGACTAGATATCACCAAGGACATATTGGCGCGTGGCGTTCATGGGCCTTAGATCCTATATCATTAAGAGGCTGATTTACAGTTTTGTTCTCATAGTTATTGTCATTATGTTAAATTATGTGATATTTTTTGCGATGCCGGGAGATCCTTATGCGCTTCTCATTAATCCGATTCGAATGACTCGGGAACAAGAGGAGGCGCTAAAGCAGTATTGGGGGTTCTATGATCCTTATTGGTTGAGAGTGGCTAAATATATTGGTAACCTTCTTCGTTGGGAGTTTGGAAGATCAGTTTTGAATTATCAGTCTGTTACAGACATGATGGCGATACGTCTTCCTTGGACACTTATATTGGTTGGTGGATCTACGCTTCTGGCAATAATTGTGGGTGTAATCATTGGCGTTGTAGTTGCTCACAAGAGAGGTGGATCTTTCGACACTCTCGCGGTTACTAGCTCATTGATCTTCTATTCTCTTCCAACTTTTTGGATGGGTATAATTTTCATATTGATATTCTCTGTAACTCTTGGATGGTTTCCTCATGCTTTAGCTATGCCGCCAGAGTGGGGGATTATTGGTTTCCCGCGACCTATGAATATAAATGCAATTGTGCAATCGACTGGGGCATTGAGTATAACTTTTAGTGCTGATCTTAGCGAAGCTACGAGGTATCTTGTCGGGTATATAAGACATGCATTTTTGCCAGTGTTCACACTCACAGTTTTTCAGTATGGGGGTTTTCTGCTTTTAACGAGGGCTACGATGATGGAGGCTCTTACTGAAGATTACATTATTACGGCTAGGGCTAAAGGGGTTGAGGAAAGAAATGTGCTGTTTAAGCATGCGTTGAAAAATGCTTCATTGCCCATAATAACAAGTTGTGCCTTGTCGTTTGGCTTCATTCTTGGTGGAGCTATTATAACAGAAACTGTTTATTC
>Ga0315314_1001909_pt1 | contig 17723 bp, 17 predicted proteins | sample TDP9_MG_FD_203631 | JGI IMG/M metagenome (GOLD analysis project Ga0315314, IMG submission 203631) | Freshwater sediment microbial communities from Lake Towuti, South Sulawesi, Indonesia - TDP9 | ecosystem: Environmental > Aquatic > Freshwater > Lake > Sediment | place: Indonesia: South Sulawesi...
TGATGCGTGTTTGGCGCACTTTCAATGTTGTTAAAAGTGGCTTTCAATGTTGCTCAAAGAGACGTTTAGGACTGGGAGAGGGTAAATTTCAGAAGAAGGGAACTTTGGCTTAGCGTCTTCTTCTTTCAGTTCTTTGGTTTTGTTCGATTTTTGTGCAGCACGATGGGCTATCGAAGTAGTCTCTGGCGACTCTGATGAGGTTAGGGTCCTGTGTCAACAGAGCAGCTTCGCCCATCCAGTCTGACACTGTTAAGAGTGTTTTCATGTCGGAGATAATCATTCCAAGCGAGTCGATTGATCGCTCTGGTGAACAGCAGAGGAGGCGTATTTCGCCGAGGTATGAAGAGCCTCCTTTTTCAAAAACCTCTTGAGTCATAGCGATATTGAGTTTGACGCCTCGCTTTTCCTCTGCCTCTAACAAAGACTCTTTGAGTTCCTTGTAGACTTCAGGGTACGCAATGAAAATCGTTATTTCTTTTCGCGCTGTCTCGATCAGCGCTCTCATGCGGTTGACGATGTTCTTCTGTCCTCTAATGATGTAAGCCATTTCTAATTCTTCTGATCTTTCGGCGTTTTCGTAAATGGGCGTCAGCATGTCCGCCAGAGCATCTGCCTCTCTGATTTTCTCATGAAGGCTCTCAGTCAGTTGGTTTTTCAAGTTGGTTATGGCTTCTTTTGGCGGTGTGGGCAGGTAAATGTTTGGATTACCCTTCTGAACTATTAGCATGCCTTTCTTAGAAAGCCCGTCGAGAGCATAGTAGATTTTTGAGTCGGGGATGCCTGTTTCCTTACAGAGCGCACTCGCTGTGATGTTTGGATACGTTAAAAGCGTGATGTAAGTCAACGCTTCATGAGTCGATAACTCTAGTTCTTTGAGCTGTGAGACCAGCCGGTCTCGAGCAACTATTTCTTTGATGTTAACGGTTGTCTCCCCCTTCTTCTAGTAAGTACTGGTTAGAGAAAACTTAAATAGTTTTCTACTACTCTCTGGTAGTAGTTAAAGAAAGAGGAGATGACGATGGAAAACAAGGTAAAAATGCTCATAGCCGTTGGAGCCGCAGTCACGGCGAATTGCCAACCCTGCCTAAAAACCGCCGTCAGCGAGGCTCAAGGAGTAGGCGCAGAAAACAAGGAAATCCTCGAAGCAATCTCAATAGGGAGAATCGTTAGAAAAGGAGCAATGGGCAAGATGGACAAATTCGCCTCAACCCTAACCGGAAAAGATGTGGGCAGCTCAGACGAGTGTCCATTCAGCACCACAGAAAAAGAAGTCAAAGAGTGGGTAGAACAGGACGAACAATGCGGATGTGAAAGCAGTTGAACTCGGGTATTCCAAAAGGCGGAGCCATTGAACGGTTGGTTATTGGTCTATTCATCTTCTTTTGGGGTCTACTCTGGTTGCTACAGCAAGCGGGGTTCGTACAAAAAAGCGTGGAGATATGGCCCTTTGCCTTGATAACCTTCGGCGCATTGATCACCGCTGGCGGCATCTACAGATTGAGAAACTGAGGTGAAACTTACTCATCCAAAATCAAATGTAAAGATGTGAGAAAAAAATGGAGCGGAAAAGTGTGAAAGAAGAAAAGATAAGGAAAATAGTCCGAGAAGGCTATGCAAAAGTTGCCAAGCAGGAAGCGCCCTGTTGTGTGGAACCAGCCTCCTGCGGTTGCTCAACACTTACCACTGAAGAAATCAGTAAGAGAATAGGTTACAGTGAAGAAGACTTAAGTTCAGTCCCAGAAGGTGCGAACCTAGGTCTCGGATGCGGCAATCCTACTGCACTGGCTTCTTTGAAGGAAGGAGAGACCGTCCTCGACCTTGGCTCGGGCGCAGGATTCGACTGTTTCTTAGCGGCTAACAGAGTAGGAAAAAACGGCAAGGTAATCGGCGTGGATATGACACCCGAGATGATTGACAAGGCAAGGAGAAACGCTGCGAAGGGAAAATATTTTAATGTGGAGTTCAGGCTCGGAGAAATCGAAAACTTGCCAGCCGCGGACAATTCTGTGGACGCCATCATATCTAACTGCGTCATTAACCTCTCGCCTGACAAGAGAAGAGTCTTTAGAGAAGCGTTCAGGGTGCTGAAGCCAAGTGGAAGAATGATAATTTCAGACATTGTTTTGCTAAAGGAACTTCCAGACGAAATCAAAAACTCTATCGAAGCCTACGTTGGCTGCGTTGCTGGAGCCTCAAAAAAAGACGAATACTTAGGATACATAAAGCAGGCTGGGTTCCAAGATGTTAACGTACTCAGCGAGACATCGTTCCCGATTGAACTCGTGACAAATGACCCAACGGCAAGCAAAATCACGAGGACCCTGAAGATATCCACTGAAAAACTGAAAGACCTCTCAAGCTCAATCGTCAGCATAAAAGTTCACGGGACCAAACCAAAAGAAGAAAACTGAGAATAACCGCTTTCAAATCTTCCCAAACCCACTTTTACTCTCTGACAGGGGAGTTTACTTTGGCAGGTTGACCTCTGATGCTTATGAGAAAATATAGAATTGTAGCTAACCAGAGCAGAACTGTTATCGCGGCCAGAATCCACGACTTTATCAAGTATCGATAAATGAACAAATCAACTCCATTCCCTCTGGAAATAGCGGTAGCCATGCCAGGACCTTTCGACCATGGAAGAAACGAACCACTTGGAGTGTAAAGCCAACCGAGTTCAGAGCCACCTGCGTCGAAAGCATAACGTGCCACGTCGTACGCGCTCACGGCATACAATGTAATGACTACTGAAGCCAACACCAAACCGCTTAGCATTAACAAGGATTTCTTATGTAATACCAAACTCTGTACCACAAGCGAAGAAAGCAGCTCAACGAATATAATCCTACAGTTTAGAACAAACGAGAGAGTATTGGTTGACAGTGTAGGCTAGGGGTTTACATTTGTAAACTTTTATATCTTAGACTCCGCCCTTCTTTAAGAGGGACAGCCCCTTGCAACCGCAGAAAACCCCAATTTCCCACGAGCTTTTAGAACATCTACTCGACGCTGAGAAGCTAAAGTATTGTTTTGAGTGTGGAATCTGCACTGCAAGCTGCCCCATGACCGAACTCATTCCCCAACATTACAACCCACGCATCTTACTCGAAAAACTGTATCAAAACCCACAAAAAGTCTTAACCGACCCAGCACTCTGGCTTTGCGCTTGGTGCTACCGCTGCTTCAAACGGTGTCCACAAAAACTCAAACTACCTGAAATCTTTTTGACGTTGAGAAAAATCGCAAAACAGCAAGGAAACTTAGATGGTTTCAACCGTGCCCGCAAAATCATAAGCCAAGAAATCCCGTTTCCAAGTACCTTCGGCTTAGTCTGCCTTCATCCCGAACGAGTGGAACTCGGCAAAGCCTTAGAAAACTTCAGTAGGCGTTCGGTGGGCAAAAGAAAGAAGGCAAGGGTAGCCTCTCCAACCGAGGCAGTGGTTGACAAGGTAGCCGTGATCGGCGCTGGACCAGCAGGTCTCACCGCAGCTCATGAATTGGCAAAGAAAGGTTACAGCGTCACAGTTTACGAATCCTCGTCTCAGCCGGGCGGAATGCTCAAGCAGTGCATCCCCAGTTTTAGGCTGCCACGAAACTTTTTGGACGCTGAAATCGAACACATAAAAGACTTGGGCGTGGAGATAAAAACCAACGTCAAAATAGGTCGAGACCTAACCCTTGACAAAATGTGGCAGCAAGGGTTCAAAGCCGTATTCATTTCGGTTGGAGCCCACAAGACACGCAAACTCGGCTGCGAAGGCGAAGAGCTAAACGGCGTGTTCGACGCCCTCGAATTCCTACACCAAGTAAACAACAACGAAAAAGTGAATGTTGGCGAGCGTGTGGCTGTTATTGGCGGAGGCAACGTAGCCATCGACTCAGCACGAACAGCACTACGGCTTGGCGCCAAAGAAGTCATGATTCTATATCGAAGGTCGAGAGACGAGATGCCAGCCAACCCATACGAAATCCATGAGGCTGAAGGTGAAGGTGTCAAAATCCAGTTTCTAACAGCACCAAAACGAATCCTAGGTCAAGATGGGGAGGTTGCTAGCCTCGAATGCGTCAAAATGGAGCTGGGAGAACCAGACCAAACAGGGAGAAGAGCGCCCAAACCTGTTGAAGGGTCCGAATTCGCTATGCCTATTGACACAGTGATTCTTGCAATCGGTGAATCGCCCGACCTCACGTTTCTGCCCAAAGAAATCGAGCTTACAGAAGAAAACACTATTGCAGTTGAGCCGTTCACTACTGAGACCAGTCAACTAGGCGTGTTTGCAGGCGGAGACTGCGTGTCGGGACCTGCAACGGTTATCGAAGCCGTCTTAGCGGGCAAGAGAGCAGCTGACGAAATCGACCAATATTTGAGAACCGAAAAAGCTCCGAAGGCAGAGCAGATTGTTGAAGGGAGGAAGCAGACTTGACCTTACCTGAAGTTCAAACTCAACAGAAAGATGATTTGCGAATAGGCGTGTATGTTTGTCACTGTGGGCTAAACATAGCGGGCACGGTTGACTGCGAGCAAGTGGTCGCATTCGCCGCCACGCTACCGCATGTTGTGTTGGCTAAGGACAACCGTTACACGTGTTCAGATCAAGGACAAGAACTGATCAAGAAGGACATTAAGGAGCATAGGCTCAACCGCGTAGTTGTGGCTTCGTGTTCACCCCGCCTGCACGAACCGACATTCAGAAGAGCGTGTGAAGAGGCAGGCTTAAACAAATACCTGTTCGAGATGGCAAACATACGAGAACACTGCAGCTGGGTGCACCTCTACGAGAAGGAGGCTGCCACAGAAAAAGCAAAAGACCTGGTCCGCATGGCAGTGGCGAAAGCAGCGTTACTGGAGCCAGAGACAGAAAGCGTTGTTCCAATAATAAATAAGGCTTTGGTTATAGGTGGAGGCGTCGCGGGTATTCAAGCTGCATTGGACTTGGCAGATACAGGCTACAAGGTGTTTTTGGTTGAGAAAGAACCCAGCATCGGCGGAAGGATGGCTCAGATTGACAAGACCTTTCCAACAATGGACTGCTCCATCTGCATTCTTGCGCCCAAGATGTCGGATGCGGGCAGGCACCCAAACATCGAATTGCTGACCAACAGTGACATTTTAGACGTTAAGGGTTACATCGGAAACTTCAAGGTTAAAGTGTTGAAGAAACCCCGTTACGTTACCAAAGACTGCTCAGCCTGTGGCGACTGCGCCACAGCGTGCCCTGTCACTGCGCCGAACGAGTTCGACTTGGGTTTGGCAACTCGTCATGCTATTTACACGCCCTTTGCTCAAGCTGTGCCTTCAACCTACATTGTTGACCGCAATCTCTGCCTAAACAAGGAGAACATAATTGTCTGTGACAAATGTATCAAGGCTTGTGAGAGAAAAACCATCGATTTCAACATGAAGCCCGAGACGTTGGAGTTGGATGTTGGCACCATCATAGTTGCCACTGGCGCCGACGTTTACGACCCAGCCTCGTTGGTAAACTACGGATACACAAAATATCCCAACGTCATCACATCGTTGGAGTTTGAACGGTTAATCAACGCGGGTGGACCCTCGGCTGGTCACCTGCTCCGCCCCACAGACATGAGAATCCCAAAATCGGTAGCGTTCATCCAATGTGTTGGCTCAAGGTCCGAGAAAGGCAACCTGTACTGTAGCAACGTGTGCTGCATGAACACAATAAAAGACGCCTTACTAATTAAGGAGCATTGGCCTGAAACCGAAATCTACGTTTATTACGTGGACATTCGTGCTTTTGGAAAGGGGTTTGAAGACCTTTACAAACGCGCTCGAAAAGAAGGCGTCCACTTTATCCGTGGATTGCCGTCTGAAATATGGGAAGACAGAAAAACCCGTGGATTGTGGCTTGTAGGCGAGAACACGCTACTCCGAGAAGTCTACAAGACAAACGTTGAAATGGTCATTCTGTCAATTGGGTTACAGCCGCGAGTTGACAGCGACATCATACAGCGCCTCTGCAACCTGTCCCGAACACCCGACGGATTCTTTATGGAGGCACACCCGAAACTGCGACCCGTAGACGCGCCCACTGGAGGCATTTTTCTCGCTGGTTGCGCTGAATCGCCAAAAGACATCAAGGACAGTGTGACGCAGGCGAGTGCGGCGGCTGCCCGAGCAAGTATTTTGATGGCTCAGGGCAAGGTCACGGTGGAAGCCATCACCTCACAATTGACGCCTGAAAGTTGCACGGGCTGCCAAATGTGTGTCAAAGTCTGTCCTTTCAACGCAATCACTTCGGTTCCAGAGCTCAAAAAAGTCGAGCTGATAGAAGCTGCGTGTTCAGGATGCGGCACGTGCAGCGCTGAATGCCCGTTCAACGCCATAACCATGCATCACTTCACAGACGCCCAGCTTTTCGCTCAGATTGACGCTGCAACCGAGGTTGATGCTGACAAGAAGATTGTGGCTTTCTGCTGCAACTGGTGTTCCTACGCTGGCGCTGACTTTGCTGGAGTGAGCCGAATGCAGTATCCCACTAACGTGCGTGTGATTCGAACTATGTGTTCTGGTCGAGTGGCGCCTAAGTTTGTTGAAAGAGCGTTTGCCCGTGGAGCTGCAGCCGTGCTTGTTTCTGGTTGCCACATCGGCGATTGCCACTACATCAACGCCAATCTTCAAACTGAGAAGCGTGTGGAACGCTTGTGGAAAAAAATGGAAAGGCTCGGCTTGAACAAAAACCGTTTGCAGCTGGTCTGGGTAAGCGCGGCTGAAGGCGAGAGGTTTGCGTCAAAAATCAAAGAAATGCAGAGCACCGTGAGCAACGTGAACCCCGAAGAAATCGAGAAGTCAAGGAAGATGACGGAAAGGGGCTAAAGAAGGTGGTTTTGATGCCTGTTAGAACGTGGCGCAGACCGTTAGACGCCGACAAGGTCAAGCCTCCTCAAGCTGAGGTTCACATAATAAAGGATAGGTGTAAAGGCTGCGGTTACTGCATCGAATTCTGCCCCAAAGACGTGCTGGAAGAATCAAACGAAATAAACAAGCGGGGGATTCATCCTCCAAAGGTTATAGATGAAGAAAGATGCGCCCTCTGCGGCTTCTGCTCGGCGGTCTGCCCAGACTTCGCAATATACACTACAGAAAAAAACTGCAAGGAAAAAAAGACAACGAAATGACTACCACGACTACCACACCCATCGAAAAACCCAGACAGATTGTGCGCTCGGGACGACGCTTCATCAGCGGCGACATCGCATGCGCTGAAGGCGCCATAGCCGCAGGCTGCCGATTCTTCGCCGGATACCCGATTACTCCCGCTACTGAAATCGCAGAGCATATGGCTCGTCGTCTGCCCCAAATAGATGGAGTTTACATACAGATGGAAGACGAAATTGCCTCGATGGCTGCGATTATTGGGGCCTCTTATGCAGGCGTCAAGTCCATGACAGCCACGTCAGGTCCAGGCTTCAGCCTCATGATGGAGAACATCGGCTTGGCCCTCATGACAGAAACGCCATGTGTCATTGTGAACGTTATGAGAGGCGGACCCAGCACAGGCCAACCAACTATGCCTGGGCAGCAAGACGTCATGCAGGCACGCTGGGGTTCGCACGGTGACTATGAAATCATCGCTCTAGCGCCTTCGTCAGTGCAGGAAATGTTCGACTTAACCATCGACGCCTTCAATCTAGCAGAAAGCTATCGGGTTCCGGTTTTTGTTCTCGCCGACGAAATCGTAGGGCACATGTGGGAGCGAGTCACCATTCCCAACGCAGAGTCGATTAAAATTGTGAACCGAAAAAAGCCGACGGCTCCACCTAGCAACAGTTTTGCGCCTTTCAAGCCAGACGAAGATTTGGTTCCGCCAATGGCTGTTTTCGGCGAAGGTTACCACTTCCATGCGACTGGGCTAACACATGACGAACGTGGATATCCGCGAACTGAGAGCGCTGAGGTTCAGACACAGCTTGTTCAACGACTCTGCAACAAAATACGCAAAAACAAGCAGAAGATTGTTCGTTTTGAAAACGCCATGCTGGAAGATGCTGAAGTGGCTGTTGTTGCCTATGGAATCGCTGCGAGGGCGGCGTTGAGCGCTGTAAGGAAAGCGAGAGCTGAAGATATCAAAGCAGGATTGCTTCGACCCTTAACCATCTGGCCCTTCCCCGACGAACAAGTTGCAGAGCTGGCTCGGCGAGTAAAGGCGTTAGTTGTCCCAGAGATGAACTGCGGCCAAATCGTGCGTGAGGTGGAGAGAGCAGCCAAAGAAACGCCAGTCATATTTTTGCCCAAGCTGGGTGAGGAACCGCATAAACCCGAGGAAATTTTAGACGTCATAAGGGGGATACATAGGTAATGGAGGAATCTGGGCATCCATACGAGAAATTTCTGAGAAAGGACCGCATTCCCCACATCTGGTGTGAAGGATGCGGAAACGGAATCATCCTGAACTGTTTTGCAAGGGCGTTAGACGAGTTAAACATGGACTTAAACAAGGTTGTGGTTGTTTCTGGCATAGGATGTATAGGGCGAGTCTCGGGCTACACCAACACTGATTCTTTTCACACAACTCATGGCAGACCAATAGCGTTTGCCACAGGCGTCAAACTCGCTAATCCAGAGCTCAAAGTCGTGGTCATAAGCGGCGACGGCGACCTCTTTGCCATCGGAGGCAACCACTTCATTCATGCGGCACGCCGAAACTTGGATATCCAAGTGGTTTGTGCCAACAACTTCATCTATGGCATGACAGGCGGGCAATATGGACCTACCACGCCTCTTGACACTTGGACGACAACCACGCCTTACGGCAACATTGAACAAGCTTTCAATCTGGTTCATTTGGCAGCTGCCTGCGGCTCTGTTTATGTAGCCAGATGGACCACCCTCCAAACACGCTGGTTAACAGAATCTATTAAGAAGGCGTTGCAGAAGGAGGGTTTCTCGTTCATCGAAGTGGTTTCTCAATGTCCAGAAATCTTTGGAAGATACAACAAGATGGAGACTGCCATCAAAATGATGCAGTGGTTTAAAGAAGCCTCTGTGGTTGAGCACTTCTCCGACCCAGCGAAGGCTGAAATCACCCCTCATCGAATAGTCACAGGCGAATTCGTGGACATAGAGAAACCAAGTTACGGGCGACTGCTCAAAGAAATGAAGACAAGAATTGCAGAGAAAAAGTGACTTTGGAGGAAAAAGAGTTAGATGCGGATTGAGGTAAGACTCGCAGGCTTCGGTGGGCAAGGCATCATTCGCGCTGGGTTAATGCTGGCCATGGCTGCGTGCATTTACGGCGATAAAAACGCGGTTCAAACACAGTCTTATGGACCTGAGTCACGAGGCGGCTCCTGCAAGTCAGAAGTGGTCATTTCAGACCAAGACATCGACTATCCCAAGGTGGTTGAACCCGACGTTTTGATGGTCATGTCACAAGAAGCTTTCACCACGTACGCAGATACGCTCAAACCTAGCGGAACCCTTTTGCTGGACCAAGATATGGTGCCTCGACACGAGTTCAAAGGCAAAGCTCGCGTGTTCATGGTGCCCTCAACAAAAATGGCTGAGGAACTCGGCAAAACAATAGTAGCCAACGTTGTAATGCTAGGCGCTCTTGTAGCTCTTACAGATATAACAAGCGCTGAAGCGTTCAAAAACTCTCTGCTCAGCAACATTCCCAAAGGAACGGAAAAACTTAATCTCACAGCCTTTGAGAAGGGCTACGAATACGGCAAAAAGCTTTTGGAACAAACGGGCAAATATTAAACACACTCAAGTCCAAAAGTCGACGTAATAGGTGCACACTCATGATAGTCGGCATAATGTCGGATACCCATGACAATCTGCCTCTGATAGACAAGGCAGTAAACAAACTTCTTGACGAAAAAGTTGATTTGGCTCTGCATGCTGGAGACTACGTCTCACCATTCGTGATACCACATTTTAAACCCTTCAAAGGCAAGTTTATAGGCGTGTTCGGCAACAACGACGGCGACCACGAATTCCTAAAGAAACGCTTCGCAGAATTCAGCTTAGAGATTCGCGGAATCTTCGCTGAAGTAAAGATTGATAATTTGCGTATAGCTTTGCTGCACGGCGGAGAGCCAGGTGGTCCTCCTGGTCCTTCTGAACTGCTCCAGTCTCTGATTGAAGCCAGATGCTATGACGTCATCATACACGGGCACGTTCATGATGCTAAAACTTACAAGAAGGGCAAAACTCTCATAATCAACCCTGGAGAAGTCTGCGGCTACCTGACTCAGAAACCATCGATCGCTGTTCTGAACACGAAAACTATGGATGTAAAGATAATTCCTCTTGAATGAAAAAAGGCATGCTTCTTTGTTTTAGTTCAGGTTTTGCCAACCATTCGTCTAGCATCTTCTATGTCAGAAATGTAGGCGATGTCTCTCCAAAAACCTTTCAGTTCGTAGGCGGTAAAATGCCAACTCGCGTTAATCATCATTTGTATTGTCTCAGTTACTTCATATTCCTTCCGTGGGCTTAAGGGCGTTTTTCTAATCCACTCAAAAATTTCTCTTGGAAACAGGTAAACTCCAGCGTTAATGTAGCCTGAAGTTGACTCCGCGACCTTCTCTCTGACAGAAATCAGTTTCCCATCCTTAATCTCGAGCCTACCATATCTTCGGGAGTCCTCAACTCGGTAAACCGCTATGGCTGGCGGCTTCAACTTAAAAAAATCATCGAGTGGGTCAGTGAAAAACATGTCTCCATTCATTGCCAGAAAAAAGGGTTCATCAATGAAGCCTTTGACACAGAGAAAGGCGTGAGCAGTTCCCAGCTGCTCTTTTTGTTCATAATATGAGACGGAGTCGCCTACAACTTCTTTCACCATTTCACCCTTATACCCAATCACCAAAGCAATTTGTTTGATTCCGAGTTTTCTCAGTTTGTCAAGGTTGTGTTCAATGAGGGTTTTTTCTCCAACTTTGACCAGCACTTTGGGAGTCTTAGCCGTGATGGTTGCCAACCTCTTGCCTAAGCCTGCGGCAAGCACTACAGCCTTCATCTGATTTTTTCAGCCTCCTCCTTCAACATCTTCTTTGCTAACTCCAAAAGCTGAGTCAACTTGCTCTCGGTTTTTCCTTCAGCGAATAAACGTATCAAGGGTTCAGTGTTGGAAGGGCGCAATAGGACCCAGCCGTTTTTGTCTTGAGCCTTCACACCGTCAATATCAAGTATCTGGAATTCTTTCTCTTCAAATCTTGTTTTCAAACGCTCTACGACTTTAAACTTGTATTGGTCGGCGAAAGGCACATTCACAGTGCCTGAAAAATACTTTGGGACGCGGTCAACCATACGCGAAAGCGGCACATCACTGTGAGCCAGGATTTCTGCCATCTTCAAGCTGGCGAAGGCTCCGTCGTCTAAGCTGTAGATGTCTGAGAAATAGAAGTGTCCGCTGCGTTCGCCGCCGAAAACCGCCTTTTCTCGCAGCACTCTGTCCATCATGAAGGGTCTGCCGACTCGTTCAACAACGGGCACGCCGCCCTTTGCTTTAATCACTTCCTCAACCGCTGACGAACAGCTAACATCGTAAACTACCTTTCTCTTCTCTTCAGTAATCAAAGCTTGAGCAAAAATTACTGTGGCAAGGTCACCAGTGAGAATTCTTCCTTTATTATCGACAAACACGGCTCTGTCTCCATCTCCATCATATCCCACGCCAAAATCAGCGCCAACACTCTTCACCTCACCAATCAATTGCTGCAGAGATGCCTCGTTTGGCTCAGGAGAACGCGAAGGAAAAGTCCCGTCCAATTTTTCATTCAGCACTCGGACTTCGCAACCAGTCTGCCTGAAAAGTTTTGGAGCCGCAATGCCGGATACGCTGTTTCCCGTGTCCAATACAACCTTCAATTTTTTCATGATGTGAATCGTGTCTAAAACAAATTCAACGTATTCATTTACAATGCCTTCGTAGACCTCAACTTTTCCTTTTCTAGCGACTCTAGCGAACTTTACGTTTGTGATTATATCCTTTATTTCTTCAATCCCCGACCCTTGACCGACGATGACTCCCTTCTCACGGCAGAGTTTGAGCCCGTTCCACTCGGGCGGATTGTGGGAGGCTGTGACCATTACGCCGCCGTCCTTATTTTTGTGAGCGATGGCAAAATACAATATTGGCGTGGTGGCTATTCCCAAATCGACTACGTGGCATCCAGTTGAAACTAAACCCTTGATTACGGCGTCTCTGAGCTGTTCGCTACCAATCCTTACATCTCTGCCTATCGCCAACTTTTTGCCTGCGCCGATGAAGGTTCCAAACGCCATGCCAATTTTTTCCGCAATTTCGGTGGTCATATCTTTTCCGTAGATGCCACGTATGTCGTAGGCGCGGAACATGTGCTCCCAAGGCGACTTTTCAGGCGAAACAGAACGCTTAGATATGTTTTCTTCCTCCATGATGCCCGATTTTGCTCGTGGTTCATCTATGTTGACTTAAGAGCAGAATTTAGAGTTAACGGCTCGCGTACGCAAACGGCTACGTATTCCCTCTTCTGTCTGTCAAGCCTGAGAACTGCAGCGTTCAATTTTGCCTGCTTCAACAGCTTGACAAACCTTTGCTCGTTGAAAGCCTTCCTCAACCCTGTAACTACTATTGAGGCATGTGATTTAGCGACACGTTTGATTTCGTCTAGCGTTGCCACTGGGTTAGGCGTGTTCTGCAAAAGAGTTATTGCAAAAACCGTGTCAAAAACGCGGCTTCGAAAAGGTGTGTTGTCCGCGTCTGCCAGAATCAAAGCGACATTTTTGTGCTGTATTGTTTTTTTCTTCGCTTCTTTGAGTATTCCCTCCGAAATGTCTGTGCCTATCGTGAACTCGGTTTTTTCTGATATGCGTGCAAAGAGTAAACCAGTGCCGCAGCCTAAATCTAAAACTAAGCCTTTTTTTTCGAGTGTTAAATTATCCATGGCTGCTTCGATTTTTGCTTTCTGTTCTTCACAGTATTGAGCATTGTAAATCTTGGCTGACTGGTCGTAGTGGCGCATGACCCTGCGCTTCTTTCTCCATCCTGACATGGCATTTTCAGAAGCCTTATTTGAGGACAAAGTCTTCTAAAGTTGTCGGGCGAAAAACTGTGTCAACCGCTAATCGAGAACCCCTCACAGCGTTGCTCAACCCAAGCGTGCAGAAAGCCGTTTCACTGATTAGGGATGCATTCTCAAAGCGGGAAGGCATACTCATCATTGGGAACTGTTGGGTTAGCTATCGAGGTCGCGCTAGCTCCCAGCTGGAATCGGGCGAGCGCATCGTTATCCTCAAAGAAGACGGGTCAGTTTTGGTCCATCGGCCAGTAGGGTATGAGCCTGTGAATTGGCAGCCGCCTGGCTGCATCTTTCACGTTAGCGCTACAGGTGGCATCTTGCAGGTTAAGGCTGTGAGGCGAAAGCCTTCTGAATGTGTGAAGATTTCTTTTGACCGTGTCTACTTACTATCTGACTTGAATCTTGTTGATATGGGAGAGTTTGCCTTGCACGCCAGCGAGGGGGACATGCAGAAGGCTGTCTTGCTGATGCCATCTCTGATTGAGGACGGGTTGAAACCTATCGCCTACGAAAAGAAGGTTGAGCCTGGATTCGTGGACGTCTACTGCGAGGATAAAGCTGGAAGATTCGTGGTTATTGAGATTAAAAGAAAATCGGCGAGCAAAGAAGCGGCATTGCAGTTAGCCAGGTACGTAGAAGCTATAAGAGGCATAGTAAACAGAGAAGTCAGAGGTGTGCTAGCCGCACCAAACTTAGGCAAGGGCGTGCAACGCCTGCTTACGACTCTGGGGCTAGAGTTTAAGGCTCTTGACCCCAAAAAATGTGCCGAAACCTTGAGCAAACCAGAGACAAGAGAATTAGCTGAGTTTTTCAAGGAAGAATGAGTGAATTCACGCCGATTTTTAAATTGACTTTGAAATGAAAGAATAAGCTATGCTATTTTTGTTCCGTATGCGTTTGGTGTTGGGCTGTTGTCGTAGACTTCTTCTACATTGAAGATGTACACTGGTCTTTCTGTCTGGCGTTTTGCAAGTGGCACGTAATGGAATAAGTCATGAACAGCCGTGACAAACTCGTAGTATAAGCCTTCAGAGTGGATGTCCAGCCAACCGTGTAGTTCAAAGCTTATGTTGGGGGGCTGATAAAAAAGTAGACAGACAGTTCGATTCTTTTGAACTATGTTCCAAGTATGCTTGGATGACCACGGTTTGGTCGTAGCTAGCTCCATTGTTGACAGCTTTGTGAAGTCTACAAATGTCTGTGCTTCTTCTTTTTGCAAGTATAGATGTTCCATGAGCAGAAACATTGCCTCACGCTGATACTTTTTCATCGCCTCATCTTGTTTGGTTCGGTCTTCTCCAGCCTCGTTGAACAGTTTGTCGCCGCTTTCCAAGTGTTGCTTGAAAGCTTCGATTCCCGCAGACAACCTTTCTTTTTTAAGAACATAGCCTACACCCACAATCTTTGCGTTGACAAAAATGGAGCCGTCTTCACGCTGATAGGATGTGCACAAAGCAGGATTATGCCTAGTGCTCTCCAGGAAAAACTTGTGCATGTCTTGTTCATGTTTTCCTTCAAGAAACAATTTAGCATTGTCTCGTCTGGAATAGTAATTCCATTTCAAAAATTGTTCTGGCAACTCAACAACCATGCTGTTACCTCTTACTTCTCAGTTTTTTACCCATTCATTTACAACAGCTTTCGTTTGACCTATTGCGTTTTCCACCTGTTTTAAATCCCATTTCTCAGCGAATTGAAGCTGCCGATAGAAATCATAAAACGACTCTGAGGATGTCGCTAACCGCGTCAGCATCTCCACGTGGTTTTCGCCGTTGCAGATTTCAGCTTTCACCTTGATTCCACGTTTATTCAGAATATGGAAGCCCAACCAGTACGCTGAGTAGCGAAGAGAAAGCAACGCGCCAATCAAATCTCTCTTGCGCAGACAGCTTTTTGCGTTCTCAAATTCTGTGCGTGGTCCCAGCCGTATGGTACCCCACTCTTTGTCCACTAATTCTTTCAGTCTCAGCAGTAAGCCTTCAACTTGATTGTAGTCCAAAAGAGAAGAGTCATTTACAAGGTCAAACACAGTTAACAAATTCCTTTCCTTGTCTTTGATGAGGCGCAGTTTGAGGCTGAGCTCTTTGGGTCGAAAACTAGGAATCAAATCATGTTTCATAATGTGAGCGGCAGACAAACAGGTTAAGGCTTCTCTTAAACAAATTAGGGAATTAAAAGTGTCACTTTTGACAAGATAGCGCTCAGAAGCGCGCAAATTGTCTTCCGCTTGGTTCCTAGCTGGCTTAATTTCGCTTTCTCGCCACTTCCACGTTTTTGCTTTTGCTTTCCACTCAGCAAGTCTCCTCGTGGGGTCTTCCAGTATCAGACCAGTCTGCATGAATTCCACCCACAAGCTTGCCCACATCCAAGTGTCTGGCTTGTTTCGAAGCGTTTCGTCTTCAAACGTTTGGATGAAAGGTCCTATTGGGTAGCGCCAAATCTCCAAGCGGGCATCGTTGATTCTTTTCTCTTCCTTTCCAATATTGATGTCAGCGGCAACCGCGTTGTAAACAACTGCAAGGTCGATGTCGCTTTCCTCGTGAATATCACCAGAAACAGCAGAGCCAAAGAGAAAAGCGCCGATGGCATATTTCTCCTTCATTAAACTCTGACACTGCGCCTCGGCTAATCTCTGCATCTGCTGCAATTTCGTTTCTTTATTCATATTTAAACCAGCTAAATCATTGCAACAATTAGGCGGATTTGAAGTAGTCTGTGAGCCGTTTCTGAAACAAGGCGTTCTGCAAGAGTTTGCTACTCGATACCCACCTTCGTAATGGAATCTGAAATTGGCTGGCAATTCGAGCCAACGCTTCATCCAAAGTATTGAACCTTAAAGGCGTCTGCCTCATAGCATTGCGCACGTTTTCCCTAACCTGCCAAACTCCAACAGGCATAATATAGCCTGGATGAGCCTCACGCAAAACAATCGCAGTTGCCTGTCTTCGCTCTTTAGCCAGCAACTCACACACTGCCAACCGCGCTGCGTAGTAGCATCCTCCAATGTCAGCGTATGTTGTGCGTCCCTCATAACCTTCCCAATCAGAATACATGACCACGCTACGTCCACTCGGATTCCAAATCGTGCCCGGGTACCACGCTTCCATTGCTTCGTAGCTCCAAGCCTGTGGCAGCATCAAAACCTCAAAAATGTTGTCCAAATAACGCGACTCATACAGCCTATACTCGTTGATTTCGGGAAACGTCTTGATTTTCTCCATCAAGTCTTTGCTGAGGATGCTGTCAACGGCGGTTATGCTCCAACGAGTGGGCACCAAACGACGGTTCTGTTTGAGTCCAAACGCTCCCACGCTGAATGCACGTTGAATCTTTGTGACTAACACTCCCTTCTCGTAGAGGCTGGTGACAGCATCAGTTGCCTTCAAGTCTGCCTCATAGTAAGCCTTCTCGATTTGGTGGTCCCAATGTGCAGTGCCAACCCGCAGGTCTCGCATGGGCGCGGACGGACCGAACGGCTGAACCTCATCGTCTAAGACCAAACTTCGGCGAGGCGGCTTCATCAAAGCTAACTCCACTTCAACCGGGTTAACACACAAAGCGAGTTCTCGTGTCATATCCATTATTTTGCCAGCCTCTTCAAACTGGCGTACATGCACCCTATGAGTGCCCCGCACCAGCATGGAGCGAAAACCGACAATTTCGTCCATGGATTTTCCGAACCAAAACTCTGGCAGGTCATAGAGAGTTGTGTCTTCATGCACGGGTGGAACCATCGGACCCGCATAAACGTATGGATACCCTATTCTGCCCACGAACACGCTAGGTGGAGAGGCGCCGTCCACATCTAAACCCTTGATGAGCGGCATGGTTTTCAGGTAGAAGTTGGCTCTGACCAACAGTGGGCAACGTGTCTTTCCACACAGAAACTTGCCGCCTTTGCAGGCTACGCATAAACCTTTGCCCCACGCCACGCTTGAAGCCTTAGCAGCGAGATAATCTGCGTTGTAATTCAAGTCGGCTGCGAGATTGGCATTGTTGAGAAGCTCTAATATCCAAAGATTGTCTTTTCCAGTAGGCTTGGTCTTTTTTGCAGGCTCAATCAATCTTTTCATGCTCAGCTTAAAAATAAAGTCTCACAGTGCTTAAAAACAGTTGACATTTCCCAATACCGTTGAAAGCAATTAAAGCGATCACAGTTTAGAGTTTTCACTGATACAAAAACAGAAACTTCAGAGGAGTCGAAGTCTCGATAGGACCACAAAAATGAGAAACCACAAAGGCGATTTGAAAACGCTAGTGCTTTCCACATGATGCAGCTGAGCTTCGTTAAACAGCCTTTTTCAACTCTTTAGATGAGATTAATGGAATTGGGCTATCTTATTGGAGCAATTATTGGCGGTCGACTATCTGCCTATCAGCAAATCGATGATGCCTACTTCTAAAATTATGAGAATGATATTCATAATGACTATAGCAATGGTGAGGTAAATCAACGTTCTTTCAACATTGTGAATCATGCCCAAGTCTTGTAGTCTAAGAACACCATCTAGAGTGTTGTCGTAGGAATTGAGAAATTCAAGTTCTCGTGATATATTGCTCATTGCGTCTTCTAAACCCAAAATGGTTTCTTTGCAGAGTTTGATGTTGGGAACCAAGCCTTCTTTCAAGCTACGCATCGTTTGTTCTTCTGACCACAAAAGTCGATAAAGGTTGGCTATGTGCCTTTT
>Ga0315314_1001910_pt1 | contig 17722 bp, 8 predicted proteins | sample TDP9_MG_FD_203631 | JGI IMG/M metagenome (GOLD analysis project Ga0315314, IMG submission 203631) | Freshwater sediment microbial communities from Lake Towuti, South Sulawesi, Indonesia - TDP9 | ecosystem: Environmental > Aquatic > Freshwater > Lake > Sediment | place: Indonesia: South Sulawesi...
TCAAGATTAAGGAAGGAAGAGTCCGGATCAAACCTGAGCTCGTGGAAAATCTAGTTGAAGAGTATAGAGTTCGCGCCAGAAAAGAAGATCAAGAAGCCAATAGCAGTTCAGAAGAAGTGACTATACTTAGCATAGGTTATCCTGGCTGCACACACATATTAGACCTTGAAACAGGTCAGTTAAAGCCTTTAACAACGAAGGACGCAATAGATGCTACAAAACTGATAGACTCCCTTTACGATTGGGGTGTTCGTGGAGGAGCACCTGGAGCGCCTCAAGACGCTCCGGCTGATCTCCGCAGGGTTCTCCAGTGTAAGATAGGTTACGAGTACAGCAGATCGGCAGGTCACGCTCCATTCGAGAATCATCTAGAAGCACAATATATTAGGCAGATGGCCAAGGTAGTCGGCCAGGAGTTCTACATAGACATTTACGTAGTCAGCCCACTTAGATTCGAGGGGGTCTCCGTCGACAGGGCGGTTCCGCTCATCGAAGACGGGGAATGCGAAGGATTAGGTGTGGGTTCCATGCCTCTCGCAGGAGCAACAGCGCCGATTTATCCCATAGGCGCTTTCACCCAAGCTATAGCTGAGTCGGTAGGTGGATACGTCATACTTCACGAGGCTTATCCCGAGATTCCCGTGTCTTTCGGCGTAGGCGCTTGCCAATTCGATTTTAAACACGGTAACATAGTTTTCGGATCTCCAGACCAAATTCTCATGGACCTAATCGGAGTCGCCGTAAACCAATTCTATGGCAGGAAGGCAATCTATGGAGTTAGATCGTTTAGAACTATGGCTAAGAACGTAGATGTACAGGCTCAGGTTGAGAAAGCAGCTTCAGCAACGGTGGGCGTTTTGACAGGTCAGGGAGAGTTCATTCACAGCGGCGTTCTAAGCTTAGACGAGATCTTCAGCCCTGTCCAGCTGATCATAGACTGTGAGATAGGTCGCTATTTAAGTAAACTAGCGAACGGGCTCGACTTTTCCGAAGACGAATTGGAGAGATCTATGGATGTGATTGAAAGGTGTGCCTTGAAAGGAACTTACCTTACGGACAGAACAACCCTAAGTGATTACAAGCGAATATACTGGTATCCCGATCTTTTCGATTTTTCTCTTCTTCACACGTCAAGGGGGGAAATGAAGGGCATAACAGAGAGAGCCAAGGAGATAGCAAGGAGGAAGATAGCCGAGCATGATTTTCAGATTGGAGAAAGCAAGAAAAGAAGACTGGATGAGATATATCAAGAAGCTGCCAAGAAAATACTGCACAGAAGCCCCGAGAACGATGAAAGCACCGGCTGATACTCTACCTTTCTGTTTCAAACTGGGGGAAGTAGAGGGGCATGTACGTCTAGAAGTTCATACAGGAGGTTTCTTGCCTCATCTATTCTGATATTGACCACGGGATCTATGAGCGGAGCCTTGAGGGTTTTCTCATAGCCCGCTTCGCAGGCTGCTTCAACATTTAGCTTCTGTATAGTCGTCAGCGTGTAGACTAAAGATTCTAGCCCTGAGGCCAAATAGATAGCCAGACAAAGGTTCTTTTGCGATGGCTATCTAGGTAACAAGTGTCTGTGATCGTCCCCAAGTTTGTTAGTATGGGAGGAACCATATGGATTTGGCTAGTAATAGTATGCAGACGAAGAAAACAGTTATTGTTCCCTCTCCTAGAACAACGCCTCCAGCTACTATACCTTTATATTCATTCCATGAGGCTTTTCCAAACCTCTTTTCAATTATCTTCCCAATTATGCCTCCGATAAGCATGCTGGCAGCCATCGGAATGGGTGTTGCAAGACCAGCGGTTCCGCTGATTATCAAGCTAGTAATCCTAAACTTGTCCGAAAACAGGAATATGATGCCTGTAATTACCGCTCCTGAAGTGAGCCAGTCTAGACGAAAGATATCCGGCGACGCCTTGTAGAATAAGCTTTGGTATATTGCGTTCAGCTTCCAGCTTGCCTCGATTCCTGGATAGAATGCTGAAGGAATAGGAGCAATTGACCAAAAGTGAATGGTCCATATGAAACCCATCAGTAGAGCGAGGGGGACAAAAGCTGATGTGGCTTTAACGTAGGTCCAAGGATGCAGATCCGTTAGATCCGCTACTTTGAATCCACTGGTCCAATCTGACATGTATCCAAGGTAAGTTGGCATAAACCAGGCGTTGCCAGAAATCCCTGTGGCTATAAACATCAACTCCCTTGGGTAAGGAATTGTAAAAGAGACGGCGGTGCCTATGCTTCGACCGACAACCAATGCAGCAATAAAGGATAGAAAGCAATTGACGGAAATCAGGAAGACAAGGTTGATAGTCGGCACAAGCCAATATCCAAGCAGGGAAATACCTGCCGTCGCGAAGACATAGGGCAGAAATACCTTCCATAAAGGGTAGTACACTGTGCCTCCCTCATGGCGATGTGACGTTCTGAAGGCATTCAGTATCAGATTTGGATGGCGGAGCAAGGGTACAATGCCCACCGCTAAGGCCACGCCGATGAGAGGAGATACCCATGCGTACAGTGTGGATCTTGCATAGGAGTCCATGATAGCCATTCCGAAGGCCCAATCTTTTGCGAATTGTGTAAGTGCGATCTTGTACAGAACATGGTTTCCAACGAATTGAATCGCGAAGGATCCGGCAAAAATTGCGAGGACTAGATTGAAGGGGATTATGAAACTAGTCACGAAAAGCGCGATGTCAGTAGCTATGCCCAACGATGCGCCAGGGAACAACAAATGCACAAATCTGTTATAATCAGTCCATGGTATCGGGATGGGCCTGTATTCAACACCTAGAGTTATCAAGGAAACAAAGGGGATTCCATACAGGATCGAACCGTAGATGACGCCGAAGACGGCGCAAGCACAGAAGATCTGGAACTTCGTCGGCTCTCTTAACGAAAGAGTTTTGCACGCCTCGGCTGTTGGGACAATCGTTGGGTATGGAAGTTTCTCAACTTCAATATACACTTGTCTCATAAAAAGCCCAATGGCTAGATCAGCAATATATACCAAAGCATACCAGATCAAAACTACCAGAAATGGAAGTATCCAATCGGAGGAAAAAAATGTTCTTCGAATCCAGATTTCCGGGGAAGAAGGGGCGTAAAAATCCGGAATCTGATCTGAGATACCCAGCGATTGCGCAATATCTGAATTCCTATAGTAGATCGGATACAATAGACCCATAGGGGTCACGGAACCAAATGAGTAGCCACTGAATATAACGTACATGGAGGAAAGCCAAGACCCTAGGAATATCAAGGATGCTTCTTGCTGACTTAGAGGCTTACCCATTAGTCTGGCCAATTCTACGAAAAGTATCAGTGTTGCCCACTGTACGAACGAGCCTAAGGCAGTTCCTGTTGCTAGGGTCATGTACAAAGCTGCTGGTTGAAAAACCACAATGGTATACACGAGTGCTAGAATGGATCTCCAACTTATTCCACTTTTCAATCGAGACATAAGCTCAAACCCATTGACTAACCGCTCAGAGAACTTACACCTCGTTTGGTATATTCCTCTTTCATTTCCTCTTTGAGACCTCTCCAAAGAAGCAGCTGCTTTCTCAAAGCATCCACAAATCTTAGGCCGAACGTCATCCAGTCCATCATCTTCCCCGACTTTCTTGCCAGACGAACTACGAAATCGTACTTCGCTACCTTCATATCCTTTTGAGCAATGAAGTAAGCATCGTTCTTTATTCCCAAGTCATAGGGTGAAATGGCCACATCTTCCATCACAAGAATTCTTGACTGTTTTTCTAAGTCTTCCTTCATATCAAAGCGATATCTCTTTGCAAAGAAGAGGTCCGATTGCTCATCTGTATGGTCTTTAACAGCTTCATACAGGAAAGTGAGAATGCCGGAGACCTCTTCATCTCTTTCGCAGGTAAATGGAAGAGGTATTTCCCAAACATCTCCGACCGGACTCGTTCGGGGTTTCCATTTCCGTTCGGCCGAAGGTGTTACCAGCCTGGCTCCTCGCAAAGATGGATATAAACTCGAGGATACCGTAACAAACATGCTTAGGACAATAGCATTGACGACCATCCATGAAGCATAGTTTAGCCCTGCTACCAAAGGCGAAAAGAACCCACTTATTTGCATCACCGCAATGGATCCGACGAAGCCTAAGATGCCACCTATCAATGCAATCACTATCGCCTCGTATGTAAATATTAACGAGACCTCCAGAGGATTCAAGCCGACTAGGGCGTAGGTTTCTATGTCCCTCTTCCGTTCATATACTGATGCCAACGAGATGTTGAAAATTGTTAGGAATGCGAGTATAAGGGGAACGATTTTCTGCTCTGATCCTAGAAGGGAGTAGACGTTTCCCTCAGAAATATACAAGATCTTCCCGCTTATCCCGATATATGTGGGAAGTCTGAACCGTTCAAAAAGAACCTTTGATAGAGGCTCTATCTGACTTTTGCTCTCAGCTTTAATAGCAATACTTTTCACTAGGGTTTCCAGTCCGCGCGCACCACTTCCGCCCAAGCTCAGTGTCAGCTCATATGGAACTATCAGAGTCTCTCTCATTGCCATGTGAATGTCATTGTTTGGATTTGGAACTCTGAACTCCAGCGGCGTCAGTTGCTCCCCATCAAGGTCTTTATACAAGTCAAAAGAAGCGTCGTCCAATACGCCTACCACGGTTAGAGGCATGTCCCAAAGATTAATTGTAGCAGGCAAGTCGTTAAGATTTAGTTCAAGGGCGGTCGTGCTACTAACGATACATGCATATCTATCACTAGCAACGAACCATCGTCCCTTTGCCACAAACTCATCAATGCCCGACACAGAGGACTCTTGAGGGGTGAGGCCGAGTATGCCGAAGACATCATATTTCGCAGAATTAGAGAACAAACCAAATGCTCTTTGGTAAGCTTGCGCAGCGTATAGGCCGTACAGATTTCCTTCATGAATCCTCCAAGCTCTTGGGGCTATCGTAACATTTTTTCCATACAAGGCTTGAATCTGTTTTATCACCCTTTCACCCAAACCTGTTCTAAATGGGTCGCCGCCTATGCCTCCCCATTTTGCGTTCTTTATCATAATGCCATCGTATGACGCGCCAGCTTCACTGATAGTTGCAGTTCTAGTTACAGATATGGGGAAGAATGACGTGAAGGGTATTATGGCGGATAGTACAATTGCTAGCGAGAACAGAACCAGAGACGTTCTAATCTTCCTTCTTCTGATGTACCTGATTGATGCATCGAAGCTTATCAACAAAGATTTGCTATACTCAGACTTGAAGAAATGTTCTCCAAGAATCCTCTTCCGCAAACGTTCTATCAAGCCAAAGAAAGCATTAAAGATTATTCCTAAAATAGGCAAACTCAAGATGGTTATGACCGAGACAAGGACAACCATGAGTCCGTCTACGGCTAATGCGAAACCAGGATGCAGAAAGAATAGTCCGACAACAAGCATAATGAATATGCCGATCAACGCAAATAGTCTTTTTATCCCTCTTTGGTCAAACAGAACACGTTCTAGGACAAAGACGAACGGAACAATTAGTAAAGAAAAGAAAGGTACCGTGTACACAGCGCTTTCTATAGTTGAACGAACATCAACATACACATCCCTTTCTAAGCTCAGCGCTCTGCACGCTTCGGCATAACTCGAGGCGTAGTCCATCTGTTCCAAGTGCATCCTGACTCTTTCAAGGAGTATCCGTGCGCTCTCGTGTTTCTGCAGAGCAGACGTCAGGAAAATCTTCGATCCAGCAAGGCTTCCAATTCTCTCATCGTTTAGTCCGTACATTTCTGTGGCGCTCTTGAAAGGAGTGAAAGTAAGGACCTTCTGCTCCCCATATCCTACCACAGAGAATCCTTTGAGGAGCTGGAAGGGCATCTTTCCCCTGTTCAGCATAACCTCTATTGGAACATGAGGTTGTGAGAAAATCATCAATAAGGAAAGAGCAGATCCTGAGTAGTCATATTGTTCAGCAATACCATAATGGTCAGGAGCATTATGAGAACGATGATCATTTACAGCCAGATTAGTTTGAACCAAAGGTCTGTTACTAAGATATGGGTCATCCATGTCGAAGATAAGAGTGCTTCCACACCTGAAGAGTGTCAGATAGCCCAAGTCCACAAATCTGGGAAGGCCAAGAGAGTACTGGTTTGGTAGCCTTTCTTCAAAATGGCGAAATGCGTATCTGCCCTTGTCAGGCGCGTAAATAACGTTTCCCGTTTCAGGATCGATTACATATCCCTCAATATAAGCGAAGGCGCCCTGACTGACTCCGGAGATCTCAACTACGCCATTTTCATCTGCAACGTAAACCGAATAAATTGGGCTATCAATCGAGTTAAACCAGTTAGATATTCTGAACGCCAGGTAGGCGTTAGGAACTGGTTTGTACCACCCATCCTTATACTCAGCTAATATAACTTTGACATCGATCCATTTTCCCAACTGTCCATAGGATGGACTCCATGAGGATAGGATATCTGGAATAATGTTTTCCGTGTTTACGAAGGTATAAAACTCCGAATACACGAACTCGAGCTGGTCCATCAGATTTTCAAATTTCATCTTCCCAGTCGTGTCTTGCCAGGTTCCCCAATCTAGACGTTCAGTATAAGCAGTGACCCAGCTGATTGCAGGAGTGGAAACAAAGATAAAAGGTCCGTGGTCTAAAGGCGAGAAGAAACTTCCCATATTACTTCCATACCCCGACCCCGCTTGTGCCGTGCTAGGTAAGATAGATGATTTGTCTATTCTGAAGGTCTTCCCTAGGCTCTTCTCAATATCTCTATGGATCTCGTCCTCAAACTTGACAAGGTTTGTAACATCCACGTATCCAGATATCCCGCTCTCGTAACCCTGATAAGTTGTAATTGCTAGGTATTTCGTGTAAGTGTTTAGATCAATATTGAGGTCAGCGACAACATTCTTCCCAAATCCATCATAGTCTTCAAGCAACCTTTCCTCTACGAAATGTCGCGAACCTGCCAAGCCGAGGTACGTTCCAGCGAAAGCAACAAACATTACGGAATACTTCGGTGGGTTATTTTTGAAGAATCTAGCCATCTCCAAGAGGACCGCTGGACTGACCGAGTCTTGGGCTCCAGGGCTCAGATAGGGAACGAATGAGAAAGAATCATAGCGAGCTGTTATCAAGAAGTATTTGTCTGGATGAAGGGTGCCTTGTACATACCCTATCACGTTTCTCCCAATTCTCGTCTCCCAGCGCATATCGGCGTCCAATTTCACCAAGATATCCCCTTCTTTCAGAAGCCTTAGAAGGAGATTCGCATCCGCTTCCTCAATCAGAAGTCTGGGAAAGTTGAAAGGTACACTTGCTAGAGTTTTCATTGCGAGCTCTTGCCTAACGGTTTGAGATTGAATGAATATCGCAGCTTTAGCTCCAAATTTCGCCGCATCGACCCAATGGTATTGAGAATTTATGTCCATCAGGACAATGCTGTTATTTACCGGTTTACCTCTCATCTCATCCAACGAACCGCTGCCAACATATACCAGCTTACCTGTTATCCCGCCAGGAGGAGTCTTTACTGGAGCAATTAGGTTTGGCCAAAAGCTATAAAGTTTGACGATGTTGTTTGTGGGCGATAAGACTGTTAGGTGAGCGCCGTAATCTACCGGGACTGTGATGTTGAACTCATCATAACTAACGTTGTGCAATCCGTACTCGTTAAACTTGCTGTATATATATTGTCCAGTTTCATCAGCTCCAGGATATCCTGTTAAGAGGCTGCCAAGATTTGAGATATGGGACACATGATTTTTTATGGCATTTAGATCTATTTGTGAAATTACCCATTGATAGTCATAATCCACGCTGTAAGTAGTTTGATGTGATGCTTCAGCAGAGAGAAATATGGAGGACGACAACAGAACGAGCAGTGCAAAGATTCTTATGTAATCCTTCATCCTCAGGTCATTTTCACCTCTTATATAATGTAGAATTCTTGCAATATAAAAAAAGGGATTGTTAAATCATGCTATTCCTGCAATTGCTCTATAGGCTGTTGCGAAGCCGGTGAGGAGGAAGAGAATTCCCGCTGCTACAACTGTGCCGACGGCAAAAGGCTGAACTTTCCCTTCGAATAACCTAATGCCTCCGACCCTGATTACCAAGTATTTGACTATCAATGCTGCGAGCAAGGGAGTGAACCAGTGGGGATCCGTGTAAGCTAGAACAACAGCTAGGCTTATAGGACTGATTGGCCAGCGCGGGTACGTGGCCGATAGATAATATAGCACTGCACCAATTATGAACCCTACAATTACAGAGATTGTACTGCCGATTGTTGGACCTTTCCAAGCTTGAGGAATGGCGTATCTGTTAGTTTCGGAGTATGTGTTCGTGATTGGCCAGGAGGACGGACCGATAGAGGGCCAGCCAGTCAGATTGAAACGTGCTGCTTTTGATTGAAGACCGAATGTGTAACCAAAAAGAATCACCAATATGAACGTTAGAACTACGCTGACAGGTACTGCAAGCCAATACGCTTTGAAGATGTACTTTGGGTGAAGACCTACCGAGTCCGCTATCTTATATGATTCAAGTAGGCTGTAGATGCCTAATGAGGGTCCGAGATGAGCATTTGAGGGATATCCGTATGGCTCTTCAAACGGGCCAAAGATCAATGCACGGCTGTAGGGTACCGGATCATCCTTTCCGTACCATGGACTATAAGTCTCGGTAAGATACCAATGTCCCCAAACCTGGGTTGTCCATATCGCAACTCCGTCGTTATAGAAGTTCATGGCTCGTCCGAAATCGGCATAGGCTCTCGAAACGGACACGCCTCCGATTAGAATCAAATTTAGGAATCCGTAGAATATCGAGAAAGGAACGATCGCTTTTGCCAAGACTGGTCCACCTGCCCAAGCAGTCAAAGCTAGCCATATAACGAATAGGATTGCTAGTAGTCCCCATGTTAGACGCAACGGAATTGGTTCGTTCTTCTCGAATCCCTCGGGAGGCTTCTTCCATATGGATGAGATGATCGGCAGGATATTTCTTCGAAGCCTGAATAGAGGTATGAAAAGCACTGCGAACATGACGCCGAGACCTGGTAGACCGTACATACCGCCGAAATCCTCAATCCACTTATCACTGATAGGTCCCCAACTGCCCCATCCTCCTGGTACCCAGACCCACAAATGCCATTTCTGCCCGCCTGTATAGACATCCCATAGCCCGGCGGTGGTCCAAATAACAGGCAATATCCAGAATGCAATTAGCCAGCAAAGAACGAATGAAAACAGCATCCGCACTGGAATGAACAGTCCCATGCCTATCCAATGAAGTTCGAAGTTGAAAACCATTGGGATGAAGTAGGGCACGATCGCCAGAGGACTCAGGTCAGGACCTAAAACATTCGCTACTGTCACAGGAAAAACAAATGGGTTTAATCCAGGTAACCAAAGTGGGCTCAACTCAACTACAGCCGCAAAGATGCCGAGATATAGCCATTTATTAGTTAGTAGGTCGGAACGTTCTTCACCTTTATAGGTTGAGCTGATCATATGTACAACTGGGACTACGTTTGGGAATGGTAAAGCCTCAACTTCTATCCACTCCCTCCGCAACAGATTGGCAACCAACCCCATGAAGCCATACATTGAAACGATAACCCATACCGTGTTGAATATAATGAACCCCATCCATCCACTCCAAGGAACCGGAGCGTTGCCTTGATAGAGGCCTTTCCACAATGCACTATCAGCAAAGTCGGGACCGTATATGGCGTTAACCGGCCTTACTGCCGCCAGCCAATTCTCATCACCTATCGCCATACCCGCCGCAGGACCAGTGAACAGCCCAAAAACCCCGAACCATGATGGAATGAGCCATGTCACCCACACCATGCTGATGACGACCGTCAACTCCCATTTGCTCAAGAAATTACGCTTGCGAAGTATTGCTGCCGCTAAGGCTATGAAGTAAGGCCACATGAACATAAACAAAGGGTCACGCATATACATTTGCATCCACAGATCGTCGATCGGCCAAGTCCACAACTGCCCAGCATCGGTGAAGATGGCGATGAAAGACGTGATCACAGTCACTATCATCACAGCAACTATCCCGATAATGTACGCGCGAGGTCTCACTGGGAGCGCTAATTCCTCTTTTGCTTCTCTTTCTCGACCTTGAGACATTTTTCATCACTCTAACGATTTTTCACAACCAGTTATGATCTCAAAGTGTATTTAAGAATTTCGCCCTGTGATGTGCTCGAACGTGAAGATGTAAGCCCAAACGGATCAAACCAATGAGAGAAAACATTTCGAAACCGTGACTCCGCATGCTTGACCTAAGACTCGTTACCAATTATATTCTCCGTACTTAACGAAAGCTCTATACATGGCTTCTACGTTTTCCAGCGGCGCATCCAGATTTATCTCTCCCATAAGTATTAGACCGCCGTCGTTCTGGTAACCGAGAAGGTCTATTACACGCTCAACGTAAGCTTCTACTTCCTCGGGTTCTCCCCTCGGTAACAGGTACTGGCGGTCGATGTCGCTCGCTATACACACTTTTCCAATGGCCATCTCTGCCAATTCTTCAAGTCTATGACACGAAAACTGTGGATTAAGCACATTGACCCCGACCTCTATGAGGTCGGGCAGGATATCCATTATATAGCCGTCACTGTGAAAGTATAGGTATGCTCCTTGTTCGTGTACGAGGTCAAACATCTTCTTGTATCGTGGCTTGAAGAACTCTCTCCAGAATTCGGGTCTAACCATAAGTCCCTTCTGATTTCCCCAATCATCTTGAGACTTTATCTCATCAGGTTTGGCGTCTAACACCATCTCCATGTAGTTCATGACATATTCTTGGAGTCTATCAGCAAACTCGTACAGCTTCTTTGGTTTCTTGATAAAGTCCACCATCAAATTCCTGAACCCTCTTAGCTGCCACATCTTCTCAAAATAACATCCATAACCCCGCGGGTTAAAGCTTAGACTGGTAAAGTATCCTTTTCCCTTATGCTTTCGCACATGTGTCTTCATCTTATCTATCTCTCGCCGAAGGGGCAACGGTGGAAATTCGTAGTCATCCAAGTCGTCCCACGTCTTGATTGGGCAGTCATAGACATGGCCGAATAAACCATTCATAGAAGACTTCCATGTTATGCCCCACTCATCTCTGCAAATGCCTTTCCTAGATTCTGGACCTAGCTCTTCAGGCTTAGGTATCTTGAACACCGGAGGGCTGAAGTCATCAGGATATTTCCCAAGAATAGATATGAGTTTCTCACCATTTATCATCAATGCCGCAGGCACTGAAAGTAAATGACGGATCGGCGCCCTATCAGGTCTATCAAGATTCACCGCAGCTAAAACTCTCTCCCTCTTATTCATCTCATCACTTTTTCAGGCATCTAACTGGAGCTTGCTCACAGCATGGGTACCCTCCATCGAAATCCCTCGTAGCATACCGCTACCTTTCTGTTGGAAAGTAGTCAAGGTTGACCGCAGATGAGACGACGCTGATACCTACCATACTTCCAGAATGTTTCAAATGATGCTTCAATATTGGCCAATGGGATCCCCCATGCGATCTCAGGCGCGTTAATAAGTCCTCCATCATAACTGCCAAGTGTCTTAATCATCTTCTGCGCATATTGATCTACATCCTCAACACTACCTCTAGGTAGGACAGACTGCACATCAATGCTGGCTATGATGCAAACCTTTCCGCCGCACATTTCTTCCCATTCGTCGATGTCCATAACCCCGAACTGTGGATAGAAGACATCCATTCCACATGAGATGAGGTTCGGCAGTATTTCCTTGATTTGCCCGTCGCTATGGTAAAAAACATGCTTCCCTGCTGCATGTACTCTTCTGAACATCGCTTCATAAGCTGGCTCAAAAAGCTGCCGCCAAATTTTCGGGTTTATCATCAAACCCCGCTGAGTGCCCCAGTCATCTGCAAAGTAGAGAGCGTCAACATCAGTTTCAAGTACCCTCTGAATAACTTCAAGATTGTATCTGAGGACTCGATTCAGCAAGATGCGTACCTCTTTCCGCGGTTTGGTCAAATCTGTCAAAAGATTCTGAAAACCTCTAAGTTGCTGCATCCGCTCGAATATGGTTCCTCCCCCGCCCGTGACGTATTTTGATCGATCCGTATCAGTTGTCTTCTTGAAACGAGGGGGTTCAGGAAACTCGTATTCACTCAAGAGCTCCCAGCTGATCAGAGGATGCTCTACGCACTGACCTTCCAGCCCCTCGTGAATTTTGGCCCAAACACAACCCCATTCATCCACGAATTTTCGCATGCGACTGTCATTTCCAGAGATCTCACGACGATAGACACCTATAGCTGAAAAGCCACTGCTAGAGAAATCGCTTGGGTACTGTCCAAGGATTTTCTTGAGCAACTCCCCGTATTTTTCAAATGCAGCACCGTATATGCCTGCATAGGAAATAGGAACTCGATCAGGCCCTTCAAATTCTACTGCTCGCGTTACACGTTCCATGCTCTCCATGTTGAAACCTGCCTGTGAGATTCATGTGACTAGGCATGTATGAGGTTGATTGCCGATGAAGGGGGAATATTGAAAGAAGGCACGAAGATTCCTGAACTATACTTGAATCCAGGCAATACGAGACGCACTTTCTCGGAAATCCGTTTTTTCTAGTTCATCTCGCAGATCAAGTTCTCGAAGCAGAAACTCTGGGCTACACGTCTTCGAGCATAGGCGCCAGGAGAATCTGTCACTTCTTGGGGAAGTACTGGGGTAGGTAGGCCTTATGTGCCTCGAGGAGCTCATCTCTGATCCTCTCAGCGTTCTTCATGGAGGTCATCAACGGGTCGGCAATGAGGGCTTGGAGAAGTATGTCCCTGTCTCCTGTCAAGGCCGCGTCAACCGCTAGCTCCTGCCAGACAATGAGAGCATGCATAAGTGCCAGCGCGAACTTCGGCATCGGACCCAAGCACAATGGTCTTGCACCCGTCTTGTCGACAATGGCGTTGACCTCGACGATTGAGCCTTCAGGCAGGTTTGTTACGGCCCCATGATTTGGCACATTAACGACGTATTCTTTGCCCGCGTTCGTTGATATAGATGCTATCACTTTGGCAGCGAAGTCTCCGTGGCTGCCAACGTAGCTATTTGCAGGGTCTAGGTAGACTGGCGCCTCGCCTCTTGCCATTGATTCAAGATCCTCAAAGAACCTGCCTCTAACAGCCTTGAAGGTATCGTAGAGAGGGTGCGGATCGCGGGCTAAAGCCTCTTCATAACAGTAGTAAGGGAGCCAGTAGTTTGGAAGAGTTGGCCAGTAGCCGCAAAGTCGGAGGAGTTGAAGTCCGAATCGCATCGCAGAGGAAAGCGTTTGGGTGTCTTGCTTCTCTAGGGCTTCTGCTCCGCTTTTCCGGAGAATACGATATGCCTCCTCACCTCGGAAGTGTACATCCACGATCCATGTGTGATGATTTATGCCCGAAGTATAAACGTGAACGTCGTTCGTAGGGACTTTCATGATGTCAGATATCATGTGCTGGCCATAAACGTAGCCCTCGCAGAGGCCTAGACACTTGATCTTGCTCTTCCGCCGGACAGCATCCACAACAAAGTTTGTGGGGTTTGCATAGTTGATGAGCCAAGCATCAGGACAAAGCTCTTCCATAGAGTAACAGTAGTCCAGCACAACGGGGATGGTACACTGAGCCATGAAAGTCCCACCAGGCCCAGAAGTCTCCTGCCCGTATTCTCCGTACTTCCTCGGTACTTCCTCATCTAACTTGAGAGCCTCGATGCCTCCGACCCGGAAGTTCGTTATGACGAAGGTACCTCCTGCAAGCGCCTGCCTCGCATCGGTTGTGCTGGTGAAGTTCAATTTCGTCTTTGCCTCGTCTGCCATTCTCTCGCCTAGTCTGGTCATCATTCGCAAGTTGGAGGGATCGATGTCCTGTAGGCATATCTCGCTTCCTGCAAGAGCTTCTCCTGACTGGGCGATTGATTGTATGATTGCTGGCGTATAAGGACCGCCTCCGCCCAGAATCACTATTTTCTCCGTGGTCACTTTATTCGATCTCCTTGGGTTGCAGTTCTACCTCTCACATTATTTAAGGTTTTCCTAACCAATGAGGTTACTGGAAAAGAATGCGAGAAGTAGGCGCCGGTAATCGTGGCAGGCTTAGTCTGCTTTTGATAAGTACTGAAGCCGACCGATACGTTGAACACTTTACCCGATAACTCGCAATTGCCTTACTCACAGGTTTCTGACAGGCTAAGTCGGAGTAGCTATTGTGTAAGAACCAGATTCTCGCCAGGCTTTGATCATTGTCATCACATTCTTCCAAGGGGTTTCTGCGAAAATCTGGTCTATAGCGGAGAGAATGAAACCTCCTCCTGGCGCCAAGGTTTGGATGGCCTCTTTGGTGGCATCTTCTATTTGTTGCCTCGTCCAGTATCTGAGGGTGACGGCGGAGTTTAAGCCTCCCCATAGGCAGATCTGATCGCCTATTGACTCCTTAATCTTCTTCAGGTCTGCGCCGCCCTGGACAGGGTCCAGCCCGTAAAGGATGTCCACATTCATCTCCTCAAAGGTCTTAAGAAGAGTCATTAGACCCTCTGACATGATGTAGCAGAAGTTGACCTTTGATTTGTGAGCGGTTTCGATCAGCCTTCTGATCCTTGGAGCAAAGAAAGCTTGATACATCTTCGGTGACCAGAAGTTCCCGTTCTCATACCAGCCTCGATGGACGACCACGTCTACACCTCCTGCTTCCAGTAGCAGCCGAAGGTACCTCATGTCCCACTCTAAGATTATGTCTAACAACTGGTGGAGAAATTGAGGTTCTCTGAAGGCGGAGACCATGGCGTTTTGAATCCCGACAAGCCAAGCAAGCGCATCACCCACTAGCAATCCCATATAGTCTCCCCAGACGGGATAGTCGATGTAGGAACTCCCGCACTCCACCAACACGCCTTTTTTCTCAGCGTATCGTTTAACTTGTTCGGCCTCTTCATGAAAGGCTTTGACTTCTTTAGCGTTTGGTTCGCGGAACAGGCACGCTAGGCTTTCCAAGTCGTCTTCATTTTTGACCAAGTACTCCTTTGAACGGGACGAAGGCACGATGTAATCAGTGAACATTGGAATGTCATCTCCGTGAGGCCAATCTATTGTTTGGCGAACGACCTGTCTCAAGGTGCCCTTAGGAGTCTCGTACTCCTTAATGAGCAAACTACCTTCACTTGGAGAGGACGCCTTTCGCACTCTAACCTTCACATCTGTGTTCAGCAGTAATGGGGGGCCAAATCCCAAAGTATCATCAATCCCCAGTTTGAGAGATTTTTCAACCCGTTCAAACTGATTCTTCCATGCATCTCTCTCGCTGGACATGTACGGTCGCATCCACCATTTGAAGACGAGAGGCACATGGTCAGGCTCCGAAAGAGATATAGATGAAAGGAGACGCTCCTTAGAGGAAAGTGTGCACTTCATTTCCGCCAATCCTCTTTTTGGCAAACAATGAATGTACTTATTAATGTTTCCAGTCACATATCATTCATCGTAAACTTGTCAGGGCGTGTTTAAATGACAAGGCAGATTGGTGGATGTTACGAAAGGATTCTTGAATCAGTTAAGCAGATGCCTGTAGTGGACTGCCACGAGCACCAAGCGATTCCCAGCTCTTATGTAACCCCCAAGGAGCCTCTTGCCCTCCTGCTGAGGGGATACTTTCCAATGGACCTATTATCTGCTGGGATGTCTCAAAGTGACCTCCAATTCCTCCAAGATGAGAATATTTCAACGGAAAAGAAATGGCCCATATTCAAACCCTATTGGCTTCGAACTGAACACACAGCCTATGCTAGGGAATTAAAGGATACTATGCGCTCTTATGGCGAAAGAACGTTAAGTCTTGAAGGTCTTCAAGAGTTCGGCAAGAAGATACATGCACTTAATGAAGAGAGCTACATTGAATTCCTCGACTGCTTGAATATCAAGGCGTTACTCGTTAACATACTCGGCACCGTTGATGAACTGAAACGTTTTATCCGAGGCGACATTAAGCTCCCAAGTTGTTACAGGCTTCTCATTCCACTTCCAACCCTTCATCAGTCGGCAAGGTCCTTTCAAGGTATACAGGAAATCGTCAGCATCGTGGGCAGAACGGTTACCAGCCTTGAAGAGTTCCTGCATGCTGTCCGCGAGGTCATGAATCGTTTGAAGGAACGGGCTGCAGTTGGCATCAAGGACCAAAGTGGCTATGTTAGAAGCCTTGACTTCGCTCCGGTGGCGAGAGCTGAAGCAGAAAAACTGTTCAACAAATGTCTAGCTAACCCTAATGACTCCCTTGGCTGGCCAGAAGCGAAGCCCCTTGATGACTTTCTGTTCCATGAGTACATGAGGTACGCAAGAGACATGCAGATGCCTGTGCAGATACATACGGGTTATTTGGCTGGCATGAGGAATCGCGTTGACAAGGCTAATGCTGCGCTCTTCACTAAAGTCTTGGAGCTTCACCAGGAAGTTGCCTTCGACCTATTCCATGGCAACTGGCCCTACATGGGCGATTTGCTGTTCTTAGTGAAAAACTACCCTAACGCCTACTTGAACCTCTGTTGGACCCACATCGCAGACCCGATATACTGCATAGATCTGTTAGAGAGAGCCATCGTTACTGTTCCACACAAGAAGATTTTCGGGTTTGGAGCTGACTACGGGGGAGGTCCAGAGTTGATACCTGCGCACCTATCTTTGGCCCAAAGAAATATTGCACATGCCCTTTCCGACCTTGTCTCTGAAAACTGGCTTTCAGAGAACGATGCTGTCAATATAGCCGCAGATTGGCTCTTCAATAACGCTAATGAACTTTTCAAACTAGGCTTGGAACCTTACGCGCCTTGATTATCTTCCAACGAGAAAGATCCAACAAAATTGCAGGTTCATTGAAGCTCATGTTAGACCGGCGAGATTCGCAGGTAGACCAATGAAAGGAGTTTCGCAAAGGGAATATACACTGCGGATGCTCCGGAAAATACTCTAGATCTGCATGAATGAAATGAAAACCATTGCCTTAAACTCATGTTTGAGATAGTCGTGATCATCAGAGGAAGTAGCCCACGGAAACTGCTCCGATGAAGCACAACCCGTTTTAACAGGCTTCATTCTGATCAGAATGTCTCCGTTTGATCTGGCGCACGGCTGGGTTAGACCCGTATTGGGTATCTGCCATACTTCCAGAAAGTTTCAAACGCTTTCTTGATATTCGCCAAAGGAATCTCAGGGGAAATCTCAACATCACCTATTAACCCGCCCTCATAACTAGCCAATGCCTTTATCTCCTCGGCTATGTACCTTCTCACGTCATCTTTTGAACCGTGAGGTAAAGTGAATTGCGTATCGATACCCATTATGCACATTTTTCCGCCGCAAAATCTCCGCCAGAGGGAAAGCGGTGCAGCTTGTAGTTGCGGATAGAAAATGTCTACTCCCATGGAGATTAAGTCCGGAATTATCTCATGAATCTCTCCGTCACTATGATAGAAGATGTGTTTGCCGCTTGCACGCACTTTTCTGAACATTTCCTCGTAGGATGGCTTAACGAATTCTCGCCAGGTTCCGGGTCTAAACATCATCCCTTTCTGGTTTCCCACATCATCACTGAAATATATGCAATCAGAAACATCAAGTTCGATCCATCGTTCAACGATTTGAAGGTTGAATTCCAATATTTTGTCTCGAAGT
>Ga0315314_1001911_pt1 | contig 17718 bp, 16 predicted proteins | sample TDP9_MG_FD_203631 | JGI IMG/M metagenome (GOLD analysis project Ga0315314, IMG submission 203631) | Freshwater sediment microbial communities from Lake Towuti, South Sulawesi, Indonesia - TDP9 | ecosystem: Environmental > Aquatic > Freshwater > Lake > Sediment | place: Indonesia: South Sulawesi...
GTCCTCTCCTACCTATCTAATGTCAAACTGTCCTAAACCGAATCTTCAGTGCACATCACAACTTAAATATTTGCGCATTAACCCAAGCATAAATCACCTTCGCGGAAACGCGCCGAAGAGGTCCAAATAAAGAAATGCTGCTAACAAAAGAAGCCTTAAGGCTTGACCTGCCGCTAACAGCAACGCGCCTCAAGCGTTTCATAAAAGACTACGTTGAGAAAACCAGAGCCAAAGGAATTGTTGTAGCCTTGTCGGGTGGAGTAGACAGTTCAACCGCAGCCGCGCTCTCAGCTCTGGCCATCGGAGGCAACAAAGTACTAGCGCTGTCCATGCCTGAAAAGGAAACGTGCAACGCGCTCGACACTAAACACATCAGAAAACTGGCAAGAAAATTCCGCTTCACCCTTGAACGCATCGACATCACGAATATACTCCAGGCCCTTTACGAGTCGATTCCAGCTTTCGACCCAAGTGATGTGGTAAGTAAGGGAAACATCAAAGCCAGAACACGCATGATATGCACATACTATTACGCCAACCTCCATAATCGCATAGTCGTCGGACCGTCAGACAAGTCAGAAACCATGATGGGCTACTTCACAAAATGGGGCGATGTCGCAGCTGACATCGCGCCATTAATGGACTTGTACAAAACACAGGTTAGACAATTAGCTGCCCACATAGGCATTCCAATCGAGATCACTGCAAAACCATCAACTCCTCAACTTTGGCCCGAACAACTAGCCGAAGACGAACTAGGCATCAAATATGAACTTCTCGATCTGGTCCTCCTAGGGCTGGAGAACTTCATGTCAGCGGAAGACATCGCCACACAGTTAAACCTACGATTGAAGCTTGTGGAAGGCGTTAAAACGCGATGGCTCTCCACTGAGCACAAAAGGCGAACGCCCTTAACTACGAAAATAGAATATAGAACTGTGGGAAAGGACTTCAGACTACCATACACTCCACCATAGTGCAATCGCGACAGAATGAAGGAGACGAAAAGAAGATGGCTGAAAAAATCACAGTTGCATTAGGACAGATGTCTTGCCGAGTTGGAGACAAGAAACACAACATAGACGTCATGAAGAAAAAGATCAAGCAAGCTAAGAGAATCAAGGCCGATATAATTGCTTTTCCAGAGCTTTGTCTAACAGGATACGTTGTCAGAGATAGAGCATACGAATTCGCCGAACCCGTACCCAACGGACCTTCAGTGCACGAAATCGAGAAAATCGCAAAGAACGAAGAAATGCACATAATCTTCGGAATGATAGAGAGAAGCTCAAAGGCAGTAGCCGTCTTGCACAACACTGCGGTGCTCATCGGTCCTGACGGTTTCATCGGCAAATACCAGAAAATGCACCTGCCAACCCACAGTGTTTTCGAGGAAAAGCGATACTTCCGCCTCGGATATCAAGCGCCGGTTTTCGAGACTGACGCTGGAAAGATCGGAATGATCATCTGCTATGACGTGTATTTTCCCGAGATCACACGGTTACTGAGTCTAAAAGGGACCAAGCTCATTGTATGCATCTCAGCATCACCATCAGTTCGCCGTGGGTTCTTCGAGACGTTGACAGCTGCAAGAGCCATGGAAAACAACGTCTTCCTCGCCTTCGTCAACCTTGCAGGCATAGAAGACGGACTACAGTTCTGGGGCGGAAGCCGAATAATAGCGCCAAGCGGAAGCGTGATCTCACAAGCCAAGTATGACGCTGACGACTTCATATTCGCTGCGATAGATTATTCGGACATAAACCGCGTCCAAGCATGGGTTCCAACCATGCGCGACCTACGCCCCGAAATCTTCACTTCGCTACGCAAGGAAGCCGAAAACCTGTAAACACCAGCGTGAGCTGTAACATCACACTAAATCACAAGTCACATGTGACATCACTATATCACGCCACCTGCCCAAGACATCAAAATAGCACTGTTAGCGGAAGAAGCGCGGCTCTCGCAAGGCCCGATGCTCTTGAGGCATTTCGCTACACATGGGAAGGAGACCAAGTTCTAAGAGCCTGCGCCACAGCACGCGCCTCCTGCATATCACGCCAAAATCACACGCCCAGCTACCGGAACAGCTTCAAATGATCAAATCAGTTAGCTGTGATGTGTGATATCACATGCCATGAATTGCAGCATAATACTTTAAGAAGCGGCGGCTTCAGCCCAATTTTGCTCAAGAACGTTGCCCATGGAACCGACGCTTAGACATCAGATACGAAATGAATAGCGCTGCTGTGGATTGTGCTGTTGTTTCTTGTCCTGCATCTTTGCACACATCGACACCAAAGTCTGCATGTATGAGATGGGTTTCACCATGGGAAATCTTTACATTTGTAATGGTGGAACCGCAAGTTTTTTCCGTCAATCGTATACAGAATTGTATCCCTTCAGACAATGTTGAAGGTGAGATCCTTGTCATCTAAAGAAGTCATCCAGAAATGGCTTCTAGGCTCAATGAACGATCCAATCATCAAAATCTTGTCAACTAACAGCAATCTAACGAAAACACAGCTGGAAACCCTGCTGATTGACTTTCTAGTCCCGAATCTAGCCGCAAAAGCGCTCACAAACGAGGAAAAAGCATTAATTCGCCTAACAAAGGCAGGAGTAAGCCGCGGAGCCTTCAACCACACATTAAGACAAGCCCGAAGAAACATCGTTCAATCCATCTACACCATCATCCTTCTCGGATACCTCGGAGTGTTCGAGGACACGCGTCTAGACCCATACCTAGAGGTTGCCAGCAAACTGAAAGAGTACGTCAGCGCCTACCAAGGCGTGTCATCAAACGCTGATCTCGCTGCCGAGCATTTGCAGATCGTGACAATGCTTCGAGAAGAACTCGAGGGAACCCTTGTACGACTCACTAGCACGAAGGCGTTGTCAAGGCGTGATATCACAAATCACACCTAACGTTGATCTCTGAAGATGCAGATGGTTCAGTCATGTTGCCTTGATGGTGATACAGCGCAAGTTTTAACTTGACATGTGACGTAACTCTAGGGGGGTGTGATCTGTGATGTCACAATTCTTCATGTGGTTCAACGATGGCGTTGTGATGTTACAGCGCTGTTCCGAATCACAGCTGAATCACATGTTTGTCACAAAAGATTTTTTTCTCCAAGGTGCGCTGACCGCGGAGCCTCTCTTCCTTGCTTCCATAATTTTCCTGTTGCTCACGGTGGGCACGGTTATCCTGTACTACAAGCGGATAAGGCAGGCTTCAAGAGCTTACGAGGACGCTAAGAACGCTGTTGGAGACATCGTCGTCAGTTTTGACAGGCAACTCAACCGACAGGAGGAGCAGCTTGGAGCAACAATGCAGAAGCTGGAAGTACAAGCAGCAAGAAACGACAGAGTCACGAGAAGACTCGACGAACAGGAAAATCGCGTCGCGGCAGATTTAACCGCGCTGAACTCGAAAATCACGAAACTCCCAGACGTCGAGTCCGTGAAGACAACACTCCAGGACTTGAGCAACAAAGTTGAAGGCCTAACCAAGGCTCAAGAAGAGTGGAAGAAACGCGCATCGACCATAACAGATTCTCAAATTGAAGCAGTCATCCCCTTGAGGCGTGAGCAAGCCTTGGCTCCTTTAACAGAGACCGAACTTCGCGTTCTGGAATACATTTCCGCTTCGCCTCAGGGTGAAAGGACAGCGCCAGAAGTTAAAGACATGATAAAACTGACGAGAGAGCACACTGCACGGCTGCTGAAGAAGCTTTACGAAGGCGGCTACTTAGAGCGGCGCGCCGAGAAGACCCCGTATGCTTATAGCGTTAAGGAAGAGATGTTGAAGCTATTGAAGAAAACCGAGGCTAAAGCTTAGCCACACCTTCCTGTGCTATGCCTCCTCCAGCTGCCTTGAGGCGTTTAAGCTTTTCATCCATCTCGGTGTGTGGCTTGGATGATTGCAGCCCATAGTCAGGGGTTCCCTTTTTCTCAAGGTAGTCTGGATAATGCGTGACTTTTATGGGCACTGCAAACCTGATTTTGGGTTCAGAGATCAGCAAGGCCTCGCCGACGTCTAGCATCTTTATCTCAGTGTCACTGTACTCCAGGTACGGAGTGTTTTCGGTCAGCCACTCTCTGTCCCGGTGCAGTTCAGTTTTCATAATGACCTTAGTCCATAACTCCGCGAACACGTCGAAGTTAACCCGAGATGGTCTCGGCGTCACGGCGTTTAGTCCTACTCGATATTTACGGTAAGTGAGAGCAATATCAGAGAATATTCCCCGCGGCTTGTTCGGATCGAGAAATTCATGAGCTTCTTCAAGAGTGACAAGTAGCGTGGGCAGCTTCTGCCATTCTTCATAGTCTTCTTCCCACATACGTTTGTAGTGCTCAGCGACGGCTGAAGCCACCAAACAGACGATCCTGTTCCGATCTTCAGACCGAAGACCAGAAATGTCGACTAGGCAAGTTATCCCCTTGCATATGTTCTGTGTAACGCTCTCAACAAAAGTGTAGTCAGAAGGAGGGAAAAGATCACGCGGAAGGGAAAGCAGTTTCTGCATAAGAGCTTCTACGACAACCTTCTGCGCTCGCACGCCAACATGCCCTTCAGCCCTGTAGGTTTCCCGCACTTTCTCTATCCAGTCCTTTCCCAATTGCTTGTACAGGGTCCAAGCAAGCCTTTTCTGAGGAGGATGAACCTCTGGAAAGAGAGTGTCGAGTTTTTCCGGAGTTATCGTGTATAAGCCTATTGCCATCTTCCCATCTTTGGCAGAATAGTATTGGACTTTGCTGTGGAACAGGGGATGGTCCTTCAGCCCTCTCTGTGGCTTTATCTCTTTTCCCTCGAGAAGCTGACCCGCGAAATCGAATATGAGCGCCACGGTTTTCGGACTGTGGTCAATCATCTGGGCGTTTATTACCAGCTCGGTGTTTGTCTTTCCTGAGCCCGTCATCCCGAACATGCCCATCATGCGAGGTATTGCATCGATGTTTATCCCGGTCAACCCCAACAACTGCCCCCCAGAACGAAGACGCCCAACCTCTAGTTCTCCAGAAAGCCTAAGAATAGAGCAGTCTTCTTCGCTCGCAGTATATACCTTATCACGGTAATCCGGGTTAAACGTAGGAGAACGGACTCGGCCAGCTTCCTTCTCCAAGAAAAGGATGGCTTCAACGCTTCTGAAGGCTGAGTAAGGTCCAAAGGCTTCTTTGCCTTCCGCCTCGCGCAGTTGTTCGAGTGTGTCAAGCGTAGAGCTGCTCGCGGCGTTGACGACTCGGGCGTAGAAGCTTTTCTTCCCGGAGTCTATTCGCACGATCTGCCCAAAAGAAAGGCTGATTCCCTTGCTGAGAAAGAAGCTCACAGAGTCGCTTTTTGTTCCGCACACGAATCCGATAGGTTCAGACCTGTCCATCCCACCACTCCCATTCAAAAGGACGTCTAATCCCATGAAGCTCATCAGCGAAACTACAGCAAAGCTCCTCCCCGCGCAGGGTCTCAAGAAGACCGGCATTCCTCAATGCTTCCTCAACTCGATCGTAGTAGAAGAGCAGCATGGAGTTGGCGGGCGCGGAGAATTCATGTGCCAGCCACAAAGCGATCGGGTATCCTATGCACCTTGGATCCTCGGATATGCAGGTTAGTGGCGACAGCAACCCGCTGACGTCGAGGCTGGTCAAGTATTCCATGATGTCACAGCGAAAGACTCGCGGGCTCTCACTGCAGAGCTTTACGACGGCGATGTCTCCATACAGGCTCTTATCTTTGTCAGCTTTTCTCACAGGATAGTAAACCCAAGTGTCGAATGGGGCCATGGTGTACGTAGTAGCTATGAAGTCTTTTCCTTTTTCATCATGCAACGAAGGCGAGTTCTTGCTGATAGCCAGGAGGTTGATTCTGTCCTTCTCGCATTTCTCGTAAAGTGAAACGCGGAATTTCCTATCTCCGCCGAAATAGCCACCGCCATCGAGAAGCAAGTACATACTACGTACATCACCATGTACGTAGTAGGGCGTGGACAACTTCCCGAAAAGAAGATCCAAGGCGATTTGGCTTTCCATCTCTATTCGGAAGTCTTGCAGAAAGCTCCTACGTACATACGCGTCTCCCACGACAGTGCAGACTCTTTCCTGATAGCCCCAGTCAGTGTCGCGTTCTTTGACTGCAGCGTACGTTGCCCTCATTAAGTAGACGCCCCAGTTGTTAGCTCTCTTGAGCGTCCTTGTCGAGCAATCGATCGCCAAGAAACCTCCAGGAAACCTATCTGCCCTGCGCAGTGGTCTTATCAAAGACTTGTCTGGTCTTGTTGCGATGACTGGTTCCTCCCTTACTTCAACGCCCCCCGTGAGTCTTCCTTTGTCGATGTAAAGCTTGAGTCGATTCTCCATGTCAGAGAGGTCTTTCTGAAAGGCTTCACTAGCAGAAGTTGTTTCTTCCAACCTACTTCCACAGCTGAGTGTGCTATTGCTGAAAATGGGAGCTAGTGGACTTATTATTCTTTCGTGAAGCTGAGCTGACTTTCAGCCCTCGGAGCGACAAATCTGTAGCGTTTGGCGTTTGCCGCTCCGGTCTTAAGCAAAGTGCCCCGGTCTGCCATTCGGGTTAGGTACGTCGAGACCATGCTCAGCGCCACAGGTTCTTTCATCTCCTGCTCATACATGTTTCGGACATCCTTGGCAGAAAACCAGACGATGGGAAAATGCCTTTCTACAACCAAGCGCACCTTTTCGAGCTTCGGCAGCTCGGTCGGCAAGACGCTTTCCGTTGGAGACACCCCGGGCATGCCGCCTAATAACTCGACGATTTCAAGAAGACGAAGCGCCTTTTCTCTCGTAACCTGACCATCAAATGTTACAGTGTATTTGTTCCCGGTTCCGTCGAAGACTTCCACTCGCATTTTTTTCGCGGGCATGCATTCTCCACCGGGGGTTAACCGATTAACAGGTCACTACTTATAGTCCTTGTGGTGAAGAAGTCTGGAGAGAAAACTCGAAAAATGTCGCAAACGCTGTGTGATTACTGATTATTGGCGTATGTCAGTTCACTCAATTCACACCAGAGTGCATTGTCAAGGTAGGTAAGACATCAGTTGACGCCACACGTGTCGAGTGGAAACGAACGGGTCGGTCTTGTATTAAACTGACGGTGAATAATGCTACTTCTGCTGTTTAGGGCTCGTTTAGGGGTTTCTTGTCCTGACACTGATGATGGTTCACTACTTCAAGTTGATTTGGCGAGTCGTAAGATACCTAAGCCATGAATGATTCAAATGCCATGGCCGCCCCACCCCTTCATTTCCACTGTATGCATGAGGGGGGCTGGGAATCCAAAGCGGACCCCAAACGCGGCTTATTGGTCACGCTATTGGACGCCTCTCCCCTTAGTGGGAGCAGACGCCTGCTTTTGGGTCGCCAGTTTTGCAGGCTAGAGGCTTCGAGAGGAAACGAAGGGGCGTCCGCCAATGTACGTAGTAATGTGAACCAAGGTAGCGTTGGGGTGAGACGAAGCAGTGGGGGATTTCAGCTTGAGGTTTACTTTTTTGTACTGGAGTCCTTATGCGCACTGCACAACGTTCAGACTGCGCCTCAACGGGTCTGGAGAGAGGAAAGGAGATCCTGCTTGAACAATGCCGACGTGCTCGGTTGCGTGTTTGACAATTTCCTTAATGGCAAGCATGTTTTCAAGAACCGAGAAGTACTGCGGCATGACTACGTACCTGATACGCTCCCCCACCGCGAAGCACAGGTTAGGTTTTTAGGCGAGGCTGTTGCCCCCGTACTTAAAGGCGAGCGTTGCTCAAACATCTTTGTCTACGGCAAAACTGGCACTGGTAAAACAGCAGTCATGAGATTTGTCTTAAGTAAGCTGGTCCAGAAAGCTGTTCAATTCAACTCGCCTGTTCAGGTCTGCTACGTGAACTGTCGAACAACTGGCACTGAATACCGGGTTTTTTCAAGTCTCGCAGACGCGGTTGGAGTGCGGGTTCCCTTCACAGGCTTGGCCTTGGGCGAAGTCTTCGACCGCTTCAAGAGAGGCTTGGACGCCCAGAAACAGGTTTTCATAGCAGTGCTGGACGAGATTGACGCACTAGTAAAGCAGCGCGGCGACATTCTCCTGTACGAACTGACACGCATCAACGAAACTCTTCGACATGCAAAAGCCACATTGGTTGGAATCTCAAATGACTTGAGGTTTAAGGAATTCCTAGATCCACGAGTTTTGAGTTCGCTCAGCGAAGAAGAAATCGTTTTCAAGCCATACGATGCAGATGAGCTGCAGGACATTCTGCTCGATAGAGCGAAGCTTGCTTTTCACGACACCGTGTTGTCCGAAGGACCGATAAGCTTGTGTGCAGCGTTGGCTGCTGCTGAACACGGCGACGCACGGCGCGCCTTGGACCTTCTCCGCGTGGCTGGAGAACTGGCAGATCGCGAGGGAGCCCCGAGGTTGAATGAAGACCACATAAGGCAGGCTGAGAAACGAATTGAACACGACCGCATGACTGAGGCTCTCAGAAATTTGCCGCTTCATTCTAAGCTTGTTCTGTGCAGCGTTTACTTGTTGTCCAAGGCTCAAACATTGGAGGGATGCGTCACTGGCAGTATATATGAAGTCTATAGCGAGCTCTGTGGACAGTCGGGAATGTCTCCGTTGACGCAGAGACGGGTCAGCGGCTTGATCAATGAACTCGACGTTATAGGCTTACTGAATACCCAGATCGTCAATATGGGGCGTTATGGGCGAACTAAAAAAATCCGGCTGGGCATAACTCTCGGGCTCTTCAGAAGCACATTTTCAGACGACGAAAGACTGAGCCAGCTTCTCGCCTATTCCCCTAAACTGGTGCCATATGTTCTTGGGAGCAAACGCTGAAGAATAATAGCAACTTGAGTCATCAAACTGCTTTGAAATCAAGCGTGGCTACCTGCAGAGTCTGAAGGTCGACCACGGGAATCACTCCTGGAGTTGGGTTCAAACCAAGCTTGCTCATGTACTCGGTTTGCTTCTGCCAAGCGCCCGAGTTTGCGACTAGCACGCCTCGATATCGGCTATGGCCCTGAACATGAACGTGACCAGCGTGGAAAATATCTGGAATATGCTCTATGACTAGGAAATCACGTTTCCCTGGAGCTATGGGCGTGCGTTGTCCATAGACGGGCGCCAAGTGCCTTCCCCTGAGCAGAAGCTTCATAGCCTCTTCGGGCGAGGCAAAGCTCGCCTTGGGCGTGTTGGCAACGACGTCGTCGAGGCTTCGTCCGTGGTATACTAGGAGTTCGACTCCGTGAAGGCTTATGGTGCAGGGGTTTCCGAGCGAGTGCATTTTCCTAGCCTCGTAGAGCGGCTCTGCGTAGTCTTTTGGCAAGGCAGGTTGCGGCAATGCCTTCCGTGAGGCGTCGTGGTTTCCAGGCTGAATTATCAGTTCTATGTAGTCTGGGATTTGTTCTAGGAATTTTGAGACAGTTGCATACTGCCGGTAAATGTCTCGGACTGCCAGTTCCTTTGTTTGTTTTGGGTATATTCCGATGCCGTCTACGAGATCTCCGGCAATTACTACGTACTTCACGCGTCCTGCCAGTTCTCTCCATTGCGTGTTACCCAGCTTGCCGTTGAGCCACATGAGAAATCGATTGAATTCAGTGCGCATGAACAATTTGCTGCCCACGTGAAGATCCGATATCAGTGCGGCGCAGACGGATTCTGGCGCCTTGTTCGGCGTCTTCTGTGGTACCTCGGGAAACAGCAGGTCTTCTAAGATGAGCAAGTCGTTCCGCGTTTTGACGGCACTTATGCAAGTAACTTGGTCGAGAAGTAGCGCCTGAACCCGCTCTCGGATTGAGCCTTCAAGGTTCGAGTAAACCATCACTGTGACCGAGGACTCTGTGTCCTCGAGCCGTAGGAGAGTCCTTTGCTTAGAATCGCGTTTCTCAGTCAACATCCCTATGACTTTGACCCGGCTGTTTGCCGGAGCTTTTAAGGCTTCAGAAATTGAAGTGGCATCTCTTGCATCCATTCTCTGTCTCAGGAACCTCTGGAGACGTGTGAATCGGTCTAAGAAATATTCTTGGTACTCATCCATGGATCCAACAGCGTTCGTAGCAGCTGTCGCGTCTTCCAATATCTTTACGTCAGAGTCGACTTCCATTGCTTCGGGCTTGAAGGTTTCCCTCCGCGACTCGAAGAAAGGAGAAGCTTCCTCGGGTACCGGTTCAATGTTTCGGGTATGATTTTCCGTTGTTGGTGTGCTTAGCTCCTCGATAAGGTTGCGCGTGATGAACAGAGGCTTTTGTTCAGCTTCGTCTAGGTTTTTTGTGATTTTCTCAATTAATGTAGCTGGATCTTCGGTTTTCGATAATGTTTGCAGAAGGGCGAAGGCTTCGCTGTCAAGCTGGTAGCCTGCTTGAATGGCATATGAGATAGCTTTCTGAAGTTGCTCGCTCAATGCTTCAGGATTCTCCGCTCTCTGGTCGGCACTGTAACACTGGCTTCTTTTGGGGCTCCTATCAATTCTGCTTTTCGCTTTTAGTCAGAGATTCCAGGTTGGCGCAGTAGTTACGCGCGCGTTTCTTGCTAGGTCAGGCCTCCTTTCTCCCAGTGTTGGAATTTTCGGTTGGGAATCATAAAACATGTAACTGCAAACGATTTATCTATATCAATCCATATGTCAGTCTGGGAATCTACATGGATCTTCGAAAGGTGCAGCGCACTGGCGGCGGAACTTTCTTCGTGTGTCTGCCTAAAGATTGGGCTACGCGCACCGGCTTGAACAAAAGCTCGGTTGTGGCTTTGTCTGAGACTGCTGACGGACGTCTTGTTCTTGATGCCAGATATAATATTGAGCGTGTTCCTGAAGTAGCCGTTCTTCGCCCTTCGCCTCTGCTTGATCGTGAAATTATGGGCAAGTACTTGCTTGGCTACGACGTTGTTCGTGTTGAGGCTAAGGATAGGATAAGCTCCGAAGACCGGGAACAAGTGAAACAGTCATCAAGCCGTCTAATTGGTCTTGAGATTGTTGAAGAAGACTATTCTAAGATCGTCATGCAGTGCTTGTTGGAGCCGGCAGCCTTTCCTCCTGAGAGGGCGCTTCAGAGGGAGCATTCTATTGCGTCGGGTATGCACCGTGATGCGGTGACGGCTCTAATTGATCGCGATGGTCACTTGGCGAAGAACGTGATAGCGCGTGACATTGAGGTCAATCGTCTGTACTTCTTGTTGGTTCGGATTCTCAGAACTGTTATCCAGAATCCTGGGTTGAGTGAGAAGCTTGGAATCTTGCCCATTGATTGCTTAGACTATCGTTTGACCGCCAGCTTGGTTGAAGCCATCGGCGATCAATCGGTGAGATTGGCTGAGGCAGCGGTTGACATGAAAAATGCGAGCGTTGGCAAGGATCTGTCTCAGTTGGTGATGAAGCTGCACAAGCTAGCTTTCGACACTCATGAGAACGCGTTGAAGGCGATGTTTACACGAGACATTGGCTTGGCCGAGGCACTTAGAAATGAAAGGAACACGGTTGAAGACTTGCTGAACAACATCGAGCTCTTAATTCACAAGAGCTATTCGGATATTGCTCCTCAGATGCTAGCGGCTACCACAGCTATACGGCAGATCTACGGTCACGGCGTGGACATCGCCGACTTGGTGATGCCAAAAGTACATTAGCATGAAGCTGCGCGACAGTGTTAAGTTGGGTTTGAGAAACACTAATGCTACGGGTGAAATCTCAGAGCGTTTGTGAAAGCCGACAGCTGATTCATGTAGGGTAATTGCCTTCTCCGTTCGCTAGCTGTATTCTCTGAATGTGTGGCTGCATTTGGTGCATCTGAAGAATTGGGTTGAGGATTCGTCACTTCCCCTAGTTTGTACTTGCCAAACGTAGGCGAGGTTGTTCCCACATTTTGGACATTCGATACGTACTGTGGGTAGGACTCGTAGTTTTTGTTCTTCTTTGCTGATCACGGCTATGGTTTCTTGTGGGCTGTGTTCAATGATTTTCGGAACGGGTTTCAGTTCTTTTGCGGGCTGCCGTTTTTTGTAGCCGCATTTTGGGCATGCCATTATGATGTTGGCTTTCTTTCCTTCTTTGCCCTTCTTTGGTACAAGTCTTGTTCCACATTTGGGACAAAATTCCATTGGGCTACTGCCTCTGCTTTTTGATATTCTGTGCGTTGTTCCTTTATGTCGGGTCTTTTAAACCTTTTCTCGTTTGCATGAATCATTAATGCTGGAAGACGTGTGATTACGATTGGAGTCCCGATGCTATGATGTGGGCCACTCGCAGCGGCTCTGGAATGTTGCTACGAGTGGAAGTATTCTTCAGTATCTGTTTAGCCGTTTCCTCCGAAACTCCGATGGTATGCATATAGACGGGTTCTTCGCCTTCACGTGTACGCACTCTGATCATCTTGCCTGCCTTTTCTATCGTTCGCCATCTCTTATCAGCTTCGGGAAGATGCTGCAATGCTTTTCGAATGTCCTCGAAGTCAGGTTTGTCTCTTGTCACTGCGATCACGGGCAACTTCACTTTTTCATGAAGCTCAATTATGTCTACTACATTGAACCCTGCCAGCGTGACTCCGTTCAACATGATCACGCGAAGTTGCTGGTAGTGTGGCGACTTGGTTATCATCTGCGCAAGCTTTTCAGTTGCGTCTGAGCCGTCAACCTGAACCTTGGTGTGCATAAATCCGTCGAGCCAGTGGCCACCTCTGAATACTACGCCAACAACGTCTGCGAGCGTTTTCGAGTGTGGAGTGAAGAAGCCGTCGTCGATGCCTAACACTCGGATTTCGGGTTTAACTTCATGAATCATATCAGCCGCCCTGTGCTTCTGCTTATTTGTGCTCATGGAGCGCGCCAAGCTTGTGCAAGACTTTTCCCAGAAGGGTGGCAAACGCGTCTGCAGGGTCTTCCTCTTCGTTCAGCGTTTTAATGCAGTCTTCCATTTCGAGCATGTCTTGGAGCCATGCGAAGACTAGTAACGCTTCGGCAGCATTCCCTCGTGCATGCTTGTCAACTCTGTGGGGCAACAGCTTGCGTAGCCCTGAGGTTTCAACTGCGTTTGCCAAGACTTCGTTGTTTACTTTAGCCCCGGTGGGGCGTCCATGCTTTTGAGACATGGCTAGAGAATAGACAAAGTTTACGTAAGAGTCGCCTAAGCTTGCAAGGTCTTTGTCGAGCAACAGTTCTGTCAGGCTGTTATAGCTCTTCAACGTGGGCGCGAGATGATTCATTTCTTCTGCCATTGCTCAAGCGCTTTCTCAAAACTGACACGAAACTCTTTGCAGCGATGGCGAGTCTTGTCAGCAGCTTCTCTTAACGCTGTTTCGGGTCTTTTCTCGGGTTTTCTTTTCTCTTTCATTCGGACATGGATTACGGGATTTGACACCAAAGGATGCTGCAAGCTGTAGCCGCCAACTTCAACCGTTGGGTCCTCAAGTAAGACTTTTTCCAGCAGGTTGCAGAATGTGTGTCCTTCTCCAATGATTTCGACTTGTATTTCATCTGGCGTTTTCTTCAGAATTTTGATTTCCAGCTAGATTTCACCTTTCCCATAGTCAGCTGCTGTCTTTCTTCTTTCCGAGTTGCCGCATTCTGGGCATCGCATGATGAATCTTTTCTGTGCCAGTGAATGCCCACAACGTGAGCAGAAGGCGTAGACCACGCCCAAGTCCCTTTCATTAGTTGTTAGATGGAAAACTCTGTTCTTTTCGCTTATGACCTTAGCCCTAACGATGTCGCCTGCCCTGCAAACCTCGTACATGCTTTCAACGTAGCGTTGACTGACGTCTCCAATGTGGAGTGGACCGCTGAAGAAACCAGTTAACAAGCGATCGCCAACTTGGAAGATACGAAGGTTCGCCTGTTTGCTTTGCACATCAGACACTTGCCCTAATACGACGCTGCCAACATGTGGAACACTGGTAACGCGAGCTTTTGGGTAGACAGAAACCTGTTTGTTGAGCAAATCCATCAGCGCGCGTCCAGTGGCAGCTGAGTAAATAGTTCCCTCAGACTCGTACGTTCCTGGGCCTGGTGTAAACTCTTCAATCACACCTAATCGATCACCTGGCACTACAATCTGTCCGCTTTTGCGCTTAGCCTGCGTAGCCATTATTCTCGCCCTTCAACCCGCTCAATTCGATACAAGTCCACGTTTAGCTCATGTTTGCGTTTGGTGTGAAACTTGAACATTCTTGGAATATCAAGCTTCATTTGAAATACGCTCGTAACCTTTCCTCCATTCGCCTCAATAAACCTTTTGATAAACCTTCTGTTGCCTTCTCCACTCTTGTGAAGCGAATAAACCACGGGCGCCAACTCCAGCGCCTTCAAGAGAAACCTTCTATCAGCAGTCCTCCTCTGCACCCCGAACGGCGGATTCTGCAGAACTGTGTCGAATTCACCGTGCATAGTATCTATGTCGCCGCTGATCCAGCTCAGTCTCTCTTTCAGCCCGAGGCTTTTGGCATTCTCTTTTGCTTGTCTTACAGCCGACGTATCAATATCTATGCCGATAGCTGTTTCTGCGCCCAGAAGAGCGGCGCCGATTGCGAGCCTGCCTGTGCCACAGCCCAAGTCAACAACAGTCCTGCCTGCAACATCATCATCCATATGTGCAGCAATAAACAGCATTTCAGACGCAACATCAGCTGGTATAGTGTACTGTTCAAGAGAAGCCTTGGGCGACGGATGAGGCGCAACCTGCAGAAGAGCCCGTTCAAGGTCTATTCGGCGAACCAGCCTTTTCTGAGCAGTTGCTCCCATGTAATCTCTCCAGCCACAACAAGCGCTTCACTCACGGTTAATACGGGCTTCTGAAATCTGGATGCGTCGTCGAGACTCACGCGTGGACACGCTGTGTTCACGTATGCAGCGATTGTGGGATACTGCACAAGACTTTCAGGCGTGATCTCTCGAATTGCCAGTAGAGTAGGCTTCTTCCCAGTACGTAGTAGCTTCTTCCTCACATGGAGCGCTTCCTTAAACCGGTTCTGACCACTTTTTAAGCCGATTAAGATGCCTAAGCGCTCAGCTTTGGTGGCTTCTTGTATGGTTGCCCACCTCTGTCTCCTTATGCGCTCAGCATCACGGTCGACTGAATATGCTCTTGCTTCGTAGGGATCAGCCGCCACTGTTGGTTTTGACGTCGCTAAGGCTACGCCGATGGCATGAAACCGTCCTCCCCCTAAGAACAGAAAGCCATCAACAACTTCTGTAACAGAACAGGGGTTGCTGTAATCACAACCAATCACTTGACCTGCATACTTGAGTTTACCAGCGTCGCCTACAGCCACAGCTTTGCCTGCCGAAAGAAGCATGTCTCTCGCCTCGTTCAAATGTTCCACATGCTGAACTGTCGTGAGCAAGCCTATGCGCTTCCATGCCTTAAGAAGTGGCAGAGCCTTCCTCAAAGCGGGTTTCAATGTAAGATTGGACTTAGCTTCGATGTACAGTGTCGGTGTTGATCCAGGTCTACTACGTACAGCGGTGTGTCCGAAGTGCACGATCAAATCAGCGTTAAGGCTTTGTGCCTCTTGGACTGCCAGGTCACATGCGCCGTAGCACGGGTCAGCTGAAATAATTGGCAAGGCACCTGTTTCTTCAACTATTCTAGCTAATTCTGGACCGTGAGGTTTCAGGCCTTCAGGCAGTTGGATTAGAACTCGCTTCGCGCCGCGTTTCTTAACCTCTTCTCGCAGTTTTTCTTCTTCGAAGTCGAAAGTTGAGGATTTCAAACAAACTACCAATCTTGTCTTCAGAATAAAGGGTCTTTTGGGTTTATTCTTCCCATTCAGGAGCCCATTCATTCTCTGAGCGTCTTGTGCCCTTCAGCAATCGACTGAGTCCCTGTTCTTTCATTTCGCTTAGTCTTTCAAGCAGTATCTTCTGCTCTAGGCTGGCAACCCACTGGCGGGTTCGAACGACGACGTCATTATTAACTGAGATGCTGTCGATGCCGACGCGCACTAGGAATTCCGTGAAGTCGGGCAGATTGGACGGTCCTTCGCCGCATATGGAAACTGTCGTTCCGTTCTGATGTGCAACTTTGATCAGATGTGCAATCATTCGTTTGATCGCTGGGTCTCGTTCGTCGAAGTAGCCCATCAAACCGAGTCTTTCAGAGTCTCTGTCAATCATCAAAACGCCTTGAGTCAAGTCGTTTGAGCCTATGCTGAAGCCGTCGCAGAGTTTGCTGAACTCGTCTGCCATTATGCAAATCGCAGGTGTCTCTGCCATGAACCACACTTGAAAGTCTTTGCCGCGTTCCAAGCCTTCGTCCTTCATGATTTCGAGGCATTTTCGGGTTTCCCAAAGCGTTCGGATAACTGGCAGCATGATCCATACGTTTTTGAGTCCCCATTCGTCTCGGCATTTGCGTATGGCGTTGCACTCTAGGCGGAAGGCTTTTTCATACCATCGGCTTATGTAGCGGCTTGCCCCACGCCAGCCCAACATCGGGTTAGCCTCAACGATCTCATACTTGTCGCCGCCCCTCAGCTCACGATACTCGTTAGTCTTGAAATCGCTGAACCGCACAACCACAGGCCTAGGTTGAATCGCTCTAGCAACAGCGGCAACGCCGTCGGCCAACTTATTCACAAACTCGTCCGCCCGCCCTGTTTCAAGTAGGTAGAGCGGATGGTCGCCGATGTAACTTGCCAATATGAATTCGATGCGCATGAGTCCTATGCCATCGAAAGGCAAGTGCTTGTACTCTTCAATCTTTTCAGGCACGCCCAAGTTCATGTAGATCTTGGTGGCTGTCACGGGAGCTGGTTCAAGCTGAACGCCAGTCATAGCTGACGAAACCGACGCTGGAGGTGCTGCTTGTGTTTCTGGCATGCTTAACCTTCCTTCATAAACTACGCCGCTTTTGGCGTCAACAGTGTACTCGCGTCCTGTTACCATGACCTTTGTGGCAGTTTCAGTTCCAACTATGCATGGTATGCCAAGCTCTCGGCTGACTATTGCTGCGTGGGCTGTTACACCGCCTTTATCGGTGACTATTGCGCCTGCAATCTTCATGAAGGGCACGTAATCTGGGTTAGTCATGGAAGTTACCAGTATGTCGCCTTTCTGCATTATTTCCGAGGCTTCTTCAGCGGTTGAAGCCACCTTTGCGCGGCCTACGCCGATGTCGCGTTTGCCTGCTGCTATGCCTTTAACCACAACTTTGGCTTCCGGTGTCCCCCTGGAGACGGTTGGCGGCTTGGAAGCTTCAATCAGCTCGGGTTTTTTCGCGCTCCAAACGGTTTCAGGTCTCGATTGAACTATGAATACATTGTCTGGAAATGGCAGATCGCGGTCAATCGAGAATTCAATGTCTTGAGCCCTTCCATAGTGTACCTCAATGGTTCTCGCAATGTCGGCCAACCGGACGATTTCTTCATCTGTAAGGCATGGTTGTTCCTGCCTCTCTTGTGGAACCTCAGCATGAACCGTCCTGCCCGTCTTTGTGTCTCGAATGTATTCAATGGTCTTCTTGGCGACTCTTTTCTCGATTGTTCTCAAGGAGCTCTTGTCCACTACGTAGTCGTCTGGCGTAACTGAGCCGGACACTACGGCTTCTCCTAACCCCCAGTTGCCTTCAATCACAATCTGGCTAGGATCCCCTGTTACAGGATTAATAGTGAAGATTACACCTGCCGCTTTGGCGTTAACCATCTTTTGAACGCCGACACTTATGAGCACTTGTTCATGTTTGAACCCTTTCTGATTGCGGTAGAATATGGCTCGGGGCGTGAATA
>Ga0315314_1001912_pt1 | contig 17710 bp, 16 predicted proteins | sample TDP9_MG_FD_203631 | JGI IMG/M metagenome (GOLD analysis project Ga0315314, IMG submission 203631) | Freshwater sediment microbial communities from Lake Towuti, South Sulawesi, Indonesia - TDP9 | ecosystem: Environmental > Aquatic > Freshwater > Lake > Sediment | place: Indonesia: South Sulawesi...
TCATGGATAAAGAGATCAAGGAAGGTAACCTCGTAGAGAAGTATGACGTCCTCATCCTACCTAGCGATCCGACGCCCATGATCACAGGAGAGAACCTCGAGGAATACTACGCACGACGTGTGAGAGGAGGTATGGCTCCGCCAAAGTATCCGCCAGAATACAAGAGCGGCATAGGAAAAGAAGGCGTCGAGAATATCAAGAAGTTCGTTGAGGCAGGTGGGAAGTTGGTCACCCTCAATGAAGCCTGCGAATTTGCCATAGAAAAGCTTGGACTACGCCTCCACAATGCACTGAAGGACATGAAACCCAAAGACTTCTTCTGCCCAGGCTCAACTCTGAAGGTGAAAGTAGATTCTTCCGATCCGCTTGGGTACGGAATGCCCAAAGAAGCCCTGATACTCTTCTGGGGTAGCCCGGCCTACGACATCATTCCATCGGACTCTAACGAGAACTATGAGATAGTTGTCCAGTACCCTGAGCGTGACCTTCTCCAAAGCGGATGGCTTGTTGGCGAGGAGAAGATGGCGAACAGGGTAGCTATGGTCTCGGTTAAACAGGGCAAGGGCAAGGTTGTCCTCATGGGGTTCAGGACTCAGCACAGAGCTCAAACCCATGGAACATTCAAGCTGTTGTTCAACTCCCTCCTAAACTAACCTTCACTCTTTTCCTCCAGACATAATCAAGACCCCAATATTTCCTCGTGTCTCGAAAGAGAAGAGAGCAGAAGAGCAACACTCTTTTTCTACCGCATAGACCTATTACTTCTGTATGTCCCCATCTCACCTAGACGTGTCTGAGGCTTACAGAGAAGCAGGTCGGATAGCCTCGGAAGTGAGCAGGAAGGCAAGAGATTTCGTGAAGGTCAATAGGCGACTGCTCGACGTCTGCGAGAAGGTCGAAGAATGGACCAGAGAACTTGGTGGAGTCCCTGCCTTTCCCTGTAACATAGACATAGATGAGATTGCCGCCCACTACACCTCACCTATCGACGACAAGAAAGTCGTCCCAGAAAGAGCCATCGTCAAGGTTGATGTCGGCGTGCACATCGACGGTTACGTGGGGGATACAGCGGTCACTGTGTGCTTCAATCCAGAACATAACCGCCTTGTAAAAGCTGCTGAAGAGGGTCTCCAAGCAGCTATCGGCGTTCTAAGGGCTGGTATCCGCGCAAGCGAGGTTGGAGCTGTGATCGAGAGGAAGATTAAGGAATGGGGCTTCAAGCCTATATGGAACCTGACCGGTCACAAGGTCTCAAGGTACAACCTCCATGCAGGAGGAGTAATCCCAAACGTCTACTCCTTGATGAATAGGCAGAAGCTTACCGCCGGGGATGTCTACGCTGTAGAACCATTTACGACGCTCCCCACCTCGGCTGGCGAAATCGTCAACGGAGAAGAGGGGCACATATATCTCTTCTTGAGGAAGAGGCCTTTGAGGGACACCAGGGCCAAGGAGATGTTGGACTACATATTCTCCTCCTACGGGACGCTTCCCTTTGCGTCTCGCTGGGTCTTTCGCCGCTTCTCTTTCGATGAGGACAGGGCAGCCTTCAGAGAACTCCTTAACTCTAAATGTATTCAGGCTTATTCTGTTCTCGTTGAGAAATCTAGAGGACCCGTGGCTCAGGCTGAGCACACTGTTCTGATTAAAGAGAATGGATGTGAGGTTCTTACTTAGGTTTCTGTCTCTCGCGTCCGTGGATCTTTGCTATGACAGTCTTTCCCTTGCATCGGGTACATTCCTCAGCTTCTTTGAATAGGTAGTCTCCTCGCTGGAAGGCTCTAATGTTCTTGAGTCCGCAGCTTGGGCAGTCAAGGGTTGTGATGACTTCCAACTGGGGGATCATCTCAACCTTCTCCATTACGGACTTTGATCGAAAGAACATGTATCCTATTAGGGCGAAACCCCCTGTGCCTAGAAGAAGGTAGAGGCTTGCTCTTGCCTGCTTGTCTGAGAGGTAGGCGTCGAAGCCAAGGTAGAGGCTTACGATAGAAAGGATACCTATGAAAAGAAGTGCGATGAGTAGCATTCTCGGCATGCCGAAGGTTGAATATATCGACCTATCCTGTTCACCCATGTTGCTTCCTCCTATTGAGCTATGCCTACCGTGTTTCCCACGCCGACTACTATGACAACATCGCCTTCCTTTGACCTCATTCTCACGAACCGCTTGACGGAGTCCACCGCCTTCTCAGCACCATTGAAGATAGGTTCCTTCATCGGCGCCACGACGTCCTTAATATCTTCCTTAATGACTACAGCATAGAGGGGAACCTTGTACTTTGTAGCAACCTCCTCGATCATATATTTCTCAACCCCAACGCCCCCGATCGCTGCCCCGACACCCTCCGCAATAGAGCCTAACTCCTCTCCTTCTAGCTTGGCTGCGGCGTCGATCATGATGATTTGAGAGATCTTTCCCTCTCTTTCCTCCATGGCCTTGTTCACCGCGTCGCCGGGTCTCCCGACATTTCCTCCCGGACCCTGAGCCTTCATGACGATTAGGGTTCTCCCTTCGAAGGGGACTTCCGCTATCACCGTGTCCTTGGCGACAGGACGCGATTCATACCCTTTCATCAGTATTGCTGCTGTGAGGGCACCAGCTCCGTCTCCTATGGGTGTTCCTTGGACGAAGGCTTGGAGAGCGCTGGCGTAGGCTTCTACTTCCTGGGCTATTAGCGGAAGGATCATCTGGACTTGTAGAATGATGTAGATGTTCATCGTCCTTTTTCCAAGGAGGTAGAAGTGGCGTATGACCTTGTAGATCGTGTTAAGTGCCATCGCAGCTTCGATGAGGTTTTCTATGTTGTGTGTCTCACTCTCACTTGCCTCTGGTGCTATTGCCTTAACCTCTTCCTCGAATCTCTCCTCTCTGACATTCACGATCTGCTGCAGTTTCCAGACGATTCCCGCTGGGTCAAGGTCGACAGGCCCAATGACGAACTCCTCTAACATCTGGTCGATGTGAGGCGTTGGATCATCCTTTAACTTCCCAACCTCCTTGACGGTCTTGATGGCGACGTTCCTTCCCTCGTCTCTTATGACCTTCAGCTTTGTGAGGGCTCCTTCAACCTGCTTCAGCATCATCATGGTCTGGATGCGCTGGGCGTAGAAGAGATAAACTAAGAAGGCTAAGGAAAATATGAATTGGAAGATCGATCCTATGTCGTTGCTCGGCGGAAATTGGCTGATCAACTGGTACATGGCTTATTCTTTGTGTTCAAGGGGTGTCCGAAGTTATAAACTTTGACATAGGACTCGGTTCTTCCTTATTTTTGTGTAGTCTTTCTCGCCACTAAAACTATCCTGTTTGAGTCTATTGTGCACGGCTCCAGGCTGAAGCCTCCGAAGGATCGGGTGTACTTCCAGCCCTTCCTCTCGACGAGCTGGATGAGTTCATGAAGCGAATACAGTCGGTGGTCGATCTTGACGCCTGCACTTCGCCTCAGGGTTTCTCCGGTCTTCTCGTAATATTCGTAGATGTTCTCCATCCTCGAGCGCTCAAGGTCCAAGGTTCTAGTGGTCATCTTGATCATGCCTTCCCCTATCTCTTAATGTCTCTGGATAGGAAGTGACGGATGATCCCGTCTCTGTTTCCGACATCTAGGATGAAGACCCCTTCAGTTGCTGAGAGATCCCAAAGCTGCCTGAGCACCTCCTCATCCTCCTTCTCTCCGTAATAACCGAAGCTGGTGTTCATGTTAACTACCACATTGAAGTCCCCCGCGTAGCCGCTGAGTACCTCACTGACGCAGCGCATATCACCCTCGAAGAACTCTACTCTGCCGTTGATTCCTCTAGCCTTAGCTAGTTCCCTTGCACGACCGATCAATGTAGGCGATAAGTCTACGCCGACGATTTGATAACCCTGATCAGCAAGGAGCAGCGAGTGCCTACCGATGCCGCAGCACAGGTCCAAGACCCTCCCTCCGCTTGGGACACCTTCCCACGAGAAGATCCTAAGTAGGGCGCTGACTTCACCGTCAGTCTTCCTGAGCTGTCGCTCCATCTCTCTCTTGACGACCTCCCCGTGCTCGACGAAGAGTTTCTCGGTCCAATGACTGCGATAATCCATGAGAAGCCCACCATCGTCAAGGTTAAGAGAGATGAGTATAAATCGTTTTTGACGGGGCTTAAGCCTTTAAGCAATATCGACATGTTGTCTATGAGGTTGGGAAAGTGGCTTTCGATCTCATCATAAAGAAGGGTCGTGTTGTTGATGGGACCGGTAACCTTTGGTTTAGGGCTGATGTAGGGATACAGGAGGGTAAGATAGCGAAGATAGGCGACATAGCAGAAGAGAGAGCTGAGAAGGTTATTGACGCATCTGGTCTTGTGGTCTCGCCGGGTTTCATAGACATTCACACCCACTCTGAGGTAACTCTTCTCATCAACCCTACTGGAGACAGCCATGTCATGCAGGGAGTGACGACGAATATGGCTGGCAACTGTGGAGGTAGTGCAGCCCCGGTCAGCCCCTACATGAGGGTAAGGTATGAGGAGGCGCTCAAAAGAAACAACTTAGAACTCGACTGGACCACGATGGGGGAGTTCTTGGAAAAGGTTGAGAAGCATGGCATCTCCATCAATATGGGCACCTACGTAGGAAACGCGACGGTCAGAATGGCGGTCATGGGGATGGAGAGAAGAGCGCCGACACTTCAGGAGCTGGAGGAGATGAAACGACTCGTCGCAGAAGCGATGAGGGATGGTGCCTTTGGGCTCTCCACAGGACTCTTCTATGCACCCAGCGGCTACGCCAGTACAGATGAGGTTGTGGAACTAGCGAAGGTCGCCGCCAGCTACGGTGGCATCTATGCCACTCACATACGTGGCGAAGGCGATCCTCTAATCGGGGCTGTGAGAGAAGCCATAGAGATAGGGGAGAAAGCTGGCATACCTGTCGAGATCGCGCATCACAAGGCGATGGGCAAGAAGAACTGGGGTAAAGTCAAGCAAAGCCTCAAGATAATGGAAGAAGCGTGGAAGAGAGGCGTCGAAGTGAACTGTGATGTCTATGCTTGGAGGGCTGGAGCCACAAGCCTTACCGCGACGCTTCCCCACTGGGTGCACGAGGGAGGGTTCCCCAAGCTCCTTGATCGGCTGAAAGACCCTGAGACTCGGCAAAGAATCAAAAAGGACATGGAGGAGGCAAAGCCAGACTGGGAGAGCGTGGTTCACGAGATCGGGTGGGAGAACGTCATGATCTCAGGATGCCCAAAACACAGAGAATATGAGGGAAAGATGGTAGGGAACCTCGCAGCAGCCAAGGGTGTCGACCCCTATGACTTTGCCTTCGACCTCCTTGTCGAAGAAGGAGGACAAGTGGGCATGATTATCTTCGGTATGGCTGAGGAAGATGTCGTCACAGTGATCAAGAGTCCCTTCTCCATGATCGGCTCAGATAGTAGCCCCATAGCCCCTAGAGGAACAGTCGGCGAAGGAAAACCCCATCCGAGGGCGTATGGAAACTTCGTGAAGGTCTTAGGGGAATACGTCAGAGATCGGAAAACCCTCACTCTTGAAGAAGCTATAAGGAAGATGTCCTCCCTGCCCGCTCAGAAGCTCGGACTCCTAGACCGCGGACTGCTGAAGGAGAGCGCATGGGCTGACGTTGTTATCTTCGACCCCGAGACAGTTGCGTCAAGAGCAACCTACACCGACCCGCATCACTTTCCCGTTGGAGTGAACTGGGTCATCATAAACGGTGTAGTGACCGTTGAGAACGGGCAACACACAGGAGCCAAAGCAGGCAAAGTCCTCAGAAGAACGCCACTCCTCAAATAACCGAAAAAAAGCATGGCCATCCGTGATTTCCCATCTTTTCTGGGGATCCTTAAGTGGCGCTCTCATCCTCTTTTCCTACCTTCATGGTCTCAAGCTAGTATACTTGGTTGAGCGATGCACAGACGAGAGCATCACATCTGGTGGTTGAACACAAACGAACTGAGACCTCCCTCTATCTCTTCCTAAACTGTCCAGAAGTCGAAGCCATGATTCCAGTAGGTTCCAGCCCACCTCGGAAGGCAACTCCCTGCAACTGCCTAGGAATGCTAGAACTTTACAGGCGGCTTCAGGAGATCACAGAGATTTACAACTTAGAACTAAGAGGTCTCCTACAAATCGAAGGCTGTATATGACCTTCTGAAGAAACATGTTTTTGTCAAATAGCGCAGAGAAGACTTGCATGGCAATTCCCAGACTTTGCATAGCTTTCCTATTTTTAGGCTTTCTCTTTAAATTCCCTAAGTTCAGATCAATCTTTTGGGTGAGGCAGAGCACGGAGTCAAAGACTTATCTGCTTTTAGTTGTTGGCAACCTGACAATAGATGAAGTAGTTTTCAGAGGAGGGAGGAGAATTCAGGCGGGCGGAGCTGCACTCTACACGCCAGTCGCCGCTGCGAAGATGGGTCTAAGAGCTGGTGTTATCTCTAATGTCGGCTGCGACTACCAGAAGGAGCCTCTCGACGAGATGAGAACCCTCGCCGTCGATGTTACACATGTCAAAATCCTTCAGGACGCGCTCACAACAAGGTTCCGTCTCGACTACACAGGCGACGAGAGACGACTCTCACTCATGGAACGGTGCAGACCCATGGAGCCACAAGACCTACACAACATCAGGGCGGAAGCCGCCCACATTGCCCCTGTCTTCGATGAAGTCCCAGCGGAGACGGTGCTGGAACTATCAGAGAGATGTCTCCTCCTTTCGTTTGACCCTCAGGGCTACGTGAGGCAGGTGACCAAAGACCGCGTAGTAGGGCCTAGGAGATGGTTTGACACTCAGATTCTATCTCATATAAAGGTCTTCAAATCATCGGTGGAAGAGCTCCAATGGATCACCGGGACGGAGAACCCGTGGAAGAGCATGGAGGAGATCAGAAACAGCGGTCCAGACATCGTTGTTGCTACACAGGGGAGTAAGGGAGCCTTGATGCTGGCAGAGGGAAGCCACTATTATGTCCCTGCCTTTCCAACACACCCAGTCGACCCAACCGGGGCGGGAGACGCCTTTATAGGCGGCTTCCTATCCCAGCACCTCCACGGTCAGGACGCCCCATGGTCCGCCTCAGTCGGCGCATCTCTCGCTTCCCTCTTGATAGAGACCGCAGGCTGCAGGATCGATGCTTCGATCAGGGAGATCGGTGAGCGGGCTAACTGGGTTCACGGGAGAATAAAGCGGCTGTGAGCCTAGGAACCTAGCTGACTCTTGAGGACTACAAGGTAGTTGGCGCCGATGACCCCGATAACTAGCAGAGTGAGACCTATGATCATCAGCATCTTAGACTGTCTTGGGTTGAATCTGATCTGACTACTTCTGTAAGAGAGGAAGAATCCTGAGAAGATGAAGACATAGAAGCTTATGCTGAGGAGACTCTCGTTCAAGGTCTGCTCATGTATGAGAGGATGGACAGCAATCCACCCTCCTCTCGGTCCAGGCAGTATGCTGACTGGCTTGTCAAGGAGATCATAAATCCCTCCCCCCATAATGAAGATCGCCGCAGCTATCATGCTGAAGACCAGAAGGGTCTTGGGAATCCTAAACCGAAGCTTTCTTGACCATCGTCTGACTCCTTCAGTGAAGTTCTTGGCTCTTCTCTCCATGCTCGCACCTCTTGAGAATGTTCTTCGGAGATATAGATTCTTTACGTAAGTTTTTCCCCACCGATATATGTCTTGTTATGCTCTTCCTAACATACACAAGGTTTTAAGATGAGGCTTGTTCCTAGTTAGTGGGCGAGTCGATGCCTCAGGAGATCAACTGCTCTGGTTGCGGTTACCGTCTCTATGAGGGGGAGATACTGCGGTCGCCGCAAGATATTGTAAAGAAATACGGGGGTAAGTGCCCTAGTTGCGGTAAGCGTCTTGTCGTCGACATCCTGAACATCGAGATATTAAATGCTGACGATGATAGAAGGACGAAGGGATCGGCCTGATATTGAAGCGGCGCACGTAACATTCCCGAGCGAGTAGAGTCTAAGGACTTTGAACAAACGTAATGGGAAAGTCTTAATTTCCCACGTCGCCACCAATATTGGATCGCTATGGCTTTGAGACATACTCAGCTTCATGAGTATCATAAGCTTCATGGAAAGATCGTTAGTTTCTCAGGGTTTGAGATGCCCGTGTGGTTTGAAGGGGTTATACCTGAGCACAACGCTGTGAGGAGTGCCGTCGGCATTTTTGACACGTCCCACATGGGTAGGCTTCTTGTTAGTGGACCTGATGCAGAGGCTCTTCTCGACCGCTTGGTCACAAACGACATCTCCCGTCTCGGACCCATGGAGGGACTTTACACCGTCACGTGCAACGAACATGGAGGGATCAAAGACGATTTCATAATCTACAGACTTGCTGAAGATCAATTCTTCGTCGTCCCTAATGCAAGCAACAGAGAGAAGGACCTTAATTGGCTCCTTGAACACGCTAAGAAGTCTGACGTAGAAGTGAAGGACGTCTCAGATGACATCGCCATGATGGCCATTCAAGGTCCTAAGGCTGAGAAGACTCTCCAGAAGATTGCGTCGGAGCCTTTGAGGGAGATAAGACGCTTCAAGTGCAAGGAGATGACTCTTGGGAAATACAAGGCCTTAGTTGCTAGGACAGGCTATACTGGGGAAGACGGTTTCGAAGCCTACCTATGGGATACACCTCTCTCTAACCCTTCGAAAGCCCTAGATCTGTGGGAAGAGATCCTCTCTGCTGGAAAGGAATTTGGCATAAAACCGTGCGGACTTGGTGCAAGGGATAGCCTGAGATTGGAGGCGGGACTCTCACTGTACGGTAACGACATCGACGAGGAGACGAATCCGTTTGAGGCGCGGCTAGGTTTTGTGGTGAAGTTGAAGAAGAGACACGCCTTTGTTGGAAGAGAGGCTTTGGCGAGAGTTAATAAGGAAGAAGCTGAACGGCTTCTGGTGGGTATTAGGATGCTTGACAAGGGGATACCCCGTCACGGCTACGAGATCTGGAAGAGAGACAGGAAGATAGGCCACGTGACGAGTGGAGGCTTCTCCCCCACGCTGAATGTTGGAATAGCGCTGGCCTACGTGGCTAGGGAGCACTCTGAACTGGACACAGAAGTTGAGATCAAGATTCGGGAGAGGCTTGCAAAGGGAAAAATTGTTAAATCTCACCCCTTCTATGATGAAACTCAGTATGGTTTCAAGAGGGTGAAAACGTGAGCGAAGAATATGAAATCCCTGAGGGGCTGTACTACACCGATGATCATGAGTGGATCAAGGTCCTCGAAGATGGAACCGTCCTAGTCGGTATCACCGACTACGCCCAGAAGAGTCTCCACGAAGTCGTCTACATCGAGCTACCTAATGTCGGCGACAAGTTGAAGCAGAAGGAGGTTTTCGGGTCTGTGGAGTCGGTGAAGGCGGTTTCAGACCTCTACTCGCCTGTGTCGGGACCCGTGGAGGAGATCAACGAGGAGCTCGTTGACAGCCCTGAGTTCATAAACTCCGACCCCTACGGGAAGGGGTGGATAGTGAAGGTTGCTCCAAAGAACCTCGACGAGGAAATAGAGAACCTACTAAACGCAGAGCAATATAGGGAGCACTTGGAATCGCTAAAGGAATAAGGAGCAAGGCAGTCTCTAGGCGGGGGTTCCCGAGTGGCCAAAGGGGGTAGGTTCAGGGCCTACTGACTCAGGTCTCCGTGGGTTCGAACCCCACCCCCCGCACCATATGAAATATGGTTTTTAGGCTGTTCCAATCTTCAGTAGTTATATATCTGAGAAAAATCTTATTGTATTTGTTAGCATTGTTGTGTGGTCTCATGAGAAGAGAAACGATTATGAAGTTAGTTGCCATCTGTCTGGTGGCAGTGGTTTTGAGTGATGTAGTATTACTTTTTGCAGTTCAAGGGGCTGAAAGCAATGGTTCTAATCTTTCATCGTTACAGGTTGATTTTGGAGATTCACCTACAGCTGTTATACCTCTTGACAAAGGAATTAAGCATAGGTTTACGGTTAGGAATATAGGCGACAGCGAATTAATCATCGAGTTAAAGACTCACAAAGTTGAAACAGGAGAGGTAATCCATCTTGTTTTTCCTCAACCCCAAAGGTTCTATTTGTCTCCTGGCGAAGAACATATCGTGACCGCAAACCTAGAAATGGGTCCTGAGTATGGAGTGGGTGTACACAGCTACTTGGTAAATTATACCTTCCAAAATGTTTTCGACACAAGAGACTCCATTTCATTCATTAGGAACTATACATTTACCGTTCTTGATCGAGCGAATATCACGGGAGATTTTATGGTGCGGGGCAAGGTGGTAGATGAGTACGGTCAAGCCATTCAAGGAGCGCTCGTGGAACTCCGTGCTGCAGACTATGATACAAGAGTTAATAGTGGGCCGAATGGCACTTTCTCATTTTCTGTGCCACCAAATCCTAATTGGTGGCTTAGAGTATCAAAAAATGGGTATAAAGCCTTGTGTATTTTTGACCTCAAAGATACCTCGTATATTTTGACTTTGGCAAAATTTTCTGAGGACATACCTAAATACGAACTTGTTAAACAGGTAACTACGGATATCGGGTTCTGGAAGGCAATAGTCAGCGCAGACGAAAAATACATACTTCTCGTTCAAGCAATGGAAAATTGGGTTGATCTAACGCTTAGGAACCAGAGTAGAATAATGTTGTATACCCTTGATGGCGAAAAGGTATGGGAGTATCTTATGGGATGGCCATCATGGGGGGCTGATTTAAGTCGAGATGGCAAATACGCAGTCTATGTAACTGAGCAGCCCCCAGGTAGACCTGATGAATTGGTACTTTTGGATGCGTTGACCGGGACATTAATATGGAAAAAGGAGCTGACTGCCGAGAATTTTCCACCCAATAGACTAGGGGTTCTAATCAGTAAGGAAGTTCAATTTTCTCATAACGGTGAGTATATTGGAATTGGTACGGGGGCCGGGGATTTTTACCTTCTCAACAGAGAGACAGGAAATATTCTATGGGACAGTTTTACTGAAGGACAAATACGAAAAATAACTTTTGCGAATGATGATGCTTACGTGTACGTTGGAAGCGGCGACGGAAACTTATACAAATTCGTAACCAATAACGGAACTCTGCTGTGGAAAGCGTGGATATTGTCTTGGCCATATACGTACGGACTCGCCCTGTCTCCTGACGAAAGCATGATCGCTGCTGGAGTTAAGTCGGGCGAGGTAACTGTGATACGTACGGATGACGGTGCTATTCTCTGGAGCCGCGATTTGGGCCAATTGACTGTCGGATGGGTACAGTTCTCTCCAGATGGCAGGTTGCTTGTAGCAGGCAGCGCAGTTACTGGCACAAACGTTCTCAACGCAAGCGATGGCACACTCTTGTGGAGAATAATTCGCTCAGGCGGGGCTGGCATGTGGACTCACGACGGTAGATACCTTCTCGCGGAGGGGGGTGGTAAGGGTCTAATCCTTACTCTCGACGGAACACTAGTAACAGAACTCGACCCAGGTTTCAACACACAATACTGGAAAGTGGCTTATATTACTCGTGACAAATCAAAGATCATCTTTGCCGCCAGAGACATGAAGGCGGGTAACGTAGGAATCGCATTCTTTGCAAAAGCAAACCTGCCGCCTATTGCTAATTTTACATTTGATCCGTCAGCCCCCCAGAGATATCAGGATGTACAATTTACAGATACCTCATACAACCCTGAGGGAGGACCTATAACCTATCTTTGGAATTTTGGAGACGGTTACACCTCTACAACTAAGAATCCGTCTCACAAATATGAACACTCAGGAAACTACAACGTTACATTAATAGTGACAGATAACGAAGGTGAAACAGGCATTAAAACTCTCATAATAGCGATAAAGAATTTAGCGCCCACCGCTGCCTTCACATATTCCCCATCAAACCCAACGGAAAATCAAGATGTACAGTTTACTGATGCCTCAACCGATCCTGAAGGAAAACTCACAACGTGGAATTGGGATTTCGGGGATGGAACCACATCTACAACAAGGAGTCCGATCCACAAGTATAGTAATGCAGGAACTTATACTGTCAAATTGACAGTGAAGGATGATGAAGGAGCCTCGGATGTGAAGTCCATAGGTATAACTGTTCAAGCAGTACCGTTCTGGACCCAAACGTGGTTCTATCTGCTCATATTTAGCGTGATCATCGCCGCTATGGTTGTATTTGTTGTGTTGAAAAGAAGAACAGCATTCAAATAGCCACACCAAGGTTCAGCATTAAAGATTCGTAAAAACTGTCTGGATAATGCTTTTGAGTCGAACCCAAATCTATTGAACAAACAGCATCCCATGTTTATCCGAATTTTTGGTGCTGTGTTTGTTAGGTGAATGGTTTGTTGTGGATATGAGCGTTTTTGAAGCGTTCGTAGAGTTGTTCGTCTGTGTATCTTGTGATAGGCTAGGCTTAGATCATGGCTCGAAGATGGAAACTCATAGATCTGACAGAAGACAAAGAGCTCATGCAAAAGAACTCCTCTAAAAACTAGAGCGAAAAACTTACAGTGACGCAGAATTTTTTTAAAAAAATTGAGTCCAGACCCATGGTCACTGGTCCATGGTCCAGACCCACCATCTTTGGTTCTTAAAATATTTTTAAGGTTAAAAGGTGTCATTACGTTCGTCATGACACCTTCCATCTCAAACAAGAAACGCAGTAATTTTCATCAAATTCGTCATGACACCTTTATAAGGTGGGTTCAAATCCGAGTTATACAACTATCCCCCGCACCAGAATTGAACCTACCGAACTTATTGGATTTGGGTTTTGGCTTAAAGAAAAGGAAATAGAATCAGCACCGTCACTGATATTAGTGATTACAACTGTTGTCACACGAGGAGCTGTGAATCTACGGAGTTTCTTGGACCTACAAGCTCTTTCGAGCGCAACGTAAGTGCAGATGCTCTTATTTCATTCTTCTTTAGCTCGCGATTTTCTCCAGAATGTCTTCAGGCGTTTTTACGGGGACAACGTCTTCAACTTTCCTCCGCAGATCATCATCCCTCGTCACGAGAATGGCGTTCTTCATCGCGGCCGTCATCACGTGGATTGAATCGAGAAGTTCAATCTTCTTCCTGATCTTCAAGTCTATAGACTCTTTAGCTATCTCTCGGTCGACGGAAACTACCTCGACGATTTCTTCAACTAGAGAAATCGCCTTGTCCGCTTTTGCATACTCCTTTCTTTCATGTAATGCCCATTTGATCTCCATCAACACCATACAAGATGCAATGCCTATGATCTCCTTTGATTGAACCTTTCTGAGGAACTCCTCCGATGTGTTCAGAAACTCCTTTTCCTCACGGATGACATTGAGAAAAACGTTGGTGTCAACCAAGACGATCAAAGCTTCACCTTCGCTTCAAAGTCAGCTCTTTTCCGAATATCATTTATTAAATCTACGCTTGAAACGTTTTCTGGCCAGACATTCGTTGCTAAGCCCTTCAGATGACTGACAGGGTCTCTGATCCTGGGTTTGATGAGGATTCCCTCCACTTTTGGGATAAGCTTGACCTCGGTCTTCTGAGTGAGGTGATATTTCTCTCTTAGTTCCTTCGGTATAGTGATCTCACCTCTTTCACGAATATCGGCTACATACTCCGTCATATGTTCCTTCCTCAGAAAATGATAGATGAAATCGGAAATAAAAGCTTTCTTACCGAAGAAGGGACAAAGCGGTCGTAGTTAATATGCAGGCATGCGAGCGTAGCTCGAATCTGCGAATCCACATTATGAAACTGGAACGCCGGTTTTCTCCTTAGAAAGCCGGTCGTGGGCAACATGAAAGTATCGATTAAACTCGTAGTCTGTCGGCTATTGTGACTAGTTGCATTTCGCAGAGTCTTCGGTAGAGGTTGTTTCTCTCTATAAGTTCCTCGTGGGAGCCTACATCTTGTATCTTACCCATGTCTAGGACGATGATTCGGTCGGCGTCGCGAACAGCCACAGGGGCGTCATGGTTTATTCCTTGTTCTTATTTTTGCTTTTCCATTCGACCTCGATCTCTATCTCCGTGCCGTCTCTCTCAGGGACAGAGACGAACTTGAAGTTGAGCGAATCCGGCAGCTCGATCTCCATCGGCTACAAGGTGGGCAAGGTCTCCGAAACGAAGGAGCCTTGCTTCACGGCGCTTGCCCAAGCGGATCAGATAGTGTCGGTCATAAATGTTTTAACTATGTAGAATATCTACTATATCGATGTGATGTGAAGGTCGAGGTATGGCATTAGGAGGAGGAAAATACGAATTTGAAGCTTGAGAAATATATCGATCTGCCTAGTCACACATCAGGCGGATTTGACCATGCGGATGTACACGAGAGTAATGGATATGTGTTCCTCGCTCACACGGGGAATGGAACCGTCGAAGTCATCGATGGAGATCGGGGCATTCATTCCGGCACTTTGCCGGGATGCCCCGGGGCCAGCGGAGTAGTTTGTGCCCAGAACGAAGGGCTAGTATTTGCTGCGGCTCGAGGCGGAGGTAAGGTCCTAGTTATAGACGCCAAGACGCAGACAGTTCTCAGAGAAATCTCGGCAGGCTTCAAACCAAACGGAATAGGGTGGGATACTACTCATAGACTGTTGCTAGCAGCGGATGTCGAGGATCTACAGGCGAGATTACTCTCTCCTGAGACAGGGGAAATCACGGGAAGCATAAAGCTACCTGGAAGACCACGTTGGTGCAAATACTCCCAAAGAAGCAATAGCTTCTGGATAAACATTCAGAAACCGGCAGAATTGCTCAGCTTGGAGCCTCAGACGGCGCAGATCCATAAGGTGTTTCCAGTATCGGTTGACGGACCTCATGGGCTTGACATCGATGAGAATGAGGGGCGAGCCTACGTAGCATGCGACGGCAAAGCGATCGTTGTTCTGGAACTGCACAGCGGAACTGAACTAGATGTTGTGCAGATTCCTGGGGAACCGGATGTAGTATGGTTCAACAGAAGTCGACGACGCCTTTACTGCGCCATTGGCAGGCCTGGTGTAGTGGATGTAATAGACACAAACACAATGAGGCTGGACCAAGAAATCGAAACAGAGGAGGGCACGCATACATTGACGTTTGACGAGGCGCGTCAGAAGCTGTACGTCTTCCTCCCAAGAAGCTGCCGCGTGGCGGTCTATCAAGAATTGTGAGATCTTAGACATGAACAGGCTCACTTTTCTGGCAGCGATACCTAGAGACGCAAAAATTTTAGTCTTTATCAACGCTTTGCGGAGCTTCAGCTCAGCCATTCTCAGTGTGAATTTTTCCATCTATCTGAGCAAACTTGGTGCTTCTGCTGTAGCTATTGGCTTGACATTCACAGGCGTATCTCTTTTCTCAGCCTTCCGAGGCCTGCTTGAGGGATTCATAGCAGACAGAATAGGGAGAAAGCCCCTCCTCCTCTATGCTGCCAGTTCAATGGTCGCAAGTGGAACTCTTCTTGCCTTATCAGACAACATATCAATCCTGATCCTCGCCGCTATAGTCTTCAGCATAGGAGGTAACATCGGATACACACCAGCGGTGCAGGCAATTTTGAGTGAGAAGGTCGTAAGCGAGGATAGAACAAAAACTTTCAGTATAAACGCCTTTTTCGGGTCGGTCTCATCTATTTTCGGTTCATTCGCGGGTGGATTACCTGAGGCTTTTAAAGCTACAGGATTATCCGAGATAGCCTCCTACAAGCAGACGTTTACTTTGCTTGTTGTTACAGGAGCCGTGTCTTTTTTTCTATATCTGATAATTAAAGAGACAATAGCGAGAAGGGACTTGGACAACCAGAACAACGAGTTTGAGGAGGAGGACAGAGACGAGCGGATGATGCTCATAAAATGGTCAGGAGTCGTTGCACTAGACGAGATTGGAGGTTCCTTCAACAACCTGATCTCGTACTGGTACTACCTCACGTTTGGTGTGGGACCAACCCAGATCGGAGCTTTATCTGGAGTGTCGCAGTTTCTAACTTTGTTCTCTTATTTCCTAGGGTTCAGGATGGCTAAAAGATTTGGAACTATACCGGCAACAGCATTATCTCGTGTTCCTGTAGTGGTTATCAACATTCTGACACCACTGTTGCCCAATTTCATGGCTGTTTCTATTGTTCGTGTTCTGATGTCGCTCTTCTCTATGACCGATGTCCCTTTACGACAGTCCTATTTGATGGGAGTTCTCAAAAGCAGGAAGAGGGCCTCAGCACTAGGGCTTGTTGCAGTTGTTGGCAGAGTCACTTCAGCGGGAGCCCCGAGCCTTAGTGGATACTTCTACCAACATGTGTCTATGACATTGCCTTTCTTCTGCGCTGCCTCATTTCAGTTCGCATCAGCAGGGCTCATGTGGTTGCTATTTAAGGACATAAAACCGCCTGAAGAAAGATGATTAAGAAATGGAAGAAGATATTTCTAGATGAAAACCAAGTGAGCCATCTCATCCTATGAAAAAAGGTGGGAAATTCGTCTTTTTCTTGCTGTGCTTCCGCATTTTAGGCTGTACCCCTATGTGCTGGCTGAGCTTCTCGTCACGGTGACTAACTGCATCTGGCAGAGCCTTCTGTATAATTCGTTTGTCTGGATGAGTTCGTCGTGGCTGCCTTCATCGTTGATCTCGCCATCGACTAGAACTATGATGCGATCAGTGTCTCTGACCGTTGAGACTCGATGAGTTACTACGATGACTATGCGACTCTTCATCTCCTCCTTCAGTATGTCTTGGATGACAGACTCTGTGTATGGATCGACACTTGAAGTAGCTTCATCGAGAATCAGTATCCTCGGGTCTGCAAGTATAGCCCTGGCGAGGCATATGAGTTGCTTCTGCCCGTAGGAAAGATTCGTGCCACGCTCCTGAAGCTCAGTATCGTACCCCTTCTCCAGCTTCATGATATTTTCATGCATTCCCACGAGCTTCGCAACGTGTATCATCTCATCATCCGTTGCCTCTTGCCTGCCGAACTTCAAGTTGTACGCTATGCTCCCCTGGAATAGGTATGGCTCCTGCAGGACGATTGCTATGTTCCGCCGCAGAGAAGTCAACTTAAGCCCTCTGATGTCTACTCCATCCAATTCAACGACTCCCTCATTCGGATCGTAGAAGCGACCGATGAGATTGATGATCGACGACTTCCCCGAGCCAGTGGGACCGAATATGGCAAGCCGTTCTCCAAGACTGGCTGTGAAAGAGATGTTCTTAAGAACGGGCTGACCTTTCACATAACTGAAACCGACATCCTTGAATTCAAGCATACCCTTCATGGTGCCTAGTTCAACCGCATCTGGAGCCTCAGTCACATCTGGCTTGATGTCCAAGATGAAGAATATTCGTTCAGCACTCGCCAAAGCGCCTTGAACCTCACCGTAGAACGTGGCTAGGCTCTCAATCGGCGTTAGGAAGCTTGTCGCATACTGCGTGAACGCCACTAGGTCGCCGAGCGAGCGAGTGGCTCCCAGAACTTGCTGACCCCCGACGAACCAGATGAGGGCTTGGATGAGTGCTGAGAATACGCCAATTGTGGCGTCAAAGATGTTGTTGACAATTTCAGCACGTATCTGTGCGGACATGTTTTCTTCGTTGACTGCATCAAACTCCTTTAGTGAGCGTTCCTCCTGTGCCATTGCCTTTGTTACCTTGGCGCCGTACATGAAGTCCTGTACTTTGGCGGTCATGGAAGCTATTCTTATCCTAGCGATCTGCCATGCTCTTCGAATCAAGCG
>Ga0315314_1001913_pt1 | contig 17706 bp, 15 predicted proteins | sample TDP9_MG_FD_203631 | JGI IMG/M metagenome (GOLD analysis project Ga0315314, IMG submission 203631) | Freshwater sediment microbial communities from Lake Towuti, South Sulawesi, Indonesia - TDP9 | ecosystem: Environmental > Aquatic > Freshwater > Lake > Sediment | place: Indonesia: South Sulawesi...
TCTCTGGAAACAAAATAGTAGAAAACGATTATGGCCTGAGCCTCCATTATTCAAGCTGCAATAATGTGGTTGAAAACGCATTCTGGAGCGACGGCCTTTACGTTTTCGATTCCTATTCAAACCTAGTCGGCGATAACCAAGTGAACGGCAAACCTTTAGTCTATCTTGAGAATGCAATGTCCTTGACCGTAGCTGACGCTGGACAAGTAATACTAGTTCACTGCAACAATATCCATGTTGAAAATCTCAGCCTTTCCAAAACTTCAGTTGGTTTAGAGTTGTGGGCAACAAACAACAGCATTATCGAAAACAACGAGTTAACAGAAAACAATGTTTATGGTGTATGGCTTCAGTCATCTTGGGGTAACAATATAATTCAAAATAACGTAGCAAAAAACAGGCTGAGAGGCATAGCCGTTGAATCTCCTTCAAAATACAACACCATAATCGCGAATAACATAACAGAAAGCATCGAGCATGGGCTCTACATGTCTCAATCGCAATTTAGTAACATCTCCAAAAACATCATAACAAATAGTAATGCTGCCGTTTTTCTCTACTCTTGCGCTGACACCATCATATCAGAAAATGACATCACACGTAGCACGAGAGGCATCGGTTTCTCCTATTCCCCAGACAACAGAGCTTATAGCAATAACATTTCAAACAGCAACCTTGCAGTCTCGCTGTATCACTCTGCAAACAACCACATCTACAGAAACAACATAGCAAACAACAACCAGAGCATGAGCATAATCTCTTCTTCGAACAACCGGATCTACCATAACAACTTCATTAACCACACCTACCAAATCTTCGTTGACTCACCTAATATCTGGGACAACGGATATCCTTCTGGCGGTAACTACTGGAGCGACTACGCAAGCGAAGATTTGTACAATGGCCCATTTCAGAACAATACAGGCCCTGACGGAATAGGAGACATGCCTTACTCTGTCGGTCTGGGCAACGTTGATAGATACCCCATGATGAGACCCTACTCACCTCTACGAGTTCAGATATACACAGACAAGTTCACCTATCATTCTGGTGAAATAATGAAACTCGGCTTGTACGTGATCAACCTAGCTGAGCAAGAGAAAGTTTGCTTTGCTATTTGGGTTGTTCGTCCCGGCGGTTCAATATATTTGTATACGCATATGCACAACCTAACATTGTCAGCAAGCTTCGACTACAGCAACCCAGCCTGGCAAAAAATAACACTACCCACCCTTCCTTCTGGCATCTACACCTGGCATGTAGCCCTCCTAGCCCCAGCCAAACACACAATAATCATCGAAGACGTTGCACAATGGCAATTAACCTAGTTAATGACAGCGCAACCAACCCAAAAGGTTGTCCCTAATCTTGGGCTAGTTTTAATGCAGCCTTCGATACCTCGTCGTCAATTGGCTTTATCTCAAAACCCCTTTTGTCGCAAAGACGAATCATCTTATAATTGTCTTTTATTATGTAGCCGTATATTGCTTCTAGACCTACATCCTTACTGATTTCAATAAGATAATCAATTAGTTTCGACCCGAGGCCCAGACCCTGCCACTGGTCCCCTACAACAGCAGCAAACTCCCCTTGTTTCTTCCCAGGCTCCAAGATGATTCGAGCAACACCAATAATTTTCTTCATGTCTTTTTGTGTTTCAGCTACTATGGCGATCTCGCGGTCATAGTCCAAATTGCAGTATCTAGTTAAAGTTTCGTGGGTCACATCTTTGATTATTTGGAAAAATCTAAAGCGCATCGTTTCTTCCGAAAGCGACTTAAACAGTTCATCTAAGAGATTTTCGTCTTCTGGCTTTATGGGACGAAGAAGAACGGAAGTTCCGTCTTTCAGATTCCATTGAGTAACATACTTCTTAGGATAGGGAGCTATTACAAGGTGTTCGTGAGGCTGAACTTTCTGCAAAATTTTCTCATGATCTATGACTATCCGGGCGTCAACAGCTACCGCACTGTTTCCGTCAAAAATAAGAGGATTCACATCTATTTCTTTTATCTCTGGAAAGTCTATAACGAGCTGCGAAAACTTCACCAAGATTTCTTCGAGAATCTTGACGTTAGAGGAGTACCCAGCCGACTCCAAATATTTGTAAACCAAAGTTTTCTCCATTAATCGCCTCGCAAGCACCTGATTCAACGGTGGAAAACCTATGCTCACATCTCTAGACAATTCTGCAGTCACTCCACCCATGCCAAACACTATGACTGAACCAAACTGGCAATCTTTTTTGGAACCGACTAGAAGCTCATATCCCCTTTTACGAAACATGGGTTGTATGACAACACCTTGAAATTCCGCTTCAGGTCTGAAGTTTCTGACTTTTTCAGCTAAATCGTTGAAGAAGGCGTTAACCTCGGATGGCGACCACACATTTAGAATGACACCCTCAGCTCTGGATATATGAGTTATCTGAGGTGATAACGCCTTCATAACAACGGGGTATCCCAACTGAGAAGCAATAGATTCAGCTTCCCCCGGAGTTCTTGCGACTAAAGTTTTTATTATTGGTATGTTGTAGGCTTCAAGGAACTGTAAAGACTCAGGTTGACTTAGGATTTGTCGTCCTTCTCCAGAAGCTTTTCCTAAAATCACTTTAAGAAATGTCGGAATGGAGAACTCTACCGAAAGCTCTTCAGGAGTCTGATACAAGAGTTCTAGGTTTTGAGTGTAGCTATGCATGTACATAAAAGTGGAAACCGCCTGTTCTGGTGTTGGGAAGGAGGGTATACCGTTTTTTTGTAAGATTCGCCTAGCCACTCGACAGCCGCCTTCGCCCAACAGCGAGGTAATAATGGGCTTAGTAGTCTTCTTTGAAAGCTCCACAATCACCTTTGCGATTGCAAGTGGCTCAGCCGCTCCTTGTGGTGTGTATATGACCAAGAAGCCGTCACTGTTAGGGTCGCTGAGGCATATTTCTATGACTTTCTTGAACCTTTCCGGAGTTGCTTCTTCTAAAATGTCGATGGGATTTATTGTGCTGCAGTAGGAAGGCAGAACTTCCTTTAAGATCTGAACTGTTTCGTTGTTCAGAGGCGAAAGCCTTCCACCTCTAGAGATTAAGCAATCAACGGCAATAATCCCGGGTCCTCCAGCATTCGTGATTATTGTTAGGTTTGGACCTTTTGGGTTGGGTTGCATTGCCAACGCTTCAGCACAGTTGAAAAGGTCATTTATGGCTTCAACGCGAACCATTCCAGCACGCCTGAAAGCTGCATCATAAACAGCATCTTCCCCACATAAGGCACCAGTATGAGAGAATGTTGCCTTTGCGCTTTCAACAAAACGTCCGGCTTTAACAACTACGATGGGTTTAGCCCTAGCAAAACCTCTTGCTGCACTCATAAATTTCCGTGCATTATTGACAGACTCAACATAAAGCACGATGCTTCTTGTTTGTCCGTCGGCTCCAAAATAGTCTAATAAGTCTCCAAGGTCGATGTCAAGCATCGAACCAGTCGAGACTACAGCGCTAAATCCAATGTTAGCTTCTGAAGCCCAATCCAGCACTGAAGCACATAACGCTGCACTTTGCGAAATGCATGCTATTTTTCCGAGGATGGCTGCTTTATTCGCAAAGGTGGCGTTAAGCTTTATTTTTGGTCTCATGATGCCTAGGCTGTTGGGTCCAATTATGCGCATATTGTATTGGTTTTTACAGGCAATGATCTGTCTTTCAATTGCCTCGCCCTCTCTTCCAGATTCCTTAAAACCCGCAGAGATGATAACTATTCCTGAAACCCCTGCCTTTCCACACTCTTCAATAACCTGCGGAACCGTGTGCGCTGGAGTTGCTACAATTGCAAGGTCCACTTGCCACGGAATTTTCAGAATGCTTGGATATGCGGTTATACCTTGTATCGTGGTTTTGAAAGGGTTAACGGGATAAACCGCTCCTTGATACCCTACTCCGATAAGGTTTCGAAGTAGCTTAGCGCCCACGGAGCCCTCGCTGTCGCTGGCTCCGATGACTGCGACCCTCTTCGGGTTGAAAATCTTGTCAAGATTTTCAGTACCCACTCTCGAAGACTCCTTCACTCTATAGACAGGTGTATTTTACATATAGATATTATACATACACGTTCTTTAAGGTTCTCAGATTATCTATATGATTTTGTTACTTTGCCATTCTGTTGAATCTAGAAAGATTTAGGGATAGAATCTTCTTATTGTCCGGGGAAATGGTATGGAATCTATTATGTTTTCTAAATCAAGCATCCATGTTAGGAGCCTTTCCAAGCCCATCCCGAAACCAACGTGTGGGATAGTGCCATAACGTCGCAGATCAATGTACCAGTCATAATCCTCCTCTTTCAAATCCATTTCTTTGATTCTTGTAATCAGCACTTCTTTATCATCTTCTCTAGCACCGCCAGTTGATATTTCCCCTATGTAAGGAACAAGCATATCAGCTGACATGGCAATTTCTGGATTATCTCTGTATGTTTTGCAGTAGAAAGCTCTAATTTGTTTTGGATAGTCATATAGAAAGAAAGGCTTGCCAAAATCGTCTGCCAGAGACTTTTCTTCGTCGTAGCCTAAGTCTTCGCCCCATTTGATCTTGAAACCGTTAGCGTTCAAATTTTCTATCGCTTTCGTATAGGTTATTCTAGGAAAAGGAGTCTTAGCAGAAACCAATTTTGAAATGTCAGCGCCTAATTCTTCAATTTCTTTCTTGCATTCTCTGGCGGTCCTCTGGCAGATGTAAGCTAAGAGCCCCTCTTCAAGCCGCATTAAATCATTCATATCAGCAAAAGCTCGTTCAGCTTCTATGTGCCAATACTCTGTTAAATGTCTAATGGTTCGGCTCTTCTCGGCTCTGAAAGAAGGAGCAACGCAGTAAATCTTTTCCAGAGAGTAAATCAAGACTTCAAGGTAAAGCTGCGCACTTTGAGTCAGGTAAAGGTCTCTGTCAAAGTATTTCAAACCGAAAAGCGTTGAGCCACCCTCGACTGCACTCGTGATAAACATTGGAGGGGAAACTTCAACAAACCCTTGTTTTCTAAAGAAATCGTGAGCAAATTTCAGGACTTCACTCCGCATTTTCATTATCAAATTCATTCGACGACTGCGAAGCCAAAGATGGCGAACATTCCGCAAAAACTCTTCGCTCTTGTCCTTTGATATTGGAAAACGCTCAGCCAAACCAACTATGGAGAGATTTTCAACGGAGATTTCGTATCCGCCTGGAGCACGTTTATCTTCCTTGACCAAGCCTTCAAGGGTTAACGACGACTCGATTGTGATTTTTCTAGATTCAGACCATGCGGCACCGTCTTTTTTGACGGTACATTGAACGACACCTGTTGAGTCACGTACCAATAGGAAAACTGTCTGCTTTTCCTCCCGTTTACGATAAATCCATCCTCTGACTGCAACTTTCTTACCTACGTACCTTCCTTCTAATATTTCTTGTATTGACACGAAAGACATACGCCTCAATCTCTCACAACCATTTCCAAATCTAAAAAACGCTTATCCCTTTTAAATGTTAAACTTCTCTAACGCTAGGGTCAAAGACTTTAGAGAAAATTTCCCTTAACAAACGAGCATCGCGTGCGGAAGCTCAAAATTAGTTTCATTGGTCAGATACCATGGAAAACAAGCATTTAAGCTGTGGTTTGGAAAAACACGACTTCATATAGGGAAAATCGTTTATTGACAACCCATAATTCTTAAATCCACCGGGCTAATGCGATATAAAAAGAATAATAATGCAAAGCTCTGCAGAAAGCGTCTACAAAGTTAAAGCACTCAAAATTTCAGCAGTGGCTATATCGAGTGTAGTTCTTGTGGAAGCATTCCTAGGCTTGGTTGTAGGCAGTTTGGCAATTTTGACTGATGGACTACATGCGCTACTAGATGCATTGGCTACTTTAGGGCTTCTTATTGCAACTCGCGCCTCTATTAAGCCTCCGGATGAACAGCACATGTATGGACACGAGAAATTTGAATCATTAGGCGGATTAATAGGCGGTATATTGCTATTAGGAACAGCACTGTGGATAATGTACGAGTCGATTCCTAGAGTCATTGGGAATGAGCCGTACATAAACCCAGAGTTGGAGTTCACAGGTTTTGTGGCAATTGGCTACACCTTCTGCATAGACTTCTTTAGAGTTGGAGCATTTAGGAAGGCTGGCGAAAGCCCCACGTTAAAAGCTGGGTTTTACCATGCCATTGCGGATTTAGGTTCAACTTTTATCGCTCTCTTAGGATTTGGACTTGCAACCCAAGGATTCCATCGTGGCGACTCCATGGCCTCAATGATCTTGAGCCTTCTCTTGGCCTATTTAAGTGTAAAATTGGTTTGGAGCAGCGGAATGGAACTGAGCGACGCAATATCAAGAGATGTGGTAGAAAAAGTCCGAAAGGAAATCCTAGTCGTAGAAGGAGTATGCAAATGCGAGAATTTAAGAGTCAGAAAGGCAGGTGCCAAAATCTACGTTGATGCCACCATAAAAGTTCTAGAAACCATGAGCCTGGAAGATGCCCACAGCCTAGCATCAAAAATAGAGACAAGCATAAAAAAATCTTTAGGAAATGCAGAAACTACGATTCACGTTGAACCATTGACGACGAAAAGGGCAACAGATAAGCTTGTGGAAAAACTAGCAACGGAAGTTGACGGTGTAAAAGAAACACATAAAATAACGGCAATTTTCACGAATGGCAAACTCTACATAACATTACATGCAAGAGTAGACCCGAGATTATCAGTTCAAGAAGCCCACGAAATAGCAGAAAAAATTGAAAGCAAAATAAATGAAAAAATAAGCCAAGTTGAAAATGTGATGGTTCACATAGAACCCTTTGATGCCCAATTTCAGAAAAGCTCAGAAGTAGATGAAGGAGAGATAAGGAAAATAATTCACAAGACTATGGAAGGTCTTCCGCAAGCTTTGCACTGCAAAAGAACGCTGACCTATGTGGCTGGCGAAAAACATTTTATAAACATCGATTGCTGTTTCACAAGCCAAGTCCCAATAAAAGATGCGCATAGAATTGCTTCTCAAATTGAGAGAAACATAAAGAAACGGTTTGGAAAAACAATAGTGACGGTTCACATGGAACCAGAATAGAAATCACCCAGAGACAAGCAAATTTTGCCCTAAGACAAAAACTATGAACCATTTATATGCATAACAAAGAAGCATCAAGGGAATGGTTTACCAGAAACTTCCACAACAGCCCCTAGCTCAACGTAAAGTGCCAAAGATAAACGCTAATAATCCAATAACGGACCATAAAAGAGCCATGTTCTTAACTTTTCTGGCATTATCCCTAGAACAATCTTTAAGAAGCATAAACGAAGATGCTGCAAGACCAAAATCAGTTACAGCAACCAAAGGAATAAACCAAAAAGAAACAAGTTCCAGGAACCAAGGTATCGGACTTAGCGAGACTGCAAATAGATAGAAAAATGCTGCTACAGTGGCAGCCGTCCTTTCTCCAAAACGAACAGCCAAAGTTTTCACATTCTGAGCCTTATCGCCTTGAACGTCTACAATTCCCTTGGTTATTTCTCTGCCTATGGTTGAAAGAAAAACCATGAAAAAAAAAATCAAAACGTTCAATTTGACTACATTAACAACTGCGACACTCCCGTAAATTAACGGAATTGCCACACACGTACTGACGAGGAAATTGCCGGGCAGCCCGCTACGTTTTCCAACACTAGTGTACGTTACAAGGATTAGCCATGCAATTATAGCTATTACAAAACAAAAGAGATTCGTTAAATATGAAGTAACAAAGCCTATTGCAGTTAGAACAAACGCAAAAACTAGAGCTTCTCTGGGTTTGATTAAGCCGCTTGGAATTGGACGGTTAGGTTCGTTTACAGCGTCTATTTCCTGGTCGTAATAGTCGTTTATAGTCATGGATGCAGCGGTTAACGTAAAGCCGGTAATGAAACCATAGATGAGTCTTTGCCAAGAAATGGTTAATGCATTGGGGTCTGCGAGGGCTGCACCGACTATGACAGCAAACCCCATCATTAGACAATTCACTGGACGCATTAAGCGTAGATACCCGCCTAGTTTTTTCATGATTGCTCAAACCTTGCAATAAGCATAAGCTTGCATTAAAGTTATAAAATTCACGTTTGAATTCGAAAGTTTAATACGTCGAGGCGATTACAGTCATTTTAAAGTTTGTTGGTGACGAACTTTTGAACGACAATTACGCACCGGAAAGGTTAAGAGTCATAATTCCAGTAGGAGGAAAAGCTAAGCGCCTGCTCCCACTCACAGCCGAAACAAGTAAAGCGTGTCTCCGAATAGTTAATAGACCACTGATAGAGTTCTCGCTGTTGTCGCTTGCCCGTCAAGGCATCCGGAACTTCATTTTTGGAGTGAAAGGCTACACAAATTATAGAGACTTACACGACTATTTTGAGTCCGGTTACGGATTTTCTAAAAGGTACGGGATAAGCCCGCGAGTTCACATTAAATACCAACCAAACGTGGATGACCTTGGAAGCGCAGATTCAGCGAGAATAAACATGGAATATTACAACGTTAAAGACCCAGTTTTTGCAGTGCAAGGCGACAACATTTTCGACGTAAATGTTAAGGAGCTTGTAGAATTTCACGAGAAAAAAGGAGCCATCATGACTATAGCATTAAGGGAAGTTGAAGATGTCGAAGGCTACGGAATAGCGGACATAAACAAGGATATGAGAATTTCAAAATTTGTTGAAAAGCCAGCTCCTAAAGACGCTCCGTCAAACCTTGCCAACACAGGCTTGTACATGGTTTCACCTGAGATAAGGAAAATCTTCAAAGAAAAGGGAGTCAAACAAATAATTAAGGAAAGAAATCGTCTAGATTTTGGCTTTGATTTCATTCCCTACGTGATAAAGACTGGAAGAACAGTGTACGGTTATACTTTAAAGGGAAGCTGGTATGATGTGGGAACCCCTAAACGTTATTTGGAAGCCGTGCAAGACATGCTTAATGGACGCTTTTCGTCATTAACTGATTTTGGCGGAAGAATAAGCGAAGAGGAAAAAATATGGGTTCAAGGAGAAAGCTCAGAATCAATGAAACGAAGACAAGAAATCATAAGAAAAATTAAGCAAGGAAAAATAGAAGTTGAAGGGGCTGTTCTAATTGGAAGACATTGCAAAATAAGTGATAGTGTAAAAATAGTGAACTCATGTATCGACAATTACACGCAAATTGGCAAGGGCGTTGTTATAGAAAATTCCGCAGTTATGGATAGAGTTATAATCGAGGAAAAGGCGGAAATAAAAGAAAGCATCGTAGGGAGACACGTGACAATCCTTTCAAGTCCAAAAAAACAGACAAAAATAGATTCAGTTTCAGTTATTGCTGACGACGTAACATTAGCGGAAGGTTGCAAACTATCAGCAACAAAAATTTATCCACATCAACGTGTGAGAGGAGAATTTGCGAACCAAACATTAATGTCAGGTTAACAATGAACGTAAAGTTGCCAGAAATCAGAAAGAAAACAAGTTCAGTAAACCAGTACATAGACAACCTAAAACAGCCGTTTCGCGAGAAATTTTTGACAAGAAAGCAAACATATCAATTGAAGCAAGAAGTCGTAAATCAGCTCAAAAAGCTCGCTCATAAATATGTAATAGTCGCTTTTTCAGCAGAATGGTGCAAAGATTGCACTGCAAACATACCAGTCTTAGCCTTAATATCAGAAGCAACAGCGCTAGAAGTCAGAATCTTCAGAGGCTTAAAGAAAGATCTATTAAGTCGCACAAGAAAATGGAGGATTCCACCATCGCCACCTGAAGTGGAAACATTTAACGTCGATAAAATTCCTCTTATAATATTATTTGACAAAGAAGGCAAAGAGATAGGAAAAATAGTTGAAAATCCACGGGAAGAGCCCACGCTTGAAGAAGAATTGTTAAGCATTATTTCAAAAGAAATCAGCCATAGAAACTAAGCATTCTGGCCTAAGCTTTAAACCACTTGAAAATTAAATACTTTATTTTCTCTTTCTCTAAGTCTGGCACCGCGATAATGAACCTTTTCCGCACGGTTGTTGCTAGTCTTCCAGCCTTAACAATTTCTGTGGCTGTTATCTCAGAGTTAGCACTTTTGACAGAAACAGTGTATGGTGCATGTTCAATGCCCGGTCCATGCTTGTAAACTGCAAAATCGCATCCAAACTTTATTCCCGGCGTCACGATTAAACCGTCCTCACGCAAATCACGATAAACCGCATATTTACCGTCAAACTCCTCATACAATTCTTTGGTCTTTTGACGCAGTTTTTTCAGATTAACTTTCCTTTTCTCTAAGCCTTCGTATATTGTTATTATTCCTTTTTCAGCAAGATACAAGCCTTCCATCAGATCCAAAATCAGGGGAACTTTGAATTCGGGAATTTTTGGCTTAGGAATTCCGAGAGGTTTTCCGTAGAAACCCATCTTGTAGAGTTCCGAGCCATCCACAGAATTCCATACGACTAAGAAGTTCTCAATAAATTCCACTTCTATCCTTTTAGGCATCAGGTTTTTCGCCTTTACATTATGAAAGATAGAATTCGAGCGGCGTCAGCGGCGTCTTCAGCCTTGTCTGCGGAGTCCTCTAAAAGTTGCAGGATGTCTCTTAGAAGGATTAGGGCTGGAAATTCGATTTTGCTGTTGATCAGTTTTATTTCGAGTTCGCGGTAAAGTTCGTCAACAGTTCGTTCAGCGACTTCAACGTCCTTAGCCTTTTCCATGGCTTTAGCTGAGCCATAAGTGAGAACCATCATCGTCTCTCTAAGCTTAAGCACTGCGTCCAAAACGTTCTCTGCAAGCTTTAGCATGTCCTTCTTTATATCCATCGGAACATTCCAATTATGCTCCATAATTTCGACCAAACGGAAAGCTATGCCTTCAGAGAAATCTGCAATTTCACTTGTCAGATTTGTAAACCTTAAGAAGTCTTCTCTGCTGAACAAAATGGCTCCAATCTCTGCCAATTCTTGAGAGACCAATCGTCTAGCATTGTCAACTTCATCTTCGCCGTTTTTGATTTCGTTAAAAAGTTGCCTTGTTTTTTCCCTGTCATTTTTAATGAAGTGGTCTATGGTTTGAGGGACTTTCCTAGTTAAGTCCAGAACCTTTCTAAGGTGGTCTTGGCATATGCTCAAGGCTCTTCGTTTCACACGTTCCTCAGTTTCTGCTGGAAGCACCAAATTTTCTCCCGCCTCAAAAACGGGCTTGAATTTTCTAACAATAGATATATGGAAGTATTAAAAAAGATAGCGAAAATTCAGATTCGGCTTTCAACGTGTTTGCCTAAATCTTCAAAACTTATTTCCCATTTGAAATATTTGTGCAAAAGCGTGGGTAAGTCTTCAGTTGGGCTTCTTACTTGTTTCCATGAGTCACGCTCGCGAATAGTAACCGTGCTGTCGTTGAAGGTTTCATAATCCACTGTTATGCCTAAGGGTATGCCAACCTCGTCTGCCCGAGCGTATCGCCTACCAATAGAACCTGCCTCATCATATTCGGCTGCAAACCCCTCATCAAGCAACATCTTATGCAATTCCAATGCCTTTTCTGGCAATTCATCCTTGCTGACAAGCGGGTAGACACCAACCTGTATGGGTGCAACATCTCGTGGGAAGCTTAGCAAAGCCCTATCTTCCTTAACACGGTAGGCATACTCAAGAACCACATAGACAAGCCTGTCAGAACCGAAACTTGGTTCAACAACATGAGGGATGAAACGTCTTCCACTTTCAACAACTTTTTGACGTGTAATTTCCACATGCTCTGGCAGAATCTTGTATTTTCCAAGCATGTAATAGCCGCTTTTTTTAATAAGAGCCTCAATCTCGCTTGGGTCGGCTTTTGAAAGCATCTCAGCTACGAGCGCTGTCTCTGTCTTGAAAACTGGTCCTAGCTTAGACATTATAGGCTTTATGATAAGCTGCTCTTTTTCGATTGGCTTTTCATATTCTTTGAACACCCGCATGTCCTCACCGCTGAACTCCATATGCCGTTTCAAATCGTAATCCGTTCTGTAGGCGTGTCCCGAAACTTCCATCCAGCCCCAACGTTCAACATAAACCTGCTGGTCGAAGCTTTGAAGAGAATAATGGGCTCTTTCCCAAGGAAGCTTTTCAATAAAACGCTGCTTTTCTGCAGGAACACCCAAGTCCGTCAATAGTCTTTTGGCGTAAGCCATTAAAACTGCCTGCCATTGAGCTTTAATGTACCCTTTCTCTAATGCCTCTTTCGCCGTAACTTCGGTGATTTCCTCAGAACCTCGCAGTTTATTTTCAGCCAAAAGAAGTCTCAACTTTTCGCATTCAACATCCTTTAGCATGAAACAGTCTGGTTCTTCAGGGTCGAAAAAGAATTCCAGATCTATTATGGTAAATTCTCTAAGTCTTATGAGGCCTTGTCTTGGCGAAATCTCATTCCTTAGAGCGTGACCCATTTGCAAAACACCAAAGGGAAGCTTTTCTCTTGCCATTTCGTATAGACGCTTGAACTCTACAAATATTCCCTGTGCAGCCTCAGGTCTTCCATAACCAACAGCTCCTGAGTATGGACCGATGGTGGTTTTAAACATTGTCAGGAATAGTTTTGGTTTGTCGAATGCGCCGCCACATTCCGGACAACGAATCTCGTGCTTCTCGATTGTCTTGCTTAGTTCTTTTAGGCTGAGTTTCTCAGATTCTGATTCGCTAATTTTCGCATACTCTTGAACCAAATGGTCGGCGCGAAATCTTTTTTTACATTTTAAGCATTCAACCATAGGCTCCTTAAAGTGGTCGACATGTCCGGAAGCCTCGAAAACCTTGCTAGGAGTGATTACTGGCGACTCTATCTCTATAATTCCAAGCTTGTTTATGAATAGTTCTCTAAGTTTTCTTTCAATGTTTTGTTTTAGTTTTGCGCCTAAAGAACCATAGGTTACGAAACCGCTTGCGCCGCCGTATATTTCGTATGATTGCCAAAAGAAACCTCGTCGGCGGGCTAGTTCATTGATTATTGTGAACTTGTCGAGAGCTTTTTGTTCCTCTTTCAATCTTGTTCAGCCTCTTTGCAAGTGAATATTCAAAGACTTTAAGACTTACTTAATAATAAATTTTCAAACCGACAAGACTGGTGGTTTCAAGCTTGAGGACACTAAACTATCAAGACCTTTTAGACTTAGTAGATGGCGCTGCAATTTTCTCCGCTGGAGGCGGAGGCGACCCAGAAGTAGGATACAGCATTGCAGACAAGCTCGTTTCTCAAGATTACATTGTCAGGCTTGTAGCTCCTTCAGAAGTGCCTAAAGACGCTAAAGTCGTAAATTTCGCAAGCGTTGGAGCGACAACCTCAATAGAGTACGATTCCGATGGTGCAGTAAAAACTTTGAAGGCTTTAGAGGAATATGCAGGTTTTTCTGCCTATGCCACAATTGCTGTTGAACTGGGTGGTTTTAACACTTTAGCTGCGGTCGATGTTGCTACCAGATGTAAAATTCCCGTTGTGGATGCTGATGGTGCGGGCAGGTCCGTTCCAGAGGTTCATTTGAAAGTTTACACAATTGACGGGATCCCAACGACACCAATGGCTGTTGCAGACACCTACGCAACAAACATAGTCATTGTGAAGGAAACAATGGATTCCAAAGCTGCCGAGAGGATTGCCCGAATTCTTGCCGCGGAATGGAATCAGAGCGCCTACACGGCTAGAAGAATCTTGACAGGCGCTCAAGTGAAAACCTCGCCTATTCAACTTACTTTGTCAAAATCCATGCGAATTGGAAAGCTACTGAGAAAAAGCATTGAACCGATAAAAGCGGTTTTGAAAGAAACTAATGGTTTCAAGCTCTTTGAAGGCATAGTGGAACATGCTGAACGGAGAACCGACGCTGGATTCACATTTGTTGACACAAAGCTTCGCAGAACACATCAATATGCAAAAAGCTCATTCGCATTCAGAGCCAAAAACGAAGTACTTGTAGCTTATAAGGATGGAAGACTGGCTGCAATCGCGCCAGACATTATCACACCTGTAAACCCGGAAACTGGCAAATGCATAACTGCAGAAAAAATTGAAAAAGGCGATAAGTTGGCTGTTTTGGGTTTACCATCACCACAGAAATGGAGAACCAGTAAAGGACTAGATTTGTGGAAGGATGTCCTTCAAAGGTCTAACGTGTCTGAAGAATATGTGCCAATCGAGAAGTTAGTATCTCACAAACGTTGATGGAAAAAGGAGGGAAATTTTGTTATTTTCTCTTTATTGGTAGTTGGATCTCTGTGAGGAGTTCGCTTTCTTTGACTTTAGCTGGATCGTTTAGATAGATCTCGATTGGGCATCCATGTGGGGAATAACCTTTTTCCTTAGCATGTTTGAATAACGCCGCGTAAGCTGGTCCTACCTCCTTGTATGGTCCTTTGTGCATTGTGTAGAGCACCTCTTGCGTAGGGATTTTCTTGATTTTTATGTTGCCCTCAGGTTTTGCTTCGCCCTTAAAGGGAAATCCAACTTCGCTTCTCAATTTGTGGGCTGGCACCTCTTCTGGGTTGTCATAAAACCATCCAAAAGGAGGACCTGTGATCTTTAGTTGTTTTTGTGTTAACCATTTTGCAATTTCCTGATATAGTTTACCAACTTCTCCATACGGACCAATGTGACTTATGGTGGCAGCTTGTATCGGTTCAGTCTTCTTTAACTTGACTTCCATACCGAAAACACCTCTAATTTAGCTCTCAGTTTGTACTAGATAGAAAAGGTTTTCGTCTGGGTCTGCGAAAAGGGTTGCGTATCCACCCCAATATTGCTTTTTGGGAGGTTCGATGAATTTCACACCCTTATCCTTTAGCTTCTCATATTCTGCGTCAAGGTTTTCAACAGCAAAATATATGTTTGGTGCAGCTTCTTTCCGGCCCTTCTTTCCACCAAGCATTATCGCGAACGTCATTGTTCCGGGCAAGTTAAATATAACGTAGTAAGGCCACTCATTCTTCACTTTAAGACCGAGAACATCACGATAGAAGGGAATTGCTTCTTTCATGTTCGTTACTTTTACTTCAAGCCAACTAACACGCTTAATCAAAACAATCACCTCTTAAATTGATTCTTCCTTTGCGCATTTTAGTCTTTTGTCATTAAAAGAAATGTTGAATTGTTCTTCATAAGCAAACATTTTTAACTGGTTTCGAATTAAAAATAACGCTCTGGGAGGAGAAGGAATTGAGTGAAGAAGGTTGGCGTCCCCCTGCATGGATGTATCGAGACAGAAAACCTTCAAGCGATGAGGCTTACTTTGAGAACATGACCCGAGTCATTTTTTTGGCAGGGTTAAGTTGGAAAATGATTGATCAGAAGTGGCCCAACTTTAAGAAAGCTTTCAACAATTTTTCGATAGCTGAGGTTGCAAAGTTTGACGAAAAGGACGTGAAACGGCTTATGAGTGATGCGGGCATAGTGAGAAATCAAGCCAAGATAACCGCAGCAATCAACAATGCAAAACAATTTCAAAACATAAAAAAAGAACACGGCTCATTCCAATCTTATCTTAAAAGCCTAGATAAATCCAATAACTATGCCTTAGCCATTAAGCAACTAGGCAAGAGATTCAGCCGATTAGGGCCTTCCTCGGCACGTGTCTTCCTATACAGTGTCGGAGAAAACGTAAGACATCCAGAGGAGTAATCTAAACCCTAACGACCATCATTTTTATAGGCATTAAGGCTTTGTAAAAGTCTCTTCCTTTCGTCTTCGTTTAAATCGAGGAGAGTTCTCCATTTATCCAAATGGAACGTTTTTTTCGTCATTTTTCCCGTCGGGCAATGATTGTAGCAGTAGCCGCAGTATCTTATTCTCCTTTTGGTTTTTTCTCGAATCTGGTCGATGAATTGGACGCATCGGCTTCTATCGAACCCTTTTGGGGGTGTCTGTTCTCTATTTATTGCGTTTATCGGACAAAGCCTAACGCAAGTCTCACAGTGTTGACAAGGACTAAAATCGTTCAAAGGTTTGTCAGGTAGTATTGAGGCATCTGTGAGAACTACGCGTAAATTGACCCTAGGTCCATATTCGGGCGTTATCAGAATGCTTGGTCTTCCAAAAACCCCAAGTCCTGCCTCATATGCAGCTAACTTAAACGATACACGAGCAATTTTCTCTTTTTCATCTTTTAAGCCATGTGGAACAACAGCCTCATAGCCCTTGTCTTCAAGAAAATTGGCTAGTCGATAAGAAACCCAGTCACAATAAATGCTAAGCACTCTTGACTCAACATCGTCTTTCTGGTAATAATCCAATGTAGTATAATAATCTAAACCAACATGACAGGCAAAAGCAATCACAGAATTGCAATTCTTCATAACATCTCGTGGATGGCAACCATTCTTCACCATTTCAAATCCGCGCTCAGGGTCAGCAACTCCTACTTTGAAAACGCCGAATTTCCTTAGAAACTCTTCTAACTCACTCTTCATGACTATCCCTTGTTCAATTTTGTTCACTTGGAGATGTATTTGCTTTTTGTTAAAACCTAGCTCGAGTAATGCTCTATTCCAATTTTAGGCGCTCTGCAATCTTCGCTTTCTGCATCTTTCCGCTTTCATCTATCTGAAACTCGAGCATCGCACGGTCTGTTGCATTTTTCTTACTGTTAAATTCTATGCGGCAATGCCCACATTCAATGTCTGACCCAATTTCTACAACATACCACGATGCATCTACATAGTAATGTCCACAGTTTGGGCAACGGAAAACTGCCACATCTAACCAAGCCTTCATCTCAGACAGCTCCGTTTTAGCCATATGGCAACGTAGTGTTTTATAAAGCAGTCGCAAATTATGAAATGCCAAGAGAGGAATAGAAATGCCAAAAATAAAAGTCGCTTTAGCGGGTGTCGGAAACTGCGCCTCAGCCTTCCTTCAAGGCTTACAATACTACGCCAATTGTGAAAAAGAGGAAGAAATCATCGGACTGCGAAACCTCTTTCTAGGAGGCTTTCACCCGAAAGACATCAAAATCGTTGCAGCCTTCGACATTGACATCCGAAAAGTCGGGAAAGACCTTTCTGAGGCAGTTTTTGCGCCGCCAAACAACGCGCCAAAAATAGTGGATGTTCAACCGTCCAATGTTATCGTGCATAAAGGTCCAGTTTTGGATGGCGTTGGCGAATACACGAGAAACATTGTGCAGATAAGCACTCAGCCAGAAGTGAACGTTACAGAAGAATTGAAGGATAGTAACGCGGAAATCGTGCTCAATCTGCTTCCCAGCGGAGCTTTTAAGGCTTCTCAATGGTACACAGAACAAGCGTTAAACGCTGGATGCGCTTTCGTGAACGCCCCGCCAACTTATATTGCAAGCGACGCTGCGTGGGCTAAGCGTTTCGAAGAAGCTAATCTACCTCTAGTGGGCGATGATTTAATCGATCAAGTGGGCGCCACAACATTACATAAAACCTTGTTGAAACTGCTTTCGATGCATGGAGTTCGCATAACAGAAACCTATCAACTTGACGTTGGCGGAGGCACCGAATCGCTGGATACTTTGGGAAGAACAAGGGAGGTTAAACGAACTGTTAAGACAAAGTCTGTTGAGGCTGCTTTGCCCTATAAGGCTGAGGTGGTGGCTGGGTCAATGGACTATGTGGATTTTCTGCAGAACAGGCGCGACAGTTACTTCTGGATTAGGGGATTATACTTCTGCAAAACCCCCATGCAGATAGACTTGAAAC
>Ga0315314_1001914_pt1 | contig 17703 bp, 17 predicted proteins | sample TDP9_MG_FD_203631 | JGI IMG/M metagenome (GOLD analysis project Ga0315314, IMG submission 203631) | Freshwater sediment microbial communities from Lake Towuti, South Sulawesi, Indonesia - TDP9 | ecosystem: Environmental > Aquatic > Freshwater > Lake > Sediment | place: Indonesia: South Sulawesi...
CATACCGAGGAGTCTCACTCATAGGCGACCTCAAAGGCTTATGGCGACACAGAGTGGGAAACTACAGAATAATATATGAAATCAACGAAAAAGAAAAACTTGTCATATTTCATTTTGTAAAGCCACGCAAAAAAGCCTACCAATAAAACCACCATCAACCCCAATACAGGGCACATACACGACCACAGCCACAGTCCCCAATTTTTTTAACCCGTCCCAAGTTCTCATCAAACCAACACAACAATGCGCTGGAATTCACGCAAACGGGGACCCTACCAGAAACACTCAAACAGTCTGCACCTGCGTGTTCAACTACTTCTGTTCACACATCAGCCCAGCCAGCAGAAAAAAGAAGTTATTATTAACAGTTCCACAGGCAAGTTAATAACACCTGAACAGAAACCAGCGCAGTAAGAGAAGGCATAAGGCGCCAGACGCCTTCTTCTTCAAAAATTTACTTTCCCGCAGCCCTGCAACGCTGGATGGTGGTGGCACTAGGCGCAACTTGCCACTACCACCACGCACACAGCCGCAGGCAAATATCCCAAAACCCACCATAAAAAAAGGAAATTTGCGGGAGACATCGCCATCCCAATGATCAATAACTGTTGCTCCGAAAGTCTCCATTTTGCTGCGCTCAAGTTGTGAGAATAAGACATATATGTTGACTTATGTAAAAATGGAATTTGACTATTAATAGGTGTCAAGTCTTGAGCGAAGAAATCCCCACTGGAAGACCATTACGTCTCCTTCACATGCTCTATACCAAAGGCAAGCCTACAACAACCTACACCTTGATGGTAAAACAGAGCGAACTAGCCAAACAACTCAACATAAGCAGACAAGCCCTAAATGTGCACCTGCGAAAACTCCGAGACCAAGGACTCATTCGAACCGGAAGAGGATTCATCGATGTTACTGAAAAGGGACTCGCCGTGTTAGGCATTTCAGCAAATCCCGCTTTCGTTTTCATCAAAGTCTCACCCTTAAAGCGTAGCCATGTCTACGGGCAGATAATGCAATTTCCCATTCAACGAATGTTCAGAGTAACAGGTGACATGGACGCTATCCTCCTAGTGGAAAGAGAAAAACTAGACGAAGCACTCAAACAACTGGCGTCGGTTGAAGGCATACAAGACACAAAATCTTACGTAACTATCCAAACACTCAAATAGAAACCTCTAGGGGAGAAATGCATCATTGAAACTCTTTGAATACCAAGCCAAACAAATATTTGCAAAATACAATATACCCACGCCGAGAGGCTTTTTAGCAACCACAGCGACACAGGCACGAGAAACAGCTGCAAAAATCAATGCGCCGGTTGCACTCAAATCCCAAGTGCTTGTTGCTGGAAGAGCCAAGGCAGGTGGAATACTCTTCGCCAATTCTCCCAACGAAGCTGAACAGGCGGCTACCAGACTCTTAGGTAAAAAAATTAAGGGTGTGAATGTTCAGAGTCTATGGATAGAAGAGAAAATTGCCATCAAAAGAGAGTTGTATTTCAGCATCACTGTTGACAGAGCCAGTCGCTGCTACGTGGCTATAGCGTCTTCTGAAGGTGGTGTGGAAATCGAGGAGACCGCTGCAACCTCACCTGAAAAAATTGTCAAGGTCTCCATTAACCCAATTTATGGTTTTCGTTCCTATCACGCACGGCAAATTGCCAAAAAACTTGGTTACATTGGAAATCAAATGAATGATTTGGCGTCGATTTTTCTCAATCATTACAGGTTAGCCATGGATTTTGACGCTGAACTGGCTGAGATGAACCCTCTTGTTGAACTACCTAATGGAAAATTTGTTGCTGCGGACACTCGGCTCATAATCGACGACAACGCATTGTACAGGCATCAAGATTTCAAAATGCGTCCGTTGGAAGAGGCAGAGATGACGCCGCAAGAATTGGAGGCGCAGAAGAGTGGATTAGCCTATGTTAAACTCGATGGAGATGTTGGCATCATTGGCAACGGTGCAGGATTGGTCATGGCTACTCTAGATGCTATTCAACTCTACGGTGGAAGACCAGCCAATTTCTTAGATGTCGGCGGCGGCGCCTCATCTGACATGACTGCTGCTGCACTTGATATTGTGTTGTCCGACCCTGACGTGAAGGTTGTGTTCATCAACATTTTGGGCGGAATCACCCGTTGCGACGAAGTGGCAAACGGTGTTCTCGAAGCGAAAAAACGCGCAGGCTTCACCAAACCTATGGTTATTAGGCTTGTTGGCACAAATGAGGAAGAAGGCAGACAGATTCTCACTAAGGCAGGAATTCACGTCTTGGACACTATGGAAGAAGCCGCTGAAAAAACGGTTGAAATAATCAAAACTGGAGGCAGGTAGGGCTAAATGGGTGTTTTCGTGGATAAAGCGACGAGAGCAATTGTTCAAGGGATAACTGGCACACAGGGCAGCTTCCATACACGTTTGATGCTTGATTACGGCACGCAAATCGTGGCTGGCACAAGTCCAGGCAAGAGTGGAACCAACATGCATGGTGTGTCCGTTTATGACACTGTTGAGGAGGCGCTGAAGGCGCATGCTGCCAACGCTTCGGTTATTTTTGTTCCTGCGCCGTTTGCAACTGATGCTGCGTTTGAGGCTTTAGACTCGGGTTTGAAGACAATTGTTGTTATCACTGAGCATATTCCTGTTCGAGACGCCGTGCAAGTGATGTATCGAGCGAGGCAGGAGGGTGCTGTGGTTGTGGGTCCAAATACTCCTGGAATACTCGCTGTGGACGAGTGTAAGTTGGGCATTATGCCTGCTCACGTGTTTAAGCGTGGTGTGGTGGGGTTGGCGTCAAGGAGTGGAACACTAACCTATGAGATTGCGACGGGGCTAAGCGTGCGTGGTTTGGGGCAGTCCACATGTATCGGTTTGGGTGGCGACCCAATTGTGGGACTAAGTTTCGTGGATGTTCTTCGAGAATTTGAACGGGACGAGCAGACGGAGGCTGTGGCGTTGATTGGCGAGATTGGGGGCAATTTCGAGGAGTTGGCCGCCGAGTTTATTGCAACTGAAGGCTACTCTAAACCTGTTGTGGCTTTTGTGGCTGGACGAACCGCTCCGCCTGGAAAGCGTATGGGGCATGCAGGCGCCATTATCATGGGGAAGAGCGGAACAGCAAAGAGCAAGATTGAGGCTTTTGAGAAGGCTGGAGTGCAAGTTGCAGAAAAACCGAGCGATGTAGCCAAGTTGCTGGCTGAAAAGTTAGGAAAATAGCATTGTTACGGAAAAGGTTATTTGCGTGTGTGATGTGTGAAACGTAACAATTCACGAGTTGAAGACGCCATGCCTATCACTGACCCTTTCAAGAAGGCTATTGCGCAGAAACACAGACTCTACATGAAAATTTGCCGCGACTGTGGAGCCAGAAACGCTGGGTCAGCTGTCAAATGCCGCAAGTGCCACAGCAAGAACCTGCGCTGGAAGAAACGAGAAATAGTAAAGTAATCCAGCTAACATTGCGCGGTTACATGTTTTGTGGTTTTCTCTGTGTGGTGGTGGCAAATTGCGCTTAGTGCCATCATCACGCTTGGCTTAATTGCGGTTGTGGAAAGAGTAATTTCAAAAGAAGAAGGGGATAGACCCCTTATGCCTTCTTCTTTTGTTGTTGTGGTATGGTAATCTTTATTTTGAGACTTCCAATATGGAATGCTTGACTCCTGCGAGGGGGCCGGTCGTCTAGTCTGGTTAGGACGTCGCCCTCACACGGCGAAGGTCGCAGGTCCGAATCCTGCCCGGCCCATTTCTAAACTGCTTAATATGTTCTAGAATTTAATTCCACAAGGGAAATAAGCTGTCAACCGAGTAGTTTCAGGTTGGGAGAGAAAGGAGAGCAAAATTTCTTAAGAGAGAGTTCCAAACCGCGTGGCTGTTTCCGCAAGGCCGCGTCAAAGGCGGAGATGAACCTCCGAGCAACAGGCCCCTCGGGCTCTTAGGGGGAGATGAGGGCGAGTGGCCCGCTCTACGGAAGATTTCACCTCTCAACGAGCCCAATTACCAGCCGACGCTCTTAAGCCCTTGCGGCAGTTTAACGGTCGGTCATCACCTTCTTCTCAATAATATTCGAAGTTGACATAGGTAGAAAAATCTATCGAAACACATAGACAAACTGCTTGCTGGGCTCGGAAAACTTAAAAACAGTTGAGTAATCATGTTGATAAGCGCGCTGTGTGCCGAGGTAGCTCAGCCTGGGAGAGCACCCGGCTGAAGACCGGGTTGTCGCCGGTTCAAATCTGGCCCTCGGCACCAAACTAAGCTTGGTTAGAGTTCTAGGACCATGCGAATTAGGTCGATGTATTTTCTATTTTTGTAGATGCCTTTTGGGATTTTGCCTGCTTCCATGAAGCCCATTTTCTCGTAGAGTCCTCTCGCTTTTCTATTTGTTTCGAAGTGGTCGAGAACTAGTACTTTTAATCCGGCTTTCTTGGATTCTTCGATGAGGGTTTTCATTATTTGTGTGCCGATGCCGATTCCTCGGAAGTCTGATTTAATGCCTATTCCTAGGTATCCAACGTGACTCATGAGGTCACCTCGCTTCTCAACTTCAGAGTTTGCTACGATTTTGCCTTCAACCTCCGCTACGGCATCTATTAGTTCGCCTCTGTCTATACGTGCGAGTCTTTTGCTAAGCCATTCGGCTTCTTCGCTTCTCGTAACTTTATCCGCGCGGAGGATATCGGCGCCTTCTTCAACCAAAGAATTAATTAAATCAATCAAGTCGTCCAGGTCGTCCCATTTCACAGAGCGCAGAACAACCCTTTTGCCATCTTTCGCCGTGAAAGTTCTGGGCTTAATCATTGTTTTCACACCACCCTTGTCGGATTTTAGATGAAATGATTTTTAGACAAACCTATTAAACTTGACTTTAAACATTGAGTGAAGGTTAAAATCTTCGCTAATGAGTTGTAAATCATAAAGTTTACTTCCAGAAATCCTCAGATTCTGACGTGAAGTGCCTCGAACATGTTGAGCTTCTCTTACTACTTGCATGAAAAGGCTGAGGAATCCCGCCACAACGAGGCTATGGGTTTTTTGACAGCCATCTTGGGCTCTGTTTTCTTGATGGGAGGAACACTCTTAACACTTGTGACAGTGCAGAGGCCCCAGTGGTTTCTCATATTTCCCTATCAGCTCGGCTCCTCTCCATATGATTTCTTGGGATTGGCGTTCACGCTTTTAGGCGTCACACTGCTTCTAGGCGGAATAATTTTGGGAATTTACTATGCTTCACAGAGGTCGTGGTATTGCAATGCTTTGAAAGACAGCTACAGGTTGGAAGAGGAAAAATTGAAGTCCATGACACACAGCCAAAGCAATCAACCCAAGCTTTCAGCAACAGAGACACCCGCCCTAATAAATGTGCTTGAACCAAGGCAAGACTCTGACGCCTCGTCTACACAATAGACAAAAAAATAGTTGTCTTAGGGCTACGCTTTCTTTTTTCAGCCGCCTATTCTACTGTAATCTCAGACAAGTGCTCTTTTTGTTCTTCAACAATTTCTTTTTGCATTGTTAGAACAGTAACCAAAAACGCTTTTTAACTTCGAGCATGATAAGAACCGTGAGTTCTCATAGCGGCCGTAGTCTAGCCTGGTCTAGGACATCAGCCTGCCAAACCGAGCAGAACGCTGACGACCCGGGTCCAAATCCCGGCGGCCGCACCAAAAGAAAACAATAATTTTCTGATTGAGGCTTGTTGGTTAGAGGTCGTTGTTCTTGAATGAGAAAAGAGAGAGGGTCCCTCCAAATCAGAGAGTTGTTTCTAAGTTTCCTGTGTTGCACTTTGGCTCTGTGCCCAAGTTTGACGCTGAAACATGGGATTTTAGGGTTGAGGGTTTGGTTGACAACCCCTTGAGGTTGACTCACAGCGAGTTTTTGAAACTGCCAAGAACTGTAAGCGTGAGCGACTTTCACTGCGTCACTGGCTGGAGCGTGCTTGACAATAAAATGGGAAGGCGTGGCTTTCAAAACAATTTTTGACATGGTGAAGCCGAAGCCAAATGCCCATTACGTCACAATTGTGGCTGAAGGTGACTACACTACAAGTCTGCCATTAGAGGATTTGTTGGACAACGATGTACTACTAGCGTATACGCTGAACGACAAACCGTTGGAACCCGAGCACGGTAGATCGCTTCGTCTGGTTGTGCCCAAGAAGTATGCTTACAAAAGCGCCAAATGGGTGAGAAAACTACGGTTCACAGAGAAACAAGAGTTGGGATTTTGGGAGCAACGGGGATACAGCGATTCAGCAGACCCATGGAAAGAAGAAAGATACTCCTAAGATTTTAATTCTTAAAAAGCCGACTTCACGTAATAAGCATTCATTTCAACATGCGACCGTAGTCTAGTCTGGTCTAGGAGTCATTGTAGAAATCTTTGGCTTGTTCTTTCTTTGTCGCTGTTTCATTCATAGCTTTTGCTCTCTCTTCTCCATTTCATTGTAGAGGTATTCGAACCACTCAAACAGCGAAGGTGCGTTAAGCTGTTTCCTTGCGCTTTCCACGAAGAGCTTCACTTTTTCCCATCCTGTCTTGATTGGGAAAGTGAAGAGGTCATCAACCATGTTGATATCTATAAGCTTCCTGTATAGAAGTTCCCCTACTCCCTCGAAGTAAAGACATACCATAAATATTGCAGTGTGGGCTGGATTTTCTGAAGAGAGTGAACCATACCTTTTCACATAGTCATTGTAGTCACTAAACTCTAGACTCGAGAATTTTTGCCATGCGTCCTGAAATTCCTTGCTACCCATAGTGGTATACAGTCTAATAACTAGATCTGTCTGCCTTGTCTTGACTAGATTTCGAAGCTCTAGAACGGCAAGAACAACGCCTATCACCACGCTTGTGGCTGCAACTACTGTTGAGAGTGTTGATATGTCAACCTCAACCATTTCATACACCTGAAACATTAGATTTTGAATGAGGTGGGTATTAAAAGGTAAGCCAACGTATCTTCTGTTCTCTTAAGTAAGTGTGAAACAAGTTTCATCATCTTCTCTGAAAGCGACAAAGCCTTAAGTTTTATTAGCTTGTTGATGACGTTTCCTTTGTTTGTCTGTGGTCTTGTAATGCGACCGTAGTCTAGTCTGGTCTAGGACGTCGGCCTTCCAAGCCGTTGACCCGGGTCCAAATCCCGGCGGTCGCATCACATTTAGGATACTTATTGACTTCACTCTCACTCATGGCTTATTCCTTCTTTTTCATTTCTTTCTTCTTCGTTTTTCACCGAGCAGAAACTTAGGCTTGAAGACTCGCTCCGCCTGCTTCGGCTTCAGTATTCCTTTTTCTAGGGCTACTTCCCTCACTGACCGTTTTTCCTCCAGCGCCTGTTTGGCGATTTTGCTTGCTTCAAAGTATCCAATGTAAGGTGAGAGAAAAACCGCAAGTGATGGATTCTTTTCAACATAGCTTGAGCACTTTTTCTTGTCAACGGTTATTCCTTCAACGCATTTCTTCCTGAACACTGAAAGAAAATTGGCTAGAATCTGAATGGACTGCAGAATGTTGTGCATCATCACCGGTGTCATAACATTAAGTTCCAACTGCCCAGCCTGAACAGCCAGAGACAGCGCCAAGTCGTTTCCAACAACCTGAAACGCAACCATGTCGAGGCACTCAGCCATCACAGGGTTAACCTTACCAGGCATAATAGACGAACCAGGCTGAACAGGCCGCAAACATATCTCAGCCAAACCAGTTGTTGGACCCGAAGAGAGAAGCCTCAAATCGTTGGCGATTCTAATCAGTTCTAACGCCAGCTCCTTGAGAGCACCTGAAACCGCAGCTACGGCGTTTCGGCTCTGAAGCGCTTCAAAAGGGTTTTTAGCCGCCCTCAATCTCAGCCCCGTCATTTTACTCAGTTCTGCAATGACGATTCTTTTGAACCGTGGATGAGCGTTCACGCCGGTTCCGACGGCTGTTGCGCCCAAAGCCAGTTCTTCCAGATGTCTGCTTCTTGCCCTAATCTGCTCACTAGAGTTCTTTAGAGTGACGGCGTAAGCGCTGAACTCCTGTCCAATGGTAACTGGCAAAGCATCTTGAAGATGGGTTCGACCAGACTTCATGACGCCAGCGTATTTCTTGCCCAACTTTTCAAAGGCATTCGAAAACTTGTCAAGTTCATTTAGCAACGGTTGTAGTGCCATCAAAGTGGCGAGATGAAGTGCAGTTGGGAAGGTGTCATTCGACGACTGAGCCATGTTCACGTGGTCGTTGGGGCTCACACTCTTGTAATCGCCCTTTTCTCGACCCAATATCTCGAGGGCGCGGTTGGCAAGCACTTCGTTGACATTCATGTTAAAGGAGGTGCCGGCGCCCGCTTGAAAAACATCAACTACGAATTGGTCCAAGAATTTGCCACTTAGTATCTCATCGCACGCCTTGACGATGGCACTGCCGATTCTTGTGTCCAGCCACTCGACCTGCATGTTTGCGGTGGCTGCTGCCTTCTTCACAAGGACAAAGGCGTGAACAAAAACGGTTGGAGCCTTTATGCCACTCACTGGAAAGTTTTCCACGGCACGCTGTGTCTGAATCCCATAGTAAGCGTCTTTGGGCACTGATTTTTCGCCGAGAGAATCAACTTCTGTTCGTGTTTGCATGGAGAGGTCTCCTATCCTAACGGCAAAAGTCAAAACTTAAAAAAGTTTCTAACAAAAAGGGCGCTTTTGGAAAATGGCGACTATTTGCATATCTCTTCTCGTTCGAGTTGTTTGACTCGTGTTTCTATGTAATCAGCAATTTTTTCCTGAGTCATTTTCAACGATTCTCGCTGTTTTTCTAGCAAATTCTCGATGACTGAGAGAGCATCATCTATGTCTAAAGGTTTGATGATGTATGCGTCTGCTCCACGGTTAAGGGCTTCAACAGCATTCTGCAAGGACGGGTATCCAGTGATCATAATCTTTAGCATCTTTGGCACAGTTTGCTTCATTTGGGTTAGAAGTTCTATACCCTCCATGTCAGGCAGTCGAATGTCTATCAGAGCGAGGTTGTAGAATTTGGTCTTTGACTTTGTAATGCCTTTTCTCCCGGTGTCCGCTGTCTCAACATTGTATCCTTTTTCCTCCAGTATGGCTGCCAGAACCTTTCTAATGCTCGGGTCATCGTCAACAATGAGTATGCTTTCCTTTCTCTCCATGCCTGCTTTTCACCTCCCCACCCCTTTCTGTTCAGACTCCTTCTTTTCAATGTTAATCGGCACCGTGACCGTCACGCAGGTTCCAACTCTTTCTTTGCTCTCCACTGAAATCGAACCGCCGTGAGCCTCAGCTAGACGTTTGCAGATGGCTAAGCCCATGCCAACGCCCTTAGCCTTCGTGGTGAAAAGTGGACTCCCAAGCTTGCCCATGTTCTCTTTAGATATGCCCTGACCCGTGTCTCGGAAAGTTATCTTCAACGAATGGTCTACTTTCTCAGATTTAATCTCAAGTTTGCCACCTCTAGGCATGGCTTCAACTGCGTTTTTAATAATATTTTCAAACACTCGATTCATTTGGCAAACATCAACAAAAATTTCAGGAGTTTTCTCCGTAAGGTCTATAATTTTCACTTTCTTAGGAATTTTCATTTTGGCAAGGTTTTCCTCGACGATTGACTTGATGTTGGTTTTGGCTCGGACTAGGCGTATGTCTTTGGAGAAGTCTAAGAGGTCGTTTATTATTTTGTTAGAATATCGTATGTCACTTTCGATTATGTCCAGCATCTCTTTTGATTTTTTGTCCATTTTAGAAGCCAGTTTCATTTTTAGGTAATAGACCGCCCCCTTTATGCCAGTCAATGGATTTCGAAGGTCATGACCCACGCTGGCAGCCAACTCGCCTATCACCGCTAATCGTTGTGCGTTCTCAAGTTGTTTCTGCATCTGTTCTTTCTCCGTAATGTCGCGCGCAACGGTTAGGATTGCTGACTTGCCTTTGTATTCAATCAGCGTGCTTGATGTTTCAATTAAAAGTTCTTTGCCGCTTCTTGTCAAAACGCGCAGAGTGTAGGTTGTGGGAAATACATGTCTGGGAATAGTGTTTTTAGGCATTAACTTCATTAATGCTTTCGTTATTTTTTCACGGTATCCGCTCGGAACGAGCCAGAACATGTCTTTTCCTAACCAATCTTTTACTGTGTAACCCGTCATCTCAGCCATTTTCTTATTGACGAACACAAAAACTCCGTCTTGTACTATGCTTATGCCGTCGTTGGCATTCTCCACAACACTCTCATATTTCTTCTCTAACTCATGGAGCTCATGGGTTCTTTCCTCAACCTTCAGCTCAAGTTGATCCGCGTATTCTTTCACTTGATTTCTCGCAGCTTCCAAGTCCCTGATAAGGTAAGCATTTTCTATGGCAACTGCAGCCTGATGAACAAACAACTCCAAGGGAGAAAGAGACTCCTTAGTGGGTCTTCTACCATCCAATGGGTCGTCTATGCTTATTCGACCCTCTATGCGTCCTCCAGGCAAGCGAAGAGGGGCGTAGAGCAGGTCTTGTGGGTCCCAGTCAACCATTTCTTCTTTTGAAATTTTGCTTTCCACTGTACCAGTTTTAAAATGATTACGAACGAAAGGGTCACTCCACGGAAGATAATAAAACCCTCCGATCTTGAAGCGTTCAAACATCGGACCGAAACGCTCGCGCCAAATATGACCTGGTTTCCTGCTTTCCCAGAGATATTTTTCTTCTTCCGGCGTTAAGCCAGCCGAAACTATGTCAGTTGTTTCCAAATTCTCGTCAGTGAGTGTAATCAAGACTCTTCTCCAGCCTTGTCCTTGAATCGCTTGTGCTATTGCTCTGAGTCTCTGATGCAGGTCTTTGGTTCGTATTATCTCGGTTGAACTCTTCATCAAGGCTGTTAATTCGCGAGTGGTCTTGTTAATCTGTTCTTGAGCTTGCATGCGATGTGTTATGTCTCGAATGCTCCCCACTATGACATACGGCTTTCCAGAAGCGTCTTTTATAAGAGAAGCGTTGATCTCGACAGGAAAAGTTGTTCGATCCTTGCGCAGAGCTTTTATCTCGCTGCGAATGGTTTCTTTGCTTAGAATAAGCTGTATGTCTTCTCTAAATCGTTGTCTATCCAAGTGAGCAATGAAGTATTCAAGTTGCCGCCCAACGCAGTCGTCTCTTGAAACTTGAAGAAGGTGAAGAAGAGCATTGTTCGCTTCTTTTATTGTTCCGTCCAGCCTAATTAGGAATACGCCTTCATCAATGGCGTTTAATACGTTTAGAAGCGTTTTCTCTGAAAAAATGTGTTCACTTACGTTCAAGTGGATTTCTCCTTTCTTTTATTCTTCTGCGAGCTTTGAGATGTTGTTGCTCGCGTTTTGCAATCTCTCGGGCGAGGCTTATGTAATCAACAAATTCAAATCGGTTCTTCTCTTCAAAATTTAGATTAAGCTTGCTATACAGATTTTTCACAATGATTTTTTCAATCAATTCGGCTCCTGGACCAAAAATAGTGTTCAAAGCTTGAGAGAATTCGTCTGCATCTCTAGGAATTTCTTCTTTCTGAAGCCTGAAGTTTTTGTTGAGGTGAAAGTATATTGCTTGTCTTGGTGATTCTCCAAAAGTGAGCAGTGCATGGTCTACTGCTTCGAGAAGTGTCTTGTCAAAATCCAATTTTTTCATCTCTAACCAACCTTAAGAGTGAACCAAAAAACTCGTAAACACAAGTAATCTTCATCATCGCACCTTACCATCACAAAATCTCGAAACTTTAAGAATAAATTTATGAACTGAGAATGTGGATTTCGAGTCCCCGTAATATAGTGCTCATGGAAGCTTTCTTTTAGGTATTTTCCAAAGAACAGTAAAAAATCAGTTTCCTATTCAGTTTCTGACATAAACATAGGATTTAAATCATAATATGAGTTCACGAAAAATGTTGCTGGTATCTCTTGAGAGCCGCTTACTATACTGGGTTAGTGTTAGGCTTCTTTCTTGGATTGGTTTTCCTCTTTCAAGCATACTATGCGGATTCAATGACGCTCATCTCAAACGTGCTTGCACCATTGATGGCGGGGTTAGCTGTGTTCTCTGCTGTCTTTGCCATGAGAAGGTACTGGGAAAGTTGGAGGAGTAGACTCTCTAAAATATGGATTTGTTTCACGTTGGGAATGATATTCTGGTTTCTGGGAGAAACCGTGTGGGCGATTTATGTTCTGATTTTAAACGTGGAGATACCGTACCCTTCTATCGCAGATGCCTTCTGGTTGATGGGCTATTTTCCCTTGTTCATAGCCATTCATTTATACATTCGACTCTTCCGACATGCCCTCTCCAAAAAAATGTATACCATCAGTGCAGCTGTGGTTTCACTTGTGAGCATCGCAATCCTTGCAATATTGGCGCCTCCAATCATTGCAGCCGAGGAAGACGTCTTGACTTTGAGCATAAGTTTAGCTTATCCTGCACTTGACCTCATCTTATTCTCTGAAGCCATTCTAGGTGTCTTAATATTCACCGTGACCCGACTAAAAGGTAAGATAGGAGCAGCTTGGTTTTTCATCAACGCTGGAATCTTCATGAATGTTGTTGGAGACATACTTTTCAGCTATGCAACTTCGCAGAATACCTACTCCAATGGTCATCCCCTTGACCTCTTCTTTTATTGGGGATACATTCTATTTGCTTTGGCTTTCTACACACACATGAAAGAATTGTAGCGTTTCAAAAACTTTCAAGAAAGGCTCAGTTAGTTTGCTTTCAAGCCTAAGGTCTTAAGGACAGCGTTGTGCACGTTTAAGGCCGCTTTTTCGTCTCTTACGTTTTTTATTAGCATGCGTCCTCCGTTGAAGAGGCTGACCTCAATGCCGCCGTTGTATTTGAACACGATTACAAAGGAGGACTTCACCAAGATTTTGAAGCGACTTTTTAACCGTTCGTGGAGTTGGTTCAAACTCACTTTAATTGGCTTTGAGGGGTTCACGTTCACTGTGTTTCGTCCACACAGCACGGCGAGTCTTTCTCCTTCCACAACTTGTTTAACTGGCTGTTTCCTGCTACAAATTGGGCAGTCTGGGCGCTTGAAAACATCAATTGTTGTGAAGTACATGTCTCTGAAGTCGCAAACCATGAGTTTGCCCTTAAGTGAGCCACCCATCCCTGCAAGCAGTTTAATAGTCTCCATAGCCTGCAATGACCCAATGATGCCCGTTGTGGCGCCCAACACTCCCCGCGTATCACATGTTGGTAGGTATCTGTCGTCTAGATTTGGCAGAACACATTCCAGGCAGGGAGTTTCTGGTGGAGAAAAAACTGAGAGATTGCCTTCTATCCCGATGGCGGCGCCGAAAACATAGGGAATCTCGTGTCGAACGCTGGCGCGGTTCAGCAGGTATCGGGTTCTCATGTTATCTAAGCCGTCGACGATGCAGTCAACGCCACTGAGCAGTTTGTCAACGTTGCTTTCTCTCACGTTTTCTGGGACAGGTTCAACCTTGACGTCTGGGTTCACTTGTCCTATTCTGTCGGCTGCTGCCTCAACTTTGGGATACCGCAAATTGTTCAAGCTGTACAGCACTTGGCGGTGAAGGTTGTTTAATTCAACGGTGTCTTGGTCGATGATGCGAAGGTGACCGACCCCTGCAAGTGCAAGATAAAGAGCTGATATGGTGCCAAGTCCACCTAAACCAACTACAGCAACTTTTGAGCGTTTCAGTTTTTCCTGTCCCTTTCGTCCTAGTTCAACCAACACGGTTTGGCGGCTGTAATATTCCTTCGGGTCAAAAACTGTAGATTCAACCATAGCGGTTTATTCCTTTTTAAAGGAAATACTGTTTAAGAGCAATTATAAATTGTGCGCCTAGCAGTCAAGTGCTATCTTGACTTTAGATATAAGGCTACTATACCGCCCACAACAGAAAACATTGCAATGCCCATAAAACTTAGCACAAGCGAGCTTGTTGCATCAATAAAATATCCCAGAAGAGGAGCAGCCACGGCTACGCCAATGTTTAAGCACAAAGCCAAAACGCCGAAGCCTGTTCCAACCACATCGGGTTCTAAAATCTCAGCTGGCAGAGTCGACACTATTGGAGGCACCATAGAAGCCGCAACGCCCAAACCCAGAACTGAAATCACCAAAGCAGCGCCAACCGCATAACCTGAGGCAAAGAGAGCAACAGCCATCGAAAAAGAACCGACAACCAAAAAAGGCTTCCGCCTGCCCACCCTGTCAGAAAACCAACCATTTAAGGGCACAAAGGGAATCGCCGAAAACATTAAACCACTAGCCAAAAGACTCGCCTGAACAGGGTCTAGACCCTTGTAAGTTTGAAATAGTCTCTGAGCCCAACTCGTGAACGATATAGCTGTAATTTGAAAAAGCAACCACACCAACCCTGCTTTCCAAAGTTCAGCATTTGCAAACGCCCGCCTTATGTCAACGCTGCGACTTCGCTTTTGATTCTTGAGTGGGCCATCTCTAACAAAGGACGCAAAGACTGCAGTCGCGGTTACAGCAACGACTGTTCCGACATAGAATGGATACCGCCAATCGAAACTGAGCATAAGCAAAGTGGCTATTGGAAAAACCGTGATTGTAGCGATTGGCATGTTTATTCCGTAGAACCCCATGGCCTTACCCAGCTCTTCGCGGGAGAACCACTGAGGTATTATGGTCGGCGTCGTGGTGACAATGAAGGCTCCACCGATGCCTAGAATCAGTCTTCCGAAAAGCAGGGTTGGAAATGAATTTGCAATGGCGGTTACTAGACTGCCAACGGCTGTTAGAATGGTTGATGCAAACCCAACGAGTCTGACGCCGTATCTGTCAACAATTAATCCAGCGGGCAACGCGAGAAAAATCCCGGGAACAACCACTATTGTCATTAGTAATCCGGCTTGAGCAGAGCTGGTGACACTAAATTCCTTCATGATAGAGCCTACCACTGGTGGGACTATTTGAAAAACAAATGCATATGCCACAAATGTGTAGAACAAAGAAAACAAAACAACCCATCGATAACTGGACGCTTTCAATTTGATTTTTTTCTCCATAACAATGATGATATACGCGCGAATTATTTAAATTACGATATGATTATTCCGAATGCTTTTAGTTGAATTATTTGAATTATTTCCCAGAAAATTCTTTTTATTATCATTTTTATAATCTTTTTCCCTCAAATTTCGGAACCGAAAAGATTATATTAGGAATTTTTACTTAATAAAATAAAAAAAATAAAGAAAATATACAAAAATGTGAGACGTGAACAATATGGTTAACCCTCTAGACTCAATGGCTTGGGACATCGGAATAAGCGCGGTCTTGCTAGGCATTGCAGCATTAAGACTTCCATACAAGGCGTCTTCCGGCTCAGTTGAAAATGAAGGCAGAAATCTGAGACTAGGGTTTGCAACCGCTATCGGAGCATCTGGACTCTACCTGTTTATCAACGGCATCGCAATAAGCTTGACAGGGCCTTTTCCAGGTGTTTACCCCATACTGTTTGGGGGAGTGTCTTCTCTTGGCGGTCTAGTGCTTTTAGCAACCTCTATAGCGTTGTTCCTTAACGCAGGCTTGAGTGCGGTTTCCTATTTCGCCTTCGTCGCAGGACTGTACGCAGTCGTGGATGCATATGCAATGGTGAGGATTAGACTCACTAGGACACCAGAGCTCTCGGCTTTAGCATATTTGGCGTTCGCTGCTGCTGCATTTCTCTCAGTTCCTGCCACTCATTTAGACAACAAGTGGTTGAGACGGCTTTTCGCAGTCTTCGCTTTCCTATTTGCAATCCCTTGGCTCTACGAAGGAGTGCTCTTCACTCTGGGGCACTTAGGGGCAACTTAAACCTGCAACAAACGCAACCGATATAGTCTAAAGCTAAATGCGCATCGCGCTTGGAGTCCTATGCCAACAACCACATTTTTTAAGCTGATCAACCTTAATGAGTAAAAAATATAGCGGCGTCAAAATTGAAGCAAGAATACTCCTTTAAAAGCAACGCAGAGGATGCTTTCAAACGATATCTCTCAGAAACAAAAAGCCAAATTGAGTCTGAACTGACGAAACTTTGTTCAAGGCTTTCTAAACTTAACCTTCACCCCCAAATTGAGTATGCGGTTTTGTCTAGGGGCAAACGACTTCGTCCGTTACTTGTTATTTTGTCGGCAGAGAGTGTTGGTGGAGATCGAAACCAAGTCATGTCTCTCGCTTTAGCCTTCGAGTCGATGCACACTGCCACTTTAGTTCACGACGACATTATTGACCAAGACGATATGCGTAGAGGCAAGCCAACACTTCACAAAGAATGGTCTGTGAACGATGCTATATTGACTGGAGATACCTTGATCGCTCTAGCTGTCGACCTCGCGTCCGGATATGGCGAAACCATATTGAAGACAGTTGCGCAAAGTGCGCTCGAACTTTGCGATGGTGAGCATATGGACATAACGTTCCCATTAAAAACGGCGTCTGAAAGAGGGTATTTTAGAAAGATTAGGGAAAAATCAGCCTCTCTCTTTAGAGCCGCAACCTACTGTGGAGCTCTAGCTGGGGGCGGTACGCCTTCAGAGGTGCATTCGCTTTCTTTGTTTGGAGAAAACTTTGGAATCGCCTATCAATTAAGAGACGACCTACTCGATTTGACAAACAAAGGAAACCTAATCTTAAAAGACCTTAAGGATGGAAGAATAACGTTGCCACTTATCCATTATTACAGTACCAGTAGCTCAGCCGAGAAAAAGCATATAGAAAGCAAACTTCAAACTCTTGCAAATGGAAACTGCGCAGTGGATAATAAAATTGCAGAAAATCTTCTGCAAGCTATCAGTCAAACAGGTTCATTGGATTATTGTGAAAAGAAAATAGATGAACACCTGCGCTTGGCAGTTGCCGCCATCTCTACGCTTGAAGACACAGAGTATAAGACATACCTAGTTGAGATGACGAGAGCATTGAAGGCAATGGGCTGAAAACATTTCCGAAACATGAGGACGTATGTATGATTAAAAAACTCAAGAACTGGATCATGGAGCTAAGGGTCCCATTCCTCACCGCAACTTTCGTTTCGATATTTTTAGGAACAGTCATTGCTTGGACTAGAAACGACGTATTCAACTTGGAATATTTCCTGCTCGCTTTGTTTGGAGGTGCCTGTATGCATTTGGGAACAAACGTGGCCAATGACTACTACGACCATAAAAGCGGCAACGATGATATTAACAAGGAGTTTGTGAGACCTTTCAGCGGTGGTAGCCGAACAATTCAGTTGGGCTTACTCACGCCAAGACAGGTTCTTTCAGGGGCACTCATTTTTTACGCTTTGGCAACTTTTATTGGCATGTACTTAGCTTGGATCCGAGGACCACTTGTACTTGTTCTGGGACTAATTGGCTTGTTGTCGGGCTTCTTTTACACTGCTCCGCCTATCAATTGGGCAAGTAGGGGTGTAGGTGAAGCTCTCGTTGGAATGAATTTCGGAGCCTTAATGACGTTAGGTGCCTACACCGTACAAACACAAAAGTTAGCCATAGAACCTCTAGTTGCGTCAATTCCCGTTTCCTTGTTAATTGCCGCAGTTCTTTACATAAATGAGTTTCTTGACTACGTAGCTGACAAAACCGTTGGAAAGGATACCCTTGTAGTGAGACTAAGTCGAAGAAAAGCAGCGTATGGTTATGCGTTGATTGTTCTGGGCGCCTATTCATCTATTGTCTTAAGTGTTTTGTTTGGAATAATGCCTCTAAAC
>Ga0315314_1001915_pt1 | contig 17700 bp, 9 predicted proteins | sample TDP9_MG_FD_203631 | JGI IMG/M metagenome (GOLD analysis project Ga0315314, IMG submission 203631) | Freshwater sediment microbial communities from Lake Towuti, South Sulawesi, Indonesia - TDP9 | ecosystem: Environmental > Aquatic > Freshwater > Lake > Sediment | place: Indonesia: South Sulawesi...
CTTATTTGAAGCCCGGCTTCTCAGCAGGACGCCGTGGTTTGCGAGCCGTGACAAATATGTGGATATCGTGCTCAGGCTTATTGGTTCGTTCAGCTCTGTTTCATAAATTGAGTGGGCCTCTTTGGCGCTGAACCACACAAGAGGCAATTGCCTTTCTACAGCAAAGCGGACCTTGTCGATCTTTGAAGCTCCGCCCCTGATCTCTGACTCTGTTTCTATACTTGGCATGCCTCCAAGTAGTTCGACCATGTCGAACACGCGGAGAGCCTTTTCCCTCGTAACGCGGCCTTCGAAGCTGATTGTGTAGCGGTTTCCGGCATCGTCGTACACCTCTACGCGCATCTTCCTTGCAGGCACTGGCGACCACCTAGACCTGACAGTTAATCTTTTCACAAGTTATAAACAATTCGCCTCATACGTGCCCGCCAAACTCTGTAGAACACGAAGGTACGCGGTAGACGACAACAAAATGCACCCGTTTTAGTTAACACGATTCACTTCAATGCATCGATGGCAGGAAGAAAATAGGAATGGAAATCTCTTTATTCTCCAATTGAAACGTAGGGGTGACTCTTTCACACTTATTGTTTGCAAAACGGAGCAGCGATGAGGGAAATAATAGCAGATCGAGGGAAAAAATTCACACGGTTCACCGGCTTGTACAGATGGCTTGTCAGTAGCCTAGACCGCTCAGAGGCCGAGAATTGGCGGAAGGCAAGGTTACTCTCTTCCGTGCATGGCAGTTCCCAGATCGGCACAGGACGTAGACTCCGTGTGAGACTCCCAGCTGCTGTTCAATCCCAACCCCCACCCTGCTCTTTCCACTCGAGAGATAATGATGGTAGAAAAAAATTGTTTTATTTCACGTCACGGCAAAGAACGACATGGCGAATGTGTCTATTGAAACCTTTGGCCTTTGAAGCCAATTTACACTGTTCGTCGTTCAGGCGGGAATAGTCGACAGAGACAGTGACAAATGACACCTCGTCTTGCACAGGAAATCTGGGGGTGGGGGTCGTTTTTGCTTATTTTCCGAGTTGGTCGAGTTTTTTGTACGAGAGTCCTTTTCCCCTTCGTCGAAACCGCAACGTTGCGGTCCACGATGTAGCAGGAGGATAAGTATATGCATAACCGACGTTCAGATGCATTGGATGAGGTTTTTGAGCACTTTCTCCATGGCTCTAACATCTTCCGAGAAAGGGAAGTGCTCACACACGATTACATCCCTGAGAAATTCCCGCATAGAGAGTCTGAGATCCGTTACCTTGGTGAGATAGTTGCCCCGGCACTAAGAGGATCCTTACACTCTAATGTTCTTATCTATGGAAAGACTGGCACTGGAAAGACTGCTGTCATGCAATTTGTTCTGTCAAGCCTCACCCACAAGGCTAAGGAATTGGGATCTCCAATGAAGGTGTGCTTTCTCAATTGCCGCTTGTCCGGAACCGAATACAGAATTTTCTCAAGTTTGTGCAACGCGATTAGCGTCAGAGTTCCGTTCACTGGTCTTGCCTTAGCAGAGGTCTTTGATAGATTCAGAGAGGGGCTCGAATCAACGAAGATGGCCCTCGTTGTAGTCCTTGATGAGGTCGATGCCATTGTAAAGAGCCGAGGTGACTTTCTGCTTTACGAGCTCACCAGGATCAATGAGAACCTTGGGCAGAGCAAGATTTCCATCGTCGGCATCTCAAATGACTTGCGCTTTAAAGAGTTCTTGGATCCAAGGGTGCTAAGTGCACTGAGTGAGGAAGAGGTTATTTTTAATCCGTACAATGCCGATCAACTTCGAGATATCCTCATGGACCGCGCCAGACTGGCGTTTCAGGAGGGCATACTTTCCGAGGGGGCTGTGAAACTGTGCGCGGCCCTAGTTGCGGCCGAACATGGCGATGCTCGTAGAGCCCTCGACCTTCTTAGAGTTGCAGGCGAGTTAGCTGAACGAGAAGGTGCCCAATCCGTTTTGGAGGAACATGTTCGGAGAGCAGAAAAGAGGATTGAGCACGACAGAGTCGGTGAAGTGCTTAAGAGTCTTCCAACTCACTCAAAGGTTGTTCTGCTGAGTGTGTGCATCCTCAATAGGGCTAACGTCCGCCACTCCATCACGGGTGACATATATAATGTTTATTGTGAACTTTGCGAGGAGTCAGACATTGCGCCGCTGACGCAAAGGCGGGTAAGTGGATTGATAAATGAACTAGATGTCATCGGACTGCTGAATACCCGAGTTGTAAGCTTGGGACGCTATGGGCGGACGAAGAAAATACATCTGGGCATACCGAAAACATTCATTAGGAACATATTATGCCAAGACGAAAGATTCGCGCCTTTGTTCGAGTATGTGCCAAGATGCCTTACAGCATATCCCACAGAATAACCTTTGCGTCGCCGACTAGAAAGCCCTGAAATCTATGGGGACAACCTCTAACGTTTGAAGATTTACGATTGGAACTATCCCCGGATTGGGCGTATGTCCCATCTCTTTCTGGTATTCTGTCTGCCTCTGCCACGCGCCCGAGTTTACAATCACGACGCCTCTATACGTATTGTATTCCATCGTGTGCACATGTCCAGCGTGGAATAGGTCAGGCATATTCTCTATCACGAGGTGGTCTCTCTTCTCAGATGCTATAGGAGTTCTCTTACCGTACATTGGCGCAAGGTGTCTACACTGCAGAAGGGATTTCATAGCCTTGCTGGGCTCGCTGAAGCTCATATCTGGCACGTACGAGATTACGTCGTCTAAGCTTCTTCCATGGTATAAGAGTATGTTCACCCCGTGAAGGCTTATCATAGAAGGGCTTCCCAAGGAGTAGATCTTCCTCGCTTCGTGTAGGGGTTCGGCATATTTTCTCTGTATGGCCGGTTGTGGCAGTGCCATTCGAGTTGCATCGTGATTTCCGGGTATGATTATCACCTCAATGTAATCTGGGATACCCCCAACAATTTCCGCTGATACCTTGTATTGTGCGAATATGTCTTTTATGTTAAGTTCATCAATTTGTTGCGGATATATCCCCACCCCGTCCACTATGTCGCCGGCAATGACGACATACTTCACGTGGCCAGCGATCATCCTTGTTCTCTCATCCCCGACTTCACACTCTAGCCAGTCTACGAAGCGTTGAAACTCCTTTTCCATGAACATCCTGCTCCCAATATGCAGGTCTGATATCAGCGCTGCGTATACCGGGACTGCGGCTTTGTTCGGTTTCCTATTCGGAACTTCGGGAAATACGAAATCTTCAGCGATTAGGAGGTCATTCCTCCCTTTGACAGTATCGATGCAGACAACTTGATCTAGCAACACGGACTTCGCCTTGCCAACGACCTCCTTCTTCCGCTCAACTGGAACACAAACTGTAGCCGTCTGCTCTAGATCTTCAATGGTCAAGAATATGGCACGTTTTGATTCGCGTTTCTCAGTTACCATGCATATTATCTTGGCCCTTGCATTGTTCGGGGCTCTAAGCGCGTCGGATATTGATACGGCATCTTTCATATCCATCCTTTGTCTGAGGAGTCTGCTTAACCTCTTGAAACGGTCCTGAAAGTACTCTATATAATCTTCAAGAGTTCCCGTCGTCTTCAACTCATCAGTTGGATCTTCGATTATCTTCACATCCGCTTCAACATCCTTCGCATAAGGATGGAAAGGGACTTTCCCAATCTCTCCGGTCATTGACTCTTCGACTGACTTCCTCTCTTCCTCTGCACTTCCCAAGATCTTCTGAGCTTCTTTTTCTAGGACGCTGAGCTTTATGAAAATGCCCTTGCCGGGTAAGCGATTCATCTCGGTGACGACGCATGTCATCAACCTTTCTAGGTCCATTGTTTCAGGCAGTGCGCCGATGAAGTCGAACGTCTCTCTGTCGACTTGGTAACCTGCCTTAATGGCGGTGGAAACTGCCTTTTGAAGACGCTCGTCGCTCAAATCTTCTCCCCAGATGCTGATCATGAAATATCGAGTTCCCAGATTAATATTTGGCGAAAACCTACTGGAGACTTCTGCAATTCCGGACGCAATAAGTCTACAATAGTTTTTTATCCCCCAGAGACGATATTCTGTTGATCCATCATGGAGCTTCGTAGGGTTCAGATCACGAGGGGAGGAACCTTCTTCATCTCGTTACCTAAAGAGTGGGCCGAGAAGAACGGTCTTAAACGAAGTTCGCTGGTTGCCACCTCTGAGACGGCCAACGGCCGGCTCTGCATCGATCCGCGATATGATGTTGAGCGCATTCCATCAACCATTGCTGTCAAGCCTTCTGAAAACCTTGAGCGCGAGATCATTGGAAAATATCTCCTCGGCTACGACATCATCAGGATTGAAGCCAAAGACAGAATCAGTCTCGAAGAGAGGGATAGAGTCAAGAGGATATCAAGTCGACTGGTGGGTTTAGAGATCATAGAGGAAGATTACTCCAAGATTGTTCTGCAATGCCTCCTAGAGCCTTCAGCTGTCACCCCTGAAAAGGTCCTTAGGCGCGAGCAATCGATCTCCTTAAGCATGCATAAGGATGCTATGACCGCCCTAATTGATGGTGATGTACACTTGGCAAAGAGCGTGGTAGATCGCGATAATGAGGTCGACCGTCTGTACTTTCTTCTGGTCAGAGTATTAAGGACGATAATTCAAAACCCAAGTCTAAGCGAGAACCTGAACGTTTATCCAATAGACTGCCTCGACTATCGGCTCGTAGCAAGCCTTGTAGAGTCCATAGGCGACCAATCGTGTCAGGTTGCTGAGCACTCGGCTCAGCTAGGCGGCCTGAAAATAGGTAAAGATCTGTCGGAGCACCTACTAAGGCTGCACAAAATTGTATACGAGTCGCACCAAGAATCTGTGATTTCCTTCCTGTCTCGAAACATCAGCATGGCGGAATCCATAAGGAAGAAGAGAGACGCGTTTGAAAAAACACATCACGAAGCCGAGTCGGCTTCTAACTCTCAACCGGCAGAGGTGGCTACAAACCTTCTCTCAGCGTTGTCATTGATGGGCCGCATCTATGACCACACCATAGATATATCGGATCTGACAATGCCAAAAACGACATATTGAGTATGCAGTATACTCACGTGAATGCACAAGATATAAGAGAACAATACTCTTAGTCTTTCTACGAGGGCCGGTAGTCTAGCTGGTTAACCTTCTGATGGGACCAAGGGACATCGCCCTCACGCGGCGAAGATCGCCGGTTCAAATCCGGCCCGGCCCACCAGGCACCTTCTTCGCCGAAAGGATCTGCACCAAGAAGTGGATTATTCTGCTGCCCAAAGACTGATTCACGTTGGATTTGTTGCATCAAGACGTTTTCGCAGATCCTGCTGACATCCAAGTTCATTTCCTTTGCTGTCCTCCATATTTCAGGGATGATTCTTAAAGTGACGAGTTTTCTCGTTGCTTTTCACCTCCTTTCTCGTATTCACAGTTCTATTCACAATTCGGCTTTTCTCTTCTGTCTCTGCGTGGCTTTCACGTATCTGCTGAGTCTTCCATTCAAACTTACGGATTATTCACCTAACCGAGACCGTCATTCGCTTTTCGACCCCCTCCCCCTATAGTTTTCCATAGCGGACCGTTTTTCAAAGCCTGAATTGTTGAAGATCCTTCGAAATCTAATGGTTTCTGGATGAGTTATTGGTGCAGTCGTCATGTTTTAGACCCTATGATTATGCCTGAAACTGTTCGGATCAGCCCCCTGTGATAGCAACGAAGATCTCGGTGTTCCATGTACCCAAGACAACAATGTGTACACTTTCCAGATTGTCAACGCAGCTATGGACCAGATAGAGAATTAAACAATGAGGATCAGCCGTTCGCTTGGATATGCAGCATATGTTCAGCGTGAATGCATTCATCGGATCTCAAGCCGACAGCAGACGTGAAATTCACGAAAGCCCCGTGCCTTAAAACTTCTTGGCTTTCTCCAGACGGCATACTACTTCAAATATGATCTTGGCGGCTTGGATAGCGGTTACACCTGTATCGTGATGAGGCGTGACTTCGGTTATGTCGAATGCGACAATGCGACCAGTGCAGATTTCATGTAACATGTCTAAAAGCGCCTGTATTGACAAGCCGTCCGCCTCAGGATTCTGAACTCCCGGGGCATAGGCGGGATCCAGAAAATCCATGTCCACCGATACGTAAAGAGCGGCATACTCTTCTACGAGGCTTCTAATCGTCTCAGACACCTCCTTAACACCGTTTTTCATGATTTGCTGTGAGGTGAAAAATCGAATACCCGAACTTTTTGCGTATTCAATTTCTTCTCGGCAAACACCCCTTGTGCCTACTTCAACAATTCTTTTAACCTTCGTTTCCTCGCTCATTCTGCGCATAAAGGTCGCGTGGGAAATGGATCGGTCCAAATATTTGTTCCTCAGGTCGAGATGCGCATCAAAGCTCACTACGGCAATGTCGTCTCCGAAACCTCTAATTGATCCAAGTGTTATCGTGTGCTCTCCACCGATCAAGATCGGTATCTTTCCGGCTTCAAAGAGTTCTCTTGTTACGAGTTCTAAACGTCTAAGCGTCTCTTCCACATCACCTGAGACGTTTAGATCCCCAGTGTCGTGAAGCTTCGCATCCTCCAAGTCTGCTTCAGATCTAAAGCTATACGTCTCAATATTCAGCGAAGCCTCTCTGATTGCAAGAGGTGCAGATCTCGATCCCGTCCGATATGTGCTTGTCAGATCGAACGGTACACCTATGATCACATAATCGGCGTCACGGAAATCTCTTTGGAAACCGCTGAAGACAAGAGATTTCGATGTATATAGCTCCAGGTAACTCATAGTTTCGGCCTCAAGTTTAAATCTTTCTTATGAACAGTTAATGTAAGAATTTGGTCTGCCGATATTGATAAAGTTGATGTTTAGGGTTGTGTTTGAGGGATGAAGTCGCTCAAGTTGACGGGGAGACTTATCTTTTCAGCTTTCTACTTTCTCTCGGGGCTCATTATGCTTATCATTCTTGTATTGTCGAATGGGACCCTTATACATGTTGGCGTTTTGGGAGCCCTAAGCATTGTGGCCTCTTACGGCTTAACTAAGATGAGAAGGTGGGCGCTCTATTCTTTGATCATACTTCTCTTCTCAGGCATAACTTTCGGCGTCATTACGATTTATTCATCTACCAAGCTGTTCGATCTGAATCTGATCACGTTATCTCTCCAAACAGTGATAGTTCTTTACCTAACATTGCTGGTAATCTCGTTCTTCGACGCGCTTTCCGATAGAGCAAAATTTGAATAAGACATGGGCCGGGACGTAGCCAAGACTTATATGAGATTACCCGCTCATGTGCACCCCTGTCCTGTTTCTCTTAACTGCCAATGTGGGAGAGCGGACTGAGAAGGATGTTAAGAGTGGCATGCGGCGCACGCTAGGAGTCCCTCCCAATCCACTCCCGTTTTTTCTCTAAGTAGTATCCGTATGTTGCATAGGACACCTCTGGTGGACAGCGATGATCAACCGTGGGGATGTACCCGCCCTCTTTGAGCAAAGGGGTCAGCCTCTCTAACTCTTTGTCAATTGCCTGCTTTCCGCCGATAAGAGCGAGCTTGTTTACTCCGCCCATTAGTAGAACGCGCCGCCCGAATTCCTGTCTGAGCCTATATATGTCTGTGTGGCGGGCTTCTACAGGGAACATGCAGTTTATCCCGGCCTCGAGCCATCCGGGAACGAGCTGGGTTATGTCGCCGTCGCAGTCTAGGATGTTTATGTTTATGCCATAACCTTTGAGGATGTCTGTCACTCTTTTGTACCTGGGAACCATGAATTCCTCGAAGTGGCGAACGGATAAGAGAGATCCCCTGTTATAGCACATGTCCTCCCACCAAGAAGCAAAGTCTACTTCGACTGATTGCAGGGCCGTCTTAATGATTTTGATCCAAAGATCGGTCAAAGTATCCATCATGTCCGCTACCCAGTCTGGGTCCCTGTAAAAGGCGATTGAGATGTTTCTCACGCCCATCCAGTTTCGAAGCCAACCGTAAAGACTTCCAACACTTATGCCCAAAGGATAATCGCGCTCCTTGTAGCTTTCCGCAACCTCGTCCCAGTTTAGTGGGAAGCGGCCGGGAGTGTCCGCGTCGAAGAATGGCTTGAGCTTCTCCCAATCATCCCTATTCTTCAATGGTTGACGGATGTAATGTGGCGGTGAAGAAGTCTCTGTCGTGCCTATATATATACCTCCCATGCCGTCGTCCACCGTCGCTCTGCCCTCTTTTTCCTCGATTATCCTCTGAGGTAATGTTGGCCATAACCCGGTCCGGATTGGCAACCATTCACCGCAATCAAACCCTTCTAACCCCAAGTGAAGCTCAATATCCCTATCTGTTCTCTTTTCCAGCGGAAGTCCTTCCCTATGCCACCTGTCGATGGTTTCAGTCCAGTATCCAAACTCGTAGTCGGGAACTCTGTCAACCTCTTTGAATTGGAATACCCTCAGGAAACGTTCCTTGTGATTCAACCCTGATCACTTTCCCTAGATAATCCCATACATTCATAACTACATTAAAAATTTTGCCTTAGTTGATCGTCATATTTGGGCCGATAAGATTCCTGCGTTGGCTACGCTCAAAGAGGAAAGGATATTCAGGTAGCGGCAAACTACACGTCGTCTTCCTGCGAAAGTCTTTTATACTGTATAGTCTACTTTTTATGCACCAAAAGAGGGAGATATATTGGAAAAGAAAGAAAAACCTGAAGTTCTCGGGGGCGTAACGGCTAAGAGCATATTGGCTACAGTGATTATCTTCATTATCTTCATACCCTTCTCGTTGATAGGTCGATACTTTACAGATAGGCCCGAAACCTTCTATGGATACCCTATGACGTTCTTGGTGACTGTGTTCATCTTTTACATCATAGGTAAGATGGGCCCACGGTTTGAGTTCACTCCTCAAGAGTTTGCTGTAGTATACGCGATGACCACTTTCATTGGCGGTTCAAGGATCCTCATGTGGTGGGGACACACAGAGCAGATATGGCCTCTCTTTGAACTGTCCTGGGCAATATACCCAATAGGCTTGAGTTCAAATCCGACCGCATGGAGCCCGTTTGTTTCAGATATCTTGTTCCCAACCGCAGGTCGTGAAGAGCTTGTCAGGATGTTCATGAATGGAATATCGCCTGGGGAGAGCTTCCCGCTGGCCGCACTGGCCACTCCAATACTGGTTTTCAGCATCTTTGCGTGGTTAACAATCTGCCTGTCAATGGCGATAGTTTGGGGCATCATCGGCTACTCATGGGCCAACGTTGAAAGAATAACCTTCATAAATGCCTTACCAACGATAATGGTGACTAGATGGGGTCTTGAAGACAAATCTCTGTGGGGATTCAAAGGTCCAATGAAATTGTTCTGGGTTCTCTTAGTATTCGGCATGATAGCAGCGGGTACCCCTCTACTTTTAGAGGTGTTCCCTGCGATACCAGTATTGGGAGCGTTCGAGTTTGGGTGGTTCCAGCTTAGAATCTTTCCATTCATGCCGTCAGTAGCACCTGGAGCCTTGGGGTTCGGATGGATGAACTGGGTCCAGATAGTAATGGGGCTAATACTGCCAAATGAAATCCTGCTTTCATGCGTATTGAGCTGGCTCATCTTTGGAGTGATATATAGCGCAGTAGCACTCCAAGCAGGATGGTACGCAAGCTATACACCAGGCAATGAACTAGCCGATCCATATGGCTTACCATTCTACCAAGCACCAGTTCATTTCTCTCAGATAGCTTATGGAGGAATGATAGGCGGCGGAATCTGCTTACTGTGGATGTCTCGAGATAGAATTAAAATGCTAGCTGAGGTTTTACGTAGCAAAGACACAGAAGAGCTTGGGCTCTCAATGAGGTTCGTGTCCATCCTTGGAATAGCATCTTTCCTAATCCTCTGGGTCTTCCTATCGGCGCTTGGTATACCTGCGGTAGTTGGTCTAATGTGGATCGTTATGTTCATACTGTACCATCTCATGACAGCAAGAGCCCAGGCAACGTACGTCGACCACCCAGGTGCACTTTGGGGATTTGACTACCATGTCTTATATCCGACCGGCGCAGCCTTAGGATACTGGCCAGCAACACCACCAGGAAACCAGACATATTTCCTAACGAGATCAATCACGTATGGGCAATCATCTTGGGTAAACCGCTGCGGAGGCTGGTGGCAGATCTGCGGTTTGGCACCGATATACAAAATAGCATCGGAATTCAAGATCAACTTGAAGCATCTCACGTATCTGATGTTTGCGGTGATGATCGTGGGAGTTCCAGCAATCTTCTTCTCACAGGCCTATTTGGCCGCCCATGTGGGTTACCTGAACACAAATATGTACTCTTGGATGGGTGGGCACGTTGAATCTCTGGGCGTGACAACAGCTGGGCTTCCTGCTGGCGCGGACTTTACACTGGCAGAAACATGGGTCATAGTGGGAATAATCTATGGCGTACTGTTATACGTTTTGAAGACATTAGTGCCAGTACTGCCATACGACCCGTTCATGATGACAATATGCCTGGTCGACATCGAATGGTGGTGGCTAATGGCGCTATTCTCACTAATAATCAGGGTAATCGCGATAAGGGTAGTCGGACCGGAGACTTACACAAAATACGCGCTATCTGCCGTTGTAGGAGGACTAGCCGGTTACGGCGTGGTCTTTACCATCACAAGCTTCATCAACTTCGGCATGGTAGGACTGCCGACATTCCAAGCCCGTTACGTCCCATAACCAAAACCCCCCTCTTTTTTATGTGATGACGATGAGGAGGAAACGTGTTCCCATAATATCTGTTGCGTTTCTTCTAGTTTTCTCTATATTAACTTACACTCCTACGTTAGGATTGAACACGGCGAGTTCGATTCAAGAAAGGAATGAAGGTAGTAATGTATCTAATCTTATTAACTCAATAGATCATACTAAGATTCTGCATAGGGCATATGATTTCTCAATCATGGGTTCTAGGGTCACTGGGTACAATGGAAGTGTAGAGGCATCTGAATACATAAAGCAGACTCTCAAGGATTATGGACTTGCCGTGGAGACCCAAACATACAAGACAGCTGTTCCCCTCGATTTGGGGACGACGATAACTGTTTCTTCTATTGACAAGGTTTTCAGGGGCCATGCATTATGGCCAAATGGTATCCAAACGTGTCCCGCAACCGATCTAGAGGGCAAGCTAGTTTATGTCTCAGGTAGAACCCTTGAGAATTTTGATGGACATGACTTGAATGATTCGATTCTCCTAATGGACTTCAACAGCGAGAATAACTGGCTTTTTGCTGCCGACATGGGAGCCAAGGCAACCATCTTCATCGAACCCTCTCAGACTTACAGTGATGAGGCGTTAAGCAAGAGAGTGGAAGCTCCACTTTACTTCCCTCGAATCTATGTCGACAGATCTGTAGGGGAGGAACTCAAAAACTTAGTCTTAAGCTCAACGTCCGACCTTTATGTAGCGATCAACTCTAGGATGGTTTGGAGGGAAGTTGAAGCTAGCAACATTATAGGTGTAGCGGAAGGAACGATGCCCAATGACATAATCATAGTTGCCTCTCACTATGACGCTTGGTCCATCGTTCCAGAAAAAACTTATAGTGCGAGCGACGCCTTGGGCATATCTCTTCTACTCGAATTAGCCGAGTACTTTTCAACACATACGCCTAGAAGGACAATGTGGTTCCTTGGTCTCTCTGGGCATTACCAAGGATTGGCAGGCATTAGAGAATTTATCAGAGGAAATTTTTTCAAAGAAGAAGTTCAAAATGGTAGCAAAAAGCTCTGGATGCTCATTAACCTAGGTCCCTTCTCTTGGGATGTCGACGAGCTTCAGCTTCTAGGAACCAGCTACTATTGTGGAGCGGCGGAGCAAATAGGTACGTTAACGGACAGATACAATTGGGTGCGACAGAAAATCTTCAATCAGTACCTGATCGAGGAATCTCTTGTTGATGCCGTTAAGGGATTAACTGGTAAGAGTCCCAAGAGTTTGGTTCAGGAAAGAATCCACAATGTGATGTGGTGGGGTTCCCTTCAGAGGCCTCTTGTCCTCGAAAGCGAACCTGTTCTAATGAGTGGCGCTTTAGGATTTAGTATTCTGAGTTCGCCTCTCACAGCTTTCGACAAGTTCTTCGGGGTTCCCCTGGATGACTTTGACGAAATCGCGATAGACCGCTTAAGGTCTCAGTTTTTGATAACTGGCTGCATCGTCAAGCTTTTGGTTGATGAGAGTGATTGGCAAATAAAATGGCAAGATGTGACGGCTACTGAGGCCTATGTGACTCGGTGGGCTGAGCAGACATCAGGTTTCATAACTTTAAGGGGAGAAGTTGTTGCCTTCGACTACTCAATAGGATGGTACAGAAGAATTCCGCACGCCGTTGTCCAAGTCCGTTCCGCGGCTTCGGCCTATCCCTTCTCAATCATTTCGACAATGTCTGATGAAAATGGCACCTTCGAGGTTTGTGGGCTGGCTCCCTTCGTCATAAATTATCAAAGAAGGAGCTGGGAGGCAACGGCCTTTGTCATAAATGAGACAGACGGCACCATAATTTACGCTCCTGACCAAGGTATACATGGGATATCAAACTTCGCCCCATCCATCTCTTACGGTTGGAGAGCGTACGGCACAACAGATCTACTTCCGATGACCAGTCCGATGATGACAACGATCGCTGTGGCAAACCTTAGGTCAATAACTCTCTTTGATGTGTTGGATCCGAAGTTTCTTAGGCCCTTCGCGCGGCTTGACTCTAGGACCTGTCTAAAAGGCACCGAGGGACAAGGAGCATGGTACGTGGGAACTGGGGGCTCTATCCGTCCATTAGATTTCGAGATAAAGAGCGATTTGTTAGCTTACGGGTCTTACCTTAATCCTTGGGAGACTGTTGGCCTCGCATTTGTGCAACCTTACACTAAGACTGCTGCGCTGATCACTACTGGAGGGCTCCTTACCGCTGGAGAAGCTCAGCCATCAGCATTCATAACTAACTCAAGTGAGGAATTTCCAGAAGGTTCAGGTATAAACGTTAAGGACAAACCTGTAGCCATTCATTTTACCGCTTACAACTATGCCAAAGATGTCTTTTTCGCGGCATCTCATCGGTATCATGTGCTCAAGATATATAATGTAAGAAGCCTCAGTATCGAAGAAAACCTCCAAAACGCAAATGAGTATCTACAACTTGCCACGAGCTATCACGAAAAGAATATCTACAGCAAGGCCTATGCCTACGCCCTCTGGGCTTATGTTTATGCCTACAGAGCTTACGGGGAGACAATGGGCTTAATCCAAGACGCTGCTTTGGCCACAATATCCCTGTTCTCTCTTATACTCTTCGCGTCGTTCATGATTGAGAGGCTACTGATTAATGCTGCATTGGGCTCTAGGAGGCTGATAAGCATATGCGTAATCGTGTCATTATTCGGGTCATTCCTAGGTTTGTTACACCCATCGTTCCATCTCATGACTAATCCAGCCATGGGGCTCTTCGGAACCCTGCTCTGGTTTATATTTGGGGTAACGATCATCATCCTCCTTTCCGAAGCTGAAAGGATCATGAAAGCCTTGTCGATCAAATTTCTGGGGCGCCACGTCTTGGAGAAAGGCGGCGTAGGCGCTATGGTTATGGCTTTTACATCATCGGTGGGGCTAATGCGTAAACATGCAGCGAGGACTTTCCTAACTCTGTTCACTACCTTCATCATAACCGCGTCTATAATGTCACTTTCCTCAACGTCAGCGTATATTCAGACAAAACACTCTCCCACTCCTTACGCTCTCACGAACGTCTTGTACCCAACGGGAGTCCAAGTTGAGAAAGACTATGGCGATCCACCTTCAGGTCCTCTAGCACAGGAGTTGTCGTATACGATGAAGCAAATAGTCGGGAGCAACTTTTCAGTCATGCCCCGGTATGTTTATTATCCTCAAAGTGTATGGTATTATGCTCCTGCGGTTTCGTTGCCACTAATATCGGGCGAAAACGAGACAAAAATCCTCGCCGTTGTCGGCCTAACCCCCGAAGAGTCAGCTCTAATCTTGGAAAGATCTGCTTCAGCCCTATCAAGAAACTTCACAGAAGACGACTATAATGTTTGCTTCTTAACAGAAAAACAAGCAAGAGATCTCAACGCGGCCTTCGGCGACGCCATAAGTTTCAACGGATATCATCTATCTGTCGTTGGCATCATAAAATCAGATATTCTGAACGATATAAGAGAACTCAATGGGTATCCGATAGGTGTGACGGATCCGATGTACCTTGCCATAGTGGCTAACGCAAAAGCCTATCCAGCTGTCACCGGAGCTGGTGCAGCGGCTTTCCCAAGGCTGGGCTGGGACAGCGTCTTAGTAGTTCCCGACAGTTTTGCCAGATCTCTCGGCGCCTACATAACCACTATAAACATAGTGCCTAAATCAGATAAAGCATCCCCGTCCGAAGTGACCAGCTTAGCCAGCCAAATCGCTACGATCCTCGAAACAAATGTATGGTACGAACTTGAGGGGTCCGCCTATTCCGTGGTTAGAGTGCATGCCTATTACATTATAGGATACCAAGCGATTCTGCTAGTGGCAATCTTAGGATCGCTGAACATAGCTATAACTGCTTTCTCAAGTGTAAGAGAAAGAGTAGGTGAGATTCGAATCCTAGCTTTGTCCGGTTTGGCGCCGAGGGAATCGATGATAATGTTACTGGTTGAATCGGGAATATACGCTATAGCTGGAGGAATATGTGGCTATTTCGCCGGGTTTGCCCTTAATAAGATACTGATCGATGTAGGTATACTGCCTTCGTACTTCCCATTCAATTATGCTTCCATGTCGATCTTGTATTCTCTTGCAACGATAATCCTCGCTTCGCTTCTTGGCGCCTTGTTCCCATCATTCACAGCCGCGAAGATGGTCACCCCCTCTTTGAAGAGGAAATGGGAGCTACCCACAAAACCGAGAGGCGACTCTTGGGGGATTCCATTGCCCTTCAAGGTTCCGACCGAGAATGCGTCTTTGGGAATGCTATTCTTCTTGAGAGAATATCTTGAAAAGGGAGGAAGAATCGGTGGCATGTACAGAATCAGGGAGATATCGGATGTCTTCCGCGAGAAGATGAACTTCGAGATAGAAGTAGACCATGCTCCTTATGAATTGAACGTAACCAGTCACGTTGTTATTCAAATATCCGAATCAGAAGGTAACTACGTTTTCAGCATAAACTCAAGAAGGTTAACAGGCCCCAGAAGCATGTGGGCTTCCTCCAGTTACAGTTTCATAGATGCCTTGCGAAAGCAGTTTATTCTCTGGGGCAGCCTCCCCGAGCCTGAACGCCAAAGATACATTTCACTTGCTGGAGAGTGAAATGACGGAACAAGAACCTCGCTTCAAACCTGGACTGACATGGCGCAGTATACTGGCAATGCTGGTTGCGGTTCTGATATTCATACCGGTCTCATGTTATCTTAACCTGACGGTAGGAGCCGCGGGGGGTGCTGCTACAACAGCGGCGGTCGTAATAATCATAATCTTCAGCGAGATCACGAGATATTTCGGGAAATCCTTAACTAGGCAGGAACTCTTCATCATGTTCGCCGTCATCTCCTTCGTGACTGCTATGGTTCCCCCTTTCTACTGGCTCATTTGGAGGGTTTGGTATGCCAGGCACCCTGTATTCCAGCAAGTATCGCTTCTAGGTAAGCCAATATCGGAGCTCATACCGTCATGGTTTGTTCCGAAGAACCTACATGCACTGGAATCGAGAACCTTCCTTCAAACTGAATGGGTCCTTCCTTTGGCTATTAATGGCCTAATGGTGCTTCTAACCTTTCTTCAGTCAATCTCTCTTGCTTTGCTCTTTGGATACATTTTTGTGGAGGTTGAGAAGCTCGAGTTTCCAATGGGGCAAGTCCAAGCATCCTTGATATCAACCCTTTCTGAGAGACAAGAGCAACAACTGAGAGTGTTTATCTTCGCCATCGGAGCAGGTGCTGTACTAGGAGCGCTGGTCTACACGCCTCACATAATCGGGGCGCCCATAGTCCCGCTTCCCTGGGCTGACTTCACCCCCTGGCTACAAGACTACATTCCGGGAGCCATAGTCGGCTTATCAACTGATCCGACGATTTACATCACAGGTATGATTGTTCCCCTCAATATCGCCATCTGCGCTCTAGCCTCATCGTTCGCCCTGTACATAGTGATGAACAACCTTTTCCTCAAGGCCTTCACAGGAGCATTCCCAAGATGGGTCATAGAGTTCTTCTCAGGGATGAAGATAGCTACTCTTCAGTATAGGTCGTATCTCCGAATCTGGCTTCCTGTACAGTTCGGCTTCACCGTAGGTATGGCGCTATTCTACATCATAGTCGTGAGAAAAGAGATTGCGAGATCTTTGAAGCTTCTACTGAGCGTCCCCCATGAGAGGGGGTCTGGCGAAACAGTCTTTCCTTCACTACATGTAACAATGGCTCTGTTTTTCGGCTCCTCGATTGCATCCTTGATTTTGTTTAGCTACCTTGTACCAGAATACTCAATCTTGGTTGCAGCAGTTGTGACTCTTGGCTACACATTTCTGTCCGCTCTACTCACATCTAGGACTCTGGCTATAGGCGCGGTCACACCAGTGATAGCATGGCCTTGGAGAATAGTGACCGCGTCAACGGGCTACCAAGGTTTCACAGCGTGGGACTTCACTCCAGCTATTGGAGGATACGATTCAGCAACAATTGTCCAATCAATCAAAGTGGCGTACTTAACCAAGACAAAACCTATGGATTACATCAAGTTACTATTCATTGGATACGTCGTTGCACTATTCCTAGGCCTTATCTTCTATAACTTCTTCTGGGGAATCGCACCGATCCCTTCCAGCGTCTACCCCTTCACGATGATGTTTTGGCCCCAGTACATGCTCGAAGTCTTGCTATTTTCTACGGGGCAGATAGAAATAAGACTTGAAGTTGTGATCGCTTCAATCGTCATAGCGATGGCAATCGTTGCAGCTGAAAGGGGATTGGCAAAATTCGGCGTAGCCTTCTCTGCTATAGGCATAATCATAGGAATATTCCAGATACCTCCCTCAGCCTTCGCGTTTCTCATAGGGTCAATCATAAGCAGGAAGGTTATGCCGAGAATATGGTCGGCGTGGAAGGAACAGTTGTACATGATCACGGGTGGAATTATTGCTGGTTTGAGTATAAGTGTAGGCATCGGCATAGCAACATCGCTCCTCGCAAAGGCTCCATGGATCTGGCCTTGGTGAGGAAGAATGACGTTTCTAGGTAGACATCCAAAGACGTTGGTTCTAGCAAGCATTCTCATCATTCTTTTTTTGACCAGTTTGCTGTTCGATGTATACCTCCTACCAAATAAATCTGATGAGAGTGCTTGCGCCCATGACGCCGTGATTTCTTGTACAGTGATAGATACCGGAACCGGACTTCCTGTCTCTGACACACAAGCAGAATTGAACCTCTCAACGCCAAACTTCAAAATACCTATTATTGGACTTACAACGAAAGACGGTTCCCTAAGTAAGGCTATCTCTAACTGGAATGACTCCTCTCTTCAGATTAACGAAGTTATCTTGGCTGGAAAGTGGATCATCCAGAATGTTACCGGTGACAGAGTCTATCGCCTAGATGAACGATTATGGAAATGCATCGATGCGAAATCCTTTCTCTTGGGTTGTTCCAAATACTCTTT
>Ga0315314_1001916_pt1 | contig 17698 bp, 11 predicted proteins | sample TDP9_MG_FD_203631 | JGI IMG/M metagenome (GOLD analysis project Ga0315314, IMG submission 203631) | Freshwater sediment microbial communities from Lake Towuti, South Sulawesi, Indonesia - TDP9 | ecosystem: Environmental > Aquatic > Freshwater > Lake > Sediment | place: Indonesia: South Sulawesi...
CTGCATTTCATCAGCGGAAGCGCTATGGTTTGGCTTGCGCTCAGTGGTCCCGAGGGAGATATCCTAGTCGCTATAGTAATGCTTTACACAGGACCAGAGCACTTCCGCACCTTCGCATGGGTCACCGAAGAAGTCGAAGGATATCCTCCCGGATACTTGGCACGAAGCATCACCCATAGGGTATCAGTCTGGCCAATCGAGTGGGGTCCAATCATCATCTAAAATCCCCTCTTTTTCCCATTTTCTGAGCAGCAACCACAAGAATGCAAAAATCCAAAACAATATTTTTCGGCTTTCTATCTCAAGAAGAGGCAAAACCAGAAGCCTCCCCCTCTATAGAGACCTAGACAGACACACAAAAACCCCCAACACAACCCCATTCGTTAAGATACTCAAGTCAAAAGAACAAGCCTCTAGAAATTACATCCATTCCAGATATATGTCGCAACGTAAAACTATAATTAATAAGGAGCACACCAAAACTGAATCGAAGAAAGGAGACCAAAAAAATGAGAAAACCCCATTCTATACTCTTCATAGCCCTAATAATAATTTCAGCCTTAACAACCATTCCACTCCTAACCGTCAACGCACAAAACACAGAACCAAACGTAACCGTAAACAAAACAGCCACAGCCTACAACATCACCTGCGGCCAAGAAATCAACGTAACCCTAACCGTCACAGGCAGAGGCCTCGGAGGCCTCTTCGACATAATGCTAGTCATCGACCGCTCCGAAAGCATGACAGGCGAACCACTAGCCGCAGCCAAAGCCGCGGCAAAATCCTTCATCGACAACCGCACCTTCACAGGAGACCCAGCCACAAGCGACTGGATAGGAGTCGTCTCCTACTCCACAAACGCAACCCTCAATCAAGGATTAACAGCCGATCACAATTTAGCCAAGTCCGCAATCGACGGACTAACAGCCACCGGATACACGAACATCATGGCAGGCGTCCACATAGCCCAACAAGAATTGGCAACTCACGGTCGCAACTACGCAATGGACGTTATGATCGTGCTAAGCGACGGCGTAGCAAACAGATGGACAGATTTCACAACAGGAACCATTTATAGCACCACACCTTGGCCCAAAAACCACACCACAAGCACTTTAAAAGCCATAGAAGAGGCAACGTTAGCTAAAGGCAACGGAACCATGGTATTCACGATCGGCTTGAACTTAGCTAACCTAGGAATATCCGAATGGGTTGCGAGAGACACCCTAAAACAAATGGCGTCCTCACTCGACTACTTCTTCGACGCAGCCAACCCCGGATACCTAGAAGAGATATACCAAATAATCTCAACATACATGGCACCAGCTGGCACCAACCTGACGCTTACAGACATAGTCGAAGACGAATTCATCATTGTCGGAGGCTCTATCAACCCACCTCCAACATCAATTGTCGGTAACACTATTACCTGGAACTTCAGCGTATTAGGCAGCGAAACCAAAACATTCCAGTACAAGATACGACCAAAACAAGGACTAGAAGGCTGGTACCCAACAAACGTTAACGCAACTCTTGACTACATCGACCACGAAGGAAACCCCCAAACTCTGATCTTCCCGATCCCAACGGTTGAACTGTACAGGGTCTGCACACCAGCCATCCAGATAAACAAGACCGCAGACCCGACAGTCATCCATTCAGGCGATAAAGTGGTCTATACCTATGAAGTCTACAACCCTGGACCATATCCACTACACGATGTCTATGTTACAGACGACAAACTCGGCTATATCGCCGGTCCGTTCGACCTCGCAGTTGGAGAAACAAGAACTTTTACAAAAGAAGCCACCCCCGCAGAGGATGTAACTAACTGGGGAAACGCTACCGGAAAAGACCCATGGAACTACACGGTCACTGACACCGACGACGCCACAGTGAATGTTATCACTGGGTGTCAGGTAGTTTTTTACACTATTCCTTCAGATGTTGGGAACATCACCGTTGTTGGCAATCAAACATACCTTAACGGTCAATCCGGCACATGGGATTACGGCACTTCTTTCACGGCTATCGCCAACGCTCCTGTAGGCTGGGTCTTCGACCATTGGGAAGTCACAGGCAACATCACCGTCCTAGAAACAGTCGACAATTCTATAACAGTAACCATCAACTGCGGTGGCGCCCTCAACGCCTACTTCAGACGAATCCAGTGTCCCGTTGTTTTCTTCACTGACCCCACGAATGTTGGGAACATCACTTTTGAAGGCGATACCTACATCAACGGCGCATCCGACACTTTTCCCTATGGAACTTCTGGCGAGGCACGCGCTAACACCCCTGATGGCTGGATCTTTGATCACTGGACAACCGTCGGCAACGTCCAGGTCTCAAGCACCACGACTAATCCTACAACCTTCACCATAACTTGCGGTGGCAATCTCACCGCAGTCTTCAGACCACAAGAGGAGCCACCAACACTAGACCCAAGGACCATTGGATTCTGGAAACACCAAGTATATGTCTACCTTTTCAACAGGGGAACAGCCCAAATCACTGAAGAAGAATTGCTAGGATATCTTGAGCAAGTCAGCTCGTTGTCAAACTACACAAAGTTCGAGCAAATATACGTTGGCGACAACGATTTGACCCTATGGAACGCATACAGAATCCTTAGATTCTCTTGGAGTATGAAGGGAAGAGCGGAACAACAGTTACTAGCGACATGGCTGAACGTGGTCAGCAACAAGTTATCATGGAATACCCCATTAGACAGCGGAATATACGGCGACCTAGAAACGGTTGGAGAAGCCATAACCTACTGCGAAAACGTACTCATAAACAGCATAGTGACAAAATACGAAGAAGCAAAGACAATCTGCGACAACATAAACAACGGCATAGGCATAGGATAATACGCATAAGTCGTAGTTGAATAGAATTCACAATCAGAGAGAGTGTGGGTTTATCCACTCTTCTCTCTGTGTCTTTTTTCAGCCTATAACTCTCTTTGATCTTGACAAAAGTTTTATACACCCATAAGTAAAGCAAAACTTCAAACGAGTGTCAGCTAAATGGAACGAATATTAATCACTGGCGGAGGCGGCTTCATAGGCAGTCACCTCGCAAGACACCTTTTTCAGCAAGGAACCTTTGTAAGAATAGTTGACATAAAATTTGATGACTACATCCAAGGAAAATACTATAGTGAAAGATTAAAACTAGATCTAAGAGACTTCGAAAACTGTCTCACTGCCACAAAAGGAATGGACAAGGTGTACAATCTAGCCGCCAACATGGGAGGCATAGGATTCATCACAGAAATAGGAGCCGAAATAATGCATGACAACCTACTGATAAACACCTACATGTTAGAGGCATCCCTACGAAACAAAGTGAAAAGATACCTATTCAGCTCATCAGCATGCATTTACCCAACCTACAAACAAAAAACCCCTAATGTAGAAGGCCTAAAAGAAGAAGACGCATACCCCGCGGATCCAGACAACTTCTACGGCTGGGAAAAACTAACAACAGAGAAAGTGTGCGAGGCATACAAACGCGACTACGGCTTGGACGTTAGAATTGTGAGATACCATAACATTTACGGTCCAGAAGGAACCTACAAGGGCGGAAGAGAAAAATCACCAGCGGCACTGTGCAGAAAAGTGGCTGAAGCACCCGATCCGGGAACCATAATAGTATGGGGAGACGGCAAACAGACGAGGTCCTACTGCTACATCGACGACTGCATAAAAGGAACTGTGATGTTGATGGAATCGGACTTTGACGAACCAATAAACATAGGCTCGGAAAGATTAGTCACGATAGACCAGTTAGCTGACATGATCATAAAAATATCTGGGAAAAAAATAACCAAGAAATACGATTTAACGGCGCCACAGGGTGTTAGAGGTAGAAACGCCGACATAAGTCTCGCCAGAAAGGTGCTAGGCTGGGAGCCCAAAGTTAGTCTAGAAGAAGGGCTAACCAAGACCTACCGATGGATAGAAATGAAGTGCAATGAAGACAGAAAAACATAGCGTAATAGTAAGGTGAATCACATCAGCTACCTGTATCGCCAGTAGCCAAACTTTGAACGCAAGCATTCTATTGTGGAGAACATGCTTTCGTAGTTCCCAAAAATTGTACCGAATCAGAATCAGATATGGCAATACATCCAGTCTCGTCATACTGTTGTTTCAGAATGAATGTATATTATATCTGATTTCTTAATGCAAGCATGAGAGAAATGAAACCGTCACGGGTCTTGATCCTTTGCCTCATCTCGTTTACACTAGGCATTTTCTTATCTCACATCTATTTTATCTATGGCACCCTAATCTCCTCACCTGAAAACCTCGAAAACATTGATGAAAAAGATTACACTTGCTTTTTAGAGGTCAAGTATGTCATTTTTGATAAGGATGATAATTTAGTTTATCTTGAGGTTACAGACAAATTCTGGATCAATGGGGCTCCGGAGTTCAACAATCGTCCCATGAAATTCAGAAAGGGAGATATCGTCTCTATAACGTGCCCAGCGAGTATTCTTGGAGCGAAGTTTGCCTTCTGGCAGAAGCAGGAATGGGAGCCGACATTTCAAGGCTTAATCGCTACTAATCGCACTATAACGCTTCAACTTAGCGAGGCAAAGACAATTTGGTGGGCTAACTATGTGGGCGATTTGTCATCGTTGATGTCTGATGGTTAATCATTCTATTCTTGAATGAATACTGTTTATTTTGTCTTGAATTCGGATTTCGAATCCATATATGCAATATTAATGATTCATATGGGCTCTTCATATGGCTTAAATAAAACACGCTCGGAATCTTGAGAAAGGTTTCCGAGAATGAGAGCGATATTAACACCCAACAGATTATTGGTCTTGAAGCAAAAGGCTCTGCGAAAAAGAGTTTGGTTTAAAATTCTCGATCGAGCAGAACGGGCGATAGTTGACCTCACGATACGAACAGTCAAGAAGGTTCGAAGTTCCACATTGAAGGAAATGTTAATGACCATTTCAGAAAAGTTAATGGAAGCCATGGAATGTCAAATTGCAAAGCTAACAGAAACTATCGGACGCCCGCTCGCTCAAAAAATAGCAAGTTTGGCGCTTTCATGGGGAAACCGTGGAGCCTTAAAATGGTCCCACGATTCCATTTTTATACGATATCTAACCGTGATTGAAATAAACACTCCAGTACTTTTCAAGGGGGCTTAGCGCATGAAGCCCGATCAAACCAAAACCGAATTAACGTCAAAGCAAGACAGTCAAAACACTGGTATACACACGATTTTACAGTCCTCAGATACTTTTGATGATCCTTTCAATGAGAGGAAGCATTAAGATTGAGTCGTGAAGAACTACAAGCAAGTAAACCCGTATTCGCGAGTTTTCTTAGGTTCCGAATATTCCTAATAGGACTAGGTATCACAGGCTTATTCAGCGCGTCAGTATTCGTAACCCTTTATTGTGCAAGTGGCGGCTTCTCCTTTCTTTCCAGTTCCTCTGATTTAGCATGGCTGAAGGCAGCCCGTGCCGTGATAGGCGAACTACCAGAAGGCCAGCCTCAATTCCCGAGCTTGTTCACTTATGCTGTCGCGTTCATGGGGCGTTTCATAAGAGACTCTTTCTTGGCACTTAAAGTTACAACATTTCTTTTCAACTTAACCTTGATAAGCGCCATGTTTTTCCTCGCCACCCGTTTGACAAGAGATTTGAAAGTCGGGGTCCTTTCGAGCTTGTTACTGGCACTTCATCCTTCGATCATATCTGTTTTGCAGGTTTCTGCGTACCAGGTTGTTGCTGGACTTGTGTGGTTAGCTATTGCACTATACGTTCTGATCTCAGATTTTTCAGACAAGATACCTTTTGGTTTTGTTCTAATGACGATTCTGTCAGTCTTAGCAGCGGTTTCAGATCCCTTAGCAGGTTTGATCATTGTGGCTATGCTGTTCTTGAGAGCCCTAACTAACGCTAAGAATAATTCTCTACGCAAAGTTTTAGCAGACCCATTAGCTGTTCTTCCAGGCGGCCTTGCTGGAGTGGCTCTCATCTTCTTCTACAGATCAAGTTTCAAGTTACCTGAGATGACGGTTGATCCCGTTATACCTGCACTAGCCCTAATCACAGCATTTTTTGGTGGTATCCTTCTGTATAGACGCCGAGAATTGCAGGGTCTAAAGTTGTTGATATCTTGGCTTGTTGCCTCTGTTGTAGTGCCCTTGCTTTTAAATGTGTCAGTTTTAACTGCTGTGGCAATGTACGCGCTTCCCTCTCTTCTGATTCTTGCTTCTGCCTTGGTATTAAATGTAGATCAAGGCATGATAAAAACTGTAAGAAAGATTGTTACTTCTAATAGAAGGAAGAAGAGTGCAGGGTCAGAAAGAGTGCTGGAAGTGGATATTACGAAGTTGACCAGTGTCATTCTACTAATTCTTTTAGGAGCATATAGTGTAATCAGCAACTATGTGGCGTATGCTGAGATGAACACGGCTTACGGGTTAGAACGGGAACGGTACGGTGACTTAGAACTCCGCGAGGTTATGGCTTGGATTAATACCTACACTCCCAAGAATGCGGTGGTGGTAGCGGAGAGTCCTCTTAGAGATTGGGTAGAAGCCTTTGGAGGGAGAACATCTCTCTCGGATCTTTATGTGATTGATTCTATTCTTGGCACAAACTATGAAATCAGGAACCCTTTTCTTAGGTTGAGGGATTGGGGACCTGTAGCTCCTCAGAGGAGTCCATCTTTCGGTGTTTCAGATGGTGAAAACTTTGTCGACTTCCTCTATGTTGATGAGTCTCATGCCCAAGTCACATACAACCTAAATGGTAGCTTGTATACACCCGACTTTTACAATTATACAGTCCATTTCAGTGACTGGGTCGATCGTTCATCTGAAGTCGCTATCCTCAGCCACATCTTCGAGGTCGAAGGCGCCTTGATCTATAAGACTATATCACTATCAAAAGGTGTTGCCGAAGCCTCCGTAGAATATACAGTTGAAGCCAACCTGAACGCAAGTCTTCAGGAGTTTTCTTTAAAGGTATGGGTTCCATGGGAAAGACGAATAGGATTTACTAGAGTTTCAGGCTTGAGTGTAGAGCTAAGCCTTGATGTTGGCGATTTTCTTATTTCATTTGATGGTTACGTGCATTCTGTAGACTTTGAACCAGATAAGGAATGGTCCCAGATGAGAGCAGAAGCCATCTTTACGCCTATTGATAATCAAATCTACGCAAAGATGACTGTGAAGGCGTTGACTGCAAAGCCTATTGAATGGGGCGAGGACAGGGTAGTGGCTTATGCTACTACGGAGTTGATGGCGCAGTATCGTGTGGCGTACGTGGTGGTGCCTACTATTGTGAAGAAGCAGGGAATGGATCGATTCGGCTTGGACTTTCCAAAGTTTCTTTCGATGTTTGAGAACAGTAAGTTAACAATATACAAAATCATTCTTTGAATGCGCACCAAGCAAACCATTTGAAGTTGTACAATCTTGGTAAATGGGTTGTTTACAGCTCCTAATCTTTTGAAGCGTTTAACGATTTGTGTTCTCCTCATCTTGCCTTCTGTCATTGTAGGAATGTCCCTGTGGCTTCGTATAGATGGCGACGTTTTTCCTCCCTTCCATGATGGAGGGAATTGGCTGAAAATGGCAAACGCTCTGGCAGGTAATACATATCCCATGTGGGAACAGACCACTCTGCAGTACCCACCCTTATTTAATGCACTATTGGCTTTGACGAGTACTATCCTTGGAGACGCCTTGCTTGCTATCAAGTTGTTAGGACTGCTCGTAGTAGCCCTAATGCCCTTGGCAATTTATCCCCTAGCAAGAGAGATTAGTGGCAGCTGGATAATAGGATTGATTGCAGCATGGTTAATGGCCTTCCACCCAATTTTTCAAGAAATGTATGGATGGGGAGGCTATCCCAATGCATTGGGACTTTTAATCCTTTTTGGGGCCATCTACTTCCTGGTGAAGGTTTACCATGAAAGGTCTATAAAGTATCTGCTGGGTTCTCTTGTGTTCTCTTCGCTGGTAGTTCTTAGTCATCACTTGACGACTATCGTTTTCTTCGCTCTAGCATTGGGTTGGGCACTGTTTTACTTATGGAAGCGTTTCATACAAAAAGCGTCAATTGATAGTAGAGGTATGTTACGGGTTGCCTTTTGCTTTACTGTAGCGTTAGTGGTTTTTGCGGTGTGGAGGCTTGCGGCAGGTCCATTTCAATATGTGGTTTTCAACCCTTCCTCACTAAACGTTCGTCCCTTTGATTTAGAGGCTTTTTGGTGGATCTTCAAGAGCGAGTCTTTGACAACTCTTCTCTTCTTGACTTCTATTCTTGGATCAATTGCGCTGTTTCTTCGAGGAAAACGAGTTGAATTAGCGTTGTTGGTGATGTGGGTCTTTCTTCCACTTATTTTCACGCAAGCTTACGTTTTCGGAGTCGCCCTAGACTTCAAGCGCATTCCCGCCTTCTCAGTGCCGGCTCTCGCCATTCTGTCGTCCTGCAGTTTTCTGCTCGTTCACGGTCGATCCGTTTCTTTCGCAAAACACAATCCAAGCAGCCTGGCTACAAAAAACAAGCATAGCCTTAGCAATCCACTTTACCTTAAGGTGGATGTCTGGGCGATGTTAGTTATTGCGGTTGTAGTTTCTCTCTTGTGCAGCGTGACTTTGGCGGGAGTGGCTACACAACAAAGTGTTTTCGTCTACTATCACCACATAACTGACTATACTTATAGCGACGAAGAGAGATTTGAGGCCTTAAACTGGATCAGGGAAAGCACGCCCAGTGATGCTGTTATTGTGGCTGATGACGCTTTAGGGAGGTGGATAGAGGGTTTCGCCGCTAGGCGTGTAGTGATGAGGCTTCCTCCATTTCAAGCTTTTATGGTGTCTGAAGTTGACCGCTACAAGGCTGCCGATCTTCTACTTCACTCTGACTTAGAGATTCGAAATGAGTTCGTCAGACTTAGAGATGGCACTCCGTACTGGACAAAACAAACCCCCTTATTCTCAATTTCAACAGGAAACGACTTCAAAGATCTTTTCTACATCGTTGATGCATACAATCGAGTTTCTTTCATGTCTAGTGGCACAAGATGGGTTGAAGCCCCATATAAACCTGAAGAGTTTGTGATGAACTGGGTGGAAAAAGATTCTTCTCAAGTCACCATGGGTATGCAATTCTACTGCCAATCGCTTCTTATCAATAAAACCCTCAGTTTAGAGGCAGGGTCAACCGAAGCCACACTGAGATATCAGGTAGAACCCTTAAAACCCCTTGAATTGGAATCCATGAACATTTCACTTTGGATTCCGTCGGGTGCCAGTGCGAATGTTGTGTGGTTTGAAGCTCTGCCTGTGGATTTAGAGATCAACGGAGAACCAATTCTTCTTTGGTTAAATCCATTTCCTCAGCGTGTGGAGTTGTCTCCCGATCCTGAAAGTGGACAGCTAAGAATTCTTATCACTTATGCCCCTTTAAATGACAAATTTGATGTTACTTTGCGATTCGCCTTTCCAACCGCTGAGAAAAGCACTTGGAGCATGGGGGTTGAAGGCCTGACATCTGATGAAATAATTGAGAATTATTGTGTTACTCACATTGCAGTGGGTAAACGCCTCTACAACATGGAAAGATTCTACCAAGACCCAAGATTTCGACAAGTGCACTCGAACTTGAAGATCGCCGTGTTCGAAGTTAGAACACCTACGGAAAAATGAGTTGAAAACTTACTCAAGCACAGTTTCTAAGATCATTTTGATGTTCTTAGTTTTGACTCCTTCAATAATAAGCACGTCTGTCATTGCTGGTTACTGGGCTACGAGATACTTTCCATGGTGGACTGACGGTGGAAACTGGCTAAAGCATGTCAATGCTGTTTTAGGTGATACCTATCCAATGTGGGAGGAAGGAACCTACCAATACCCTCCCATCTTCTTTGCCCTAACAGCAATAGTTGCGAAACTTACCGGAGATGTGGTTGTTTCTCTGAAATTTGTAGCTTTAGCGTCATTTTTCTTCTTTCCAATCGCCATGTACTTTCTATCGAAAAAAATGTTTGGAAGTCCACTTACGGGGATAGCGGTCGCTTGGCTCACTGCCTTTTTTCCATTGTTTCTAGAATACATGGGATGGGGTGGATATCCAAACATTCTCGCTTACGCTTTTCTCTCGGTAGCCTTCTACTTCATGATAAGGTACATTGAAGAAAAAAAATTAGTATCTGTGAACCTGATTCTGGCGGCAATCTCCATTACGACTGTAATCTTAACTCATCACTTAACCTCACTAATATTATTAGGTGCACTAGTTTTCTGGTCCCTTCTCTCCATTGTGTTTAAAGGATCTGAAAGAAAACATGTGATCACGTTGCTGGCCATCACATTTTCCGTCCTTTTGGCATACAGACTGGTATGCGCATGGCCTTCAGACTTCTCCTTCTACAACATCGCAGCATACTATAGACTTAGAGCCTCTGTAAACTTCCATTTTTTGTTTAAAGACTTCATCGTTTTGGCTTTATTCATGATTGCTTTTGCCCTCAGCGTCCTAGCCATGTTTTACACGAAAATTTCGGGTTACAAGGCACGATCAGTAACTGCTTGGGTGATAACTCCACTCGTTGCAACGCAGGGCTACCTGTTAAATGTTAGTTTAGACTATAATCGAATCTTCTTTTTTGTTTTCCAACCACTCATACTACTTGCCTCTGCTTCCGTTCTACTTGTTAATCCAAGAGAGCTAATTGGCTTTTTCAAGATAATTCCCCATTCATTCAAGTGGGTTAGAAAGCGTTCATACATCGTTGGCTTAGTATCTATTCTCGTGATAGGAATGTTGACATCTTTATGTGTCGCTATAGGTGTTGCCACAGTGAGGAACATAAATTCATGGTATAGTTTTATAGATCCTTACGGGGATTGCGACAAATTCCACGCTGTTGACTGGTTGACAAAGAACTCGAATCCTCTTGATGTAATCGTAGCTGAAGAGCCTATTGGAAGATGGATCGAAGGTTACTGTAAAAGAAGGGTGCTGTTGCATACTCCGCCACGGTTTCTCTTTATGAAAGGAGAAGTTGAGAGAGAATATGTTGCGAGGTCCTTACTTACTTCGCGATTTGGCATCAAAAGTGTGGATGTATGGGTTCTTGAACAGTCACCCTATGGTTGTATGTCGCCAATGATCGCCTTCTATCATTTGGGTGACTACATCAACACGCTTTATCTCTCCTCTAAACATAGTTATCTCTCATTAATGGAAAGTAATCAGACAAGAATTGTTACCTTAGTTAACGCAAATGAAGTTAACTGGGGTTCAAGATCTAACCCAGAGCCAACTCTCATAATAATGCATGAAGCAAGTTCGGTTAAAATCAGTGAGAAAATCTCACTGGACCGAGAACAGAACATCACAATGGGTTTCAACATAACAAAACTACATGATAACGTAGAAATTGAAGATATAGTCTTAAACTTCAATTTTACATCTGAGATTCCAGTCTACGATTATTACAGCGAAAACCCCTTTACGCTCTGCGTTTCAACCGAAGCGGGCGAATTAAGGGTTGTCTGTAACAAGCCATATGTGATAGCAGACCTGTCACTGGACCATTTCACGTTTATGTTCAAAAATCAAACGAACTTTGAGCTGCGAATTTCTTTAGAAAAGTTAGAAGGTTCCGACAGTAACGTTGAAACCTACAGTTGGAGCGAAATAGCTGAAAGCTACTCAATCCAATATGTAGTGCTTCCTAAGTCTAGTTTAAAAACTAGTTCAATTGAGAGTAACCGAATCGTGCCCTTGGAATACTCTCATCTCCTGAACAACACAGCCTTAACAGTTGCCTACGAAAACAAGAGAGTCATCATCCTCGAATACGTTCAAAGTTGACACAACGAGGATTATCTTACGAAAATAGCCGTTGTAACTGAGACGTTTCTTCCCTTCCGAGGAGGCTCCGCCAAACGATACTTTGAAGTGTTCAAAAGACTCACAAGGTCCGGATTCGAGGTAGACCTTTATACTGCAAGACTAAAGAAGGACTGGGCTTTGGAAGACGAAATAGAAGGAATTCATGTAATAAGATCACCGAAAGTTTACGAAAATTTCATAACAAACGACGGCTTTAGAGACGTTTCTGAGGTTTTAGACTTCAGTTTTTGGGTGGCTAAAAGTCTATTCAGAAGAGCAGATTATGACTTGGTTGAAGCAAACCATTGCCCAATTTTCCCCGCAATCGTCTCTTGGGCTAAATCCAAATTAAAGAAAGTCCGCTTAACAGTTACTTTTCATGAAGCTTGGCATGACGAATGGCACATGTACGTGCCTAGGAAAATGTATGTGCCCTTTGGAATAATTTTTGAGAGAATGTTGACGTGGTTACCAGACATCGGAATTGCTGTGAGCAATCTTACTGCTAGAAGACTTACACAATTATTTCGAATGGGCGAATCCAAAATTGAGGTTATACCCAACGGCGTAGATTTGGACTTTATCAACCAAATAAACGCTAAGCGTGAGAGATGGAAGATCGTATACGTGGGCAGATTAAATCCTCACAAGAAGGTGGAATGGTTGATTGAAGCATTCAAGATGTTGAAACAAGATTATCGTGAGGCTACCCTTGAAATAGTCGGCGATGGTCCCATGTATCCTAACTACTTGAGTCATATCGAGAAAAACGATGTAAAAGACGTTGTCTTCAAAAAAGGGGTTGATGATGAAGAGCTTGTGAAATCTTTGAAAAGTTCAAGGATATACGTCTTGCCATCAATAAGGGAAGGACAGAGCATAACAACCCTAGAAGCAATGGTTTCAGGTACTCCTCAAATAGTCGTGGAAGCCAACGGAAATGGAGCAGCAGACTTGGTCACCGAGGGTGCAAGCGGAATAATGGTTAAACCAAAAGTTAAGGAACTATACAATGGAATGAAAAAGCTCCTAGAAGAAGAAGAGACATGGAAGAAACTTAGTGAAAATGGTTGCAGCTACGCTTCGAAATACACTTGGGACAATGCGGCTCAACAACACAAGGAGCTTTATGAATCATTAATAGGTATGAGCTAAATTAAAGTGGGCTTAGGATCACGGATTAGGATACCAACGAGAATACCTACAACTATATCCTTTGGTTTAGTTGGTTTCGAGAGGGGTGCAATGCTATTATCCTTTATGATACCTACTCTAATAAGATGGATACCAGAGTCTCAGTTTCCGTATCCAATAGGTTTCGACACACCTTTGTACATTTCATGGGGAAGACACTATACCTCGAATCCCACGGTTTTCCCACTAATGTTGCCTTTCCTAGGTGCGCTTTACGCTTTAGGTCTGGATATGGTTGTGGTGATGAAGTATCTACCAACGCTTCTGTATGGTTTTCTTGGTTTCTCCATTTTTCGCTTCTCTCGTTCCTATCTTGGCTGGCCCTTTAAGAAGAGTCTGCTTGCGGTACTTCTTGTAGCGCTTTCCTTCGCGTCTCTTCGGGTGTCTTGGGACATGCACAAGCAAATAATGGGAACAGCCTTCTTGTTTTTGGCGCTCAGTTATCTTAAAACTATAGAAAAACCACTTGGATTTGTGGCTTTCAGCATTTTCAGCTTTCTCGCGGCGTTCTCACATGAGCTTGTTTTCGCCGTGCTAGTGATGGTGCTTGCTTGTTGGGCTATATGTGTGGCGCGGAAAGAACCAAGGAAAACTCTATTGACTTTAACGGTGATGTCTAGTATCGTATTCCTTTTTGTTGGTGTTTGGTATGGTTGGCGCCTAAATGTAATTTCTGAGAGGGCTCTGGGAATTCTGTTACCGCATTCTACTTCTCTAGCCGAAAGGTGGCTTTGGGAAGCAACTAACAATGCATCTTTGTTTCTCCAGTTGTTCGGCTTAACTCTTATTTTAGCGGTGCCGGGTTTATTCAAGGATAGAATAGTGTTGCTTTGGCTCTGCCTCAGTTTGATTGGTGCCTTCTCTACAGTGTTCTTTCCCTTTTACGAACCTGGCGTACCACCTTTTCGCTGGATGTTTCTTGCAGTTTATCCATTATCATTCTATGTGGCTAATGGACTTAGCAAGCTTCGGTTCTTAAAGAAACGGAGTTCCAAACTTGTGAGTTTTATAGTGATCCTTTTAGTCGTTAATATACCTACATGGGGGTTCCTGGGGTTTATACATCAACCATCTTACTTTTGTAAAACAAATGTCATCCCTGAAACGATGGCTTCATCTTCAATCCCTTTTTATGACATTGAAGCGACTATCTGGCTGACGAAAAAGTTTGACGAAGTCGAAGGTACTGTCCTGATCGTTCATGGACACTATTTTGGCTGGGCGTCTTACTTTACAGGGAAAAGGGTTATCACCTTTGGTGAGCTATATGGCAGGGATCGAACCATCAATCAGGCTGTGGAACTGGCTCAAAGTGAGAATGCTGGAGACATATACCTGCTCTGGTATTTAGATAGTGACGCTTACTCATCAGGATTCGCAAAGATTGCCGAGAAAGGAACTATGAAGCTCTACAAATATGTTGAGGCCTAATTTAGCAAATGCGCGCGCATGAATGGTTACCATAAGAATTAAGTTTGATTATTTGAAGATCAAGAGATACCTCAAAAAGAACTGGGGAGCTCCATTCATTATTCTATTTCAGGCGCTTATTTTTCTCAAATGAAGGCTTTTTGATTCAAGGTGATTTAGCAATGGCCAACCATTGTGATCTATTCTTATTATTCACTTGTGATTGGAGTCGTGTGCAACTGATTTCCTTTCTAATGAATGAAAGAAGAAAGCAAAACGAAAATGAGTGAAAGGCCAGAACTTTCTGTGGTCTTACCTGCTTATAATGAAGGCCATGTCATAGAGGAAACTCTTGATCGTGTGGATACTGCTGTCAGGCAGACAGGACTTGGATATGAGATAGTGGTGGTGGATGACGGAAGTGTGGATGACACCAAAAGAAAAGTAGCTGATTATGCTAGTAATAACGGTCACGTAAAGGTTGTGGGCTATAAAAGAAATGCTGGAAAGGGGCAGGCCGTAAAAATTGGGTTTCAGAATGCCAAAGGCAACGCTGTGATTTTTATCGATAGCGATCTGGATATTGATCCGCAGTTGATCCTTCGTTATTTTGAGGCTTTGATCCAAGGGGATATTGTCGTAGGTTCAAAGTGGCATCCTCGATCGAGGGTAGAAATTCCGATGATGCGAAGGGTGCTCAGCCACGCGTTTAATGTTCTTGTTAGGCTTTTAACAGGTGTTAAGTTGAGAGATACGCAGACGGGGTTGAAGGCTGTTAGGAGAGAGGCTTTGGAGAGGGTTTTTTCGAGACTGATTGTTAAGCGATACGCCTATGATGTTGAGTTATTGGCTGTGGCGGATCTGTATGGCTTGAGGGTTGTTGAGATGCCAGTTGGCGTTCGGATTGATGGCTTGTTCAATCCTAAAGAAGTGTGGAGAATGTTTGTGGATCTGCTAGGAATAGCGTACCGGCTGAGATTCTTTAAATGGTACTTACGCACCATGGAATAGCCAAAGTAACTGGAATTATGGGCAATGAGCAGATTGAAGGCGTCGAGAGGATTATCATTGTGCGCTCGAGGATCCCTTCGCCCTAGACTGAGTTTCATAACGGAACCTGGCATATGTGCGATGTTGATGGGCTGGCAACCTCTAGTTTCTGTAATTATTCCATGCAAAGAAGTAGACCACTACACGAAAGATTGTGTCGAGTACTGTAAACGGTTGGACTATGGCAATTGTGAGATTCTTTTGCTTCCTGACAGTGGACTGGAAAACGTGGATGGAGTTAAGATTGTTCCCACTGGTTCAGTAACTCCCGGAGCGAAGAGAAACATCGGTGTTGCTAGATCTAAAGGCGAGATCTGCGCGTTTATTGATTCGGATGCGTATCCGAGGAGAGACTGGTTAAAAAATGCTATCAAACACTTCAAGGACCCTCACGTTGCTGCTGTTGGAGGTCCAGGGGTAACTCCTGGCGAGGATGCTATCATGCAAAAAGCCAGCGGGCATGTTCTGTCATCTTTCATGACTGGAAATTTATCGAATAGATATAAGGCTAAAGTGAGGTATTTCGAATCGAATGATATACATGCATGCAATTTTATAGCTTGGAAATCCGTCTTAATCGCTGCAGGTGGGTGGAATGAGAAATACTGGCCCGGCGAGGACACGCTAATTTGTTTTGCTATAAAAAGGCTTGGTAAAAAGCTAATTGAAGCTTTGGACGTAGTTGTGTATCATCATCGAAGGCCTTTGTTTAAGAAACACTTGGAACAGGTTTGGAGATTTGGTGTGCACAGAGGATTTTTCGCAAAAAAGTACCGTGGCAATTCCTTCAAACTTATACATTTTGCTCCATTCTTATTCGTATCCTCCTTGTTTGCTGGTCTAATTATTTCGATGCTTAATTCGCTATTTATGCACGTATCACTGATGGCAATCATGGCTTATTTGATTGTCTGCTTGATCGCAACACTGTTAGAAGTTAGGGAAGCAAAGCTGGTCTTACCTGTTTGGTTAGGGATCATTGCAACACATATGTTTTACGGGGCGGCTTTTCTAATTGGTTTACTCAGACGTGATTTGAAGAGATGAAAATTAGCATTTCATATCCGCCAATAAATACGGGAAAAGGAGTGCCCCTACTTAGTCAAAATAGGCAGTTTCAGTGGTTTTCGGAGCCCACGTATATATACCCGATGGTTCCTTCATATGCGGCAACCTTGCTGGATCACGCTGGGTATGAGGTTGTTTGGGACGACGGGATAGCTGAAGGGAAGAGGTATCAAGAATGGTTGAGGGACTTTGAGCTTGTTTCGCCTGATATTGTGGCTATGGAGACGAAGACGCCTGTTGTTAAGAGGCACTGGAGGATTATAGATGATATTAAGGAACGGAGTCCAGACACAAGGGTGGTTTTATTTGGGGATCATGTGACGGTTTTGCCTCGTGAGTCTATGGAGAACAGTAAGGTTGACTTTATTCTAACCGGAGGCGACTACGATTTTCTGTTGTTAAACGTGGTCAGGTTTTTGGATGGAGAGGAGAGTGAGCTTGAGCTAGGTGTATGGTTTAGAGAAAATGGCGAGATAAAGAACTCGGGACAGTTCAAGCTTGACCATGACCTGAATAGGCTTCCGTTTGTGGATAGGGATTTGACGAAATGGTGGTTGTACAGCAAGAAGAACGGAAACTACAAGGTTACTCCTGGGACTTACATGATGGCTGGTAGGGACTGCTGGTGGAGGAGAAAAGGTGGATGCACTTTCTGTTCTTGGACGACTTTATATCCTATCTGGAGAGTAAGGAGGCCCGAGCTGTTTGCGGATGAGGTAGGGATGCTAATAGAAAAGTATATGGTTAGGGCGATTTTTGATGACACTGGCACATTTCCGATCGGGCGCTGGCTAAGAAGATTCTGCAATTTAATGATTAAAAGGGGTTATGACGAGAACGTTTTGTTCAGTTGTAATATGAGGTTTGGGGCTTTGACAAGAGATGATTATCGGCTGATGAAAAAAGCTGGCTTTAGGATGCTTCTCTTTGGCGTGGAGTCGGGTAATCAGCGGACGCTTAACAAGTTGAATAAAGGCATCATGGTGAAGGATATAATTGAGGAATGTAGGGTCGCCAGGGAGGAGGAACTGGAGCCACACATAACGATTATGGTTGGTTATCCTTGGGAGGGGC
>Ga0315314_1001918_pt1 | contig 17681 bp, 23 predicted proteins | sample TDP9_MG_FD_203631 | JGI IMG/M metagenome (GOLD analysis project Ga0315314, IMG submission 203631) | Freshwater sediment microbial communities from Lake Towuti, South Sulawesi, Indonesia - TDP9 | ecosystem: Environmental > Aquatic > Freshwater > Lake > Sediment | place: Indonesia: South Sulawesi...
CTAGAGTTCTTACTCATCAATTAGTTAGACATCGTATAGCATCATATTCACAACAAAGTCTAAGATCTGTTCAGATAGATGGAACTAAATGTTGGTATGTAGTTCCAGACTCTATCATCAACAAGAGAATAGATGATGATTATGATCAAATGATGGATACTATTCTATCATTCTATAAACAGATGATAGCTTATGGAATTCCTGCTGAAGATGCTAGATTCATTTTACCACAAGGATGTAAGACTAATATTGTTATAACTATGAATGGTAGAGAACTTAGACATTTCTTTAAGCTTAGATTGGACAAGAATGCCCAATGGGAGATTAGAGAATTGGCTAAGAAGATGTTGGAACTTGTTAAAAGACCTGCTCCAATAATGTTTGAAGATATTAATTAAGAAGGTGAAAGTATGAGTAATATAAGAAAATGGGATGTAGATGTGGGGCGATTCGTAGAAATTGTAGCTGAAAGAATGTATACTGATCCTATTCTAGCTGGTATTAGAGAACTTATTACGAACAGTCTAGATGCTAGAAAAGATAAAGTATCAATCCAGATGGACTATAAAGATAAAATCTTTAGATATGTTGATGATGGTGTTGGTATTGATCCTAAGTCTTTTGAGGAAGTCTATGGTAAAATAGCATCTGGACATACACGTAAGAAAGAAGCTAGAGGATTCTTCGGTATAGGTAGAATGGCATTGATAGCATCATCTGAGAAAGGAACTATCATGTCATATTATAAAGGTAATGTCTATACTTGGACATTTACCAAGGATGGGTGGACTGGACCTTTCATTGCCAAAGATGAAGATCAAATAGGTCATGGTGTTTTCATCCAATTTGAAGGACTTGATATTGGGAATGTCGAAGAACTAAAGATATGGGTTCAAAAGACCTTCAACATACCTTTGTTAAGAAAGGAATGTGAGATCAAGATATGTGATGAAGAGATATTCTGGAATACAAGTCTGGATTGGAAAGAACAATTACCCATCCAATCCAAGTATGGATCAATTCAATTCTATACTAAGGAAGAAACTGATGGTCTATTATTCATATGCCAGAAAGGAATCCTGGTAAAGGAAGAACCATATACAGGTCTTTCTGCTTATGTTGATCAAGGCTTCTTGGATATCAAAACAGACAGGGAAGGTTTTGTTAATGATGTTAAATATAGATATTTCAACAAAGTCCTTAAACAAGAACTATCTAAACTTAGACCTGTTAAAGCATTCAAGAAGATGGAAGTAGATTTCATTAAACGTCTAATGAAGGACTTTAAAACTTTCTGGGAGAAGAAAGTAACTGATGTTAATGTAATGGAATCAGTTCCATTGAAGATAGAATTCCCTGAAGAAGGTAAAGAAGTCATTACTGAAGAAGAACCAAAGTTTGAAGAGAAAGAAAATGATTGGTCTAAGATACCAACTACAGATGAATTAGCTGAACATATAGATAAAACAGAAGGACAGGATTCTGCTCCTATTACTGCTCCAACGGTTGAAGAACAAGGAATTGATGTTGAACATATAGAAGATGGAACTCCATCAGAAGTTACACCATCTCCAGAATCTAGTTCATCGACTGATGAAATACTTCCAGAGAAGAAAGAAGATATTAATCAGACGATTAAACAAGACCAGTTGGATCAAGTCCATGAAAGCATGGAAAAAGATGTTGGATCTGAATCATTGATTCAAGAGGAAAAGAAGGAAGAACCAAAGGAAGAAGAAAAGGTAACTACTATTAGAGGAGCTAAACCTGTAGAACTTGGAGAAGATTTCCCTGTTATATACTTTGAAAGAGATCCATTTGTTCTTGTCTTCAATACAACTCATCCAGTATTCAAGAAGCTAGTAGAATCTGGTAAGCTAGGTTCTCATGAACTAGCAGTATTGTTTGAGAGAATGTTTGAATGTGCATATACAAATGTCCATCCAAACAATGATGCTGAATTGAAAGAGAGATGGAAAGAAGTAGATAGGAAATTGAAGGATTTGTTCAAATGATCCTTCAATGGTCATATCTTAAGGAGAACAAGATTCTCTGTCCTGTGTGTTCTGAGATATATTACAACTGGGGATTTGGTTCTCACTTGTTAGATAAACATACATGGGCTGATTTCAAGAAATGGTGGACAGAGGCAGAGAAGAAATATCCTAATATGACCATATGTATTGCTTGTGGACAAGGATTCTCATCTATGCACGCTATGAAGATCCATCTAAATAGATGTCTTTTAAAACATGTATACTTCAAAGAAATGTCCAAGTCTATGAGAGGACTTAGACGAAAAGAGCTCAAGTATCGAGACAGGATCAATAAAGCAGGTAAGAATCCAGCATTGAAAAAAGAGATAGATAATCTAGCTGATGATCTTACTATGAATTATAAGGATAATGATCTAGATAAAATGAGAAAGAAGTTTGATGGTCTTGACAGATCAAAAGTCCCAATCAACCCCTCAGAACGATGATGGTCTTAATCCTTCTTCCAGGACTAATCTAAAGAAATGGACTAAGGAAGACCTAGAAGATCTTATTCTTAAACAGGAAATAGTCATAGCTAGAATGAAGATGGAAGAGGAAAAGATCAAAGAAGAACTTCTAATGAAACGTCTCAAGTTTAGAAATGAGAAGATAATGATGGCTATTACCTTTATCCTTTTAAGTATCATTATGTTAATATTCTTTATAATGGTGAAATAGATGTCAACTCAAGAAGAGAAGGAACGTATAAAGAAAGAGTTCCTTAAGTTATGGAAATATGGACATCCAAGGTTCTATGAACTTGTATGGGAAGCATGTGAACTACATGAGAGAAAGAACCGAGGATATGCTACTACTGAAAATCCTTTATCTAACTTCTATGAATGTGAAAAGCTTGGTGTTCCTGCATGGCAAGGAGCTTTAGTTAGGATGTCTGATAAATGGTCAAGAATACAGAACTTAGCTCTAGTAGAGACTGGAACTCATATTGATGATGTTATGCAAGCTGCTAAAAGAATGGAAAGTATAACAGATACATTATTTGATCTAAGTATCTATTCCATGATAGATATTATCCTATATGAGGAACATAGGAAGAGAATAGATGATAACAGAAAAAGAGAGAGTTCTCAGAGTTAAAGAACTAGAACAAGAAATACAAGATCTAGAGAAGAGAATAGATAGAGAACAGGCTAGTATAGATTCTGATGCTCAATCTTTACAAGATAAAGAGGATGCATTCTTAGCATTCAAAAGAGCAGCTTCATTGAGAATAACTGAACTTAAACTATTGATTGACTATTATAAGAAGAATCCTAATGTCTTTGTCAATCCTTCAGAGAGGAACAATCATGAACCCAAGCAGAAGAAAGTCTAAAGCTGTATTTGTTATTCGTATTGGAAATGGATTTATAGTCAATTCTCATTCTGTTAGATTGGATCATTTAGAACCTCCTATTATGGGAGATCAAGATCCTGAATCATGGATCATAGGAGAAGCATATCAGGATATCAAGGATTCTCCATGCTATAAGGATTGGAAAGTAACAATAACAGTAGATATTGAACCCTGGAAAGGATTGCCTGCTCATAAACTTAGAGAACAAAGAGAATTATTATGGCATAGACTTGTATCATGGCATAAGAGAGCAGGAATGAGGATGTCATTATGAAAAATATAACCGAATTGATGAGAAACATGCAGGGAAAGAAGAAAAGCCTTAATCCTTCATATCGTGATTCATTGGACTTGGAGAAAATAAAGAAGAATATAACAGATCAATGTATAGTAGAATTTGCTATAGCACCCGAATTTGAAGAAAAGGAAGAGGAATTGGATATCATTCTTCCACTTCCAAAGGGACCAAAATTGTTGGTTCATATTAAATTTGATTGTCCAGCTACTCAAGCTGAAATAACAGGCATGATTTATCAAGCTATTAAGACATTTAGAGAAGCTGTGAGAAATTATGGGTATCGAGTTAATAATCCATAGAAAAAAGAATCCATCCATATGGTTCTATTTCAATGTTGGAACATATCTAGAACATTGGAAAAGATGTGTATTAGATCTGTGGATAGGAAATGGGAAAGCTAAGGGATTCTCATGGACGATATTTGAGAGGGAAGTCTAATGGATAAAATATTAGATCGTATCTTTATTGGAGATTGGCATGATGGTCAGAATCTTCAAGTAAGAAAAGAACAAGTAATTAATGTTGTATTGAACTTAGCGGAGGAACTGGATGATCCAACATGGGAAGGAGAAGTATATAAAAAGGTTGGATTTAAAGATGGAGAACCTATTCCTCATGAGAAGATTAAAGAATCAGTTGAATTCATTAATGAACATATGCGAAAGAAACATAAAATATTAGTCCATTGTGCAGCAGGAGCAAGTAGATCTATAGCTATATTGATGTGTTATATGTATGAATGTGGTTGGGACTTAGATGAAGCTTTAGCCTTCATACGAAGTAAAAGACCTATTGCTAATCCAAATCCAGTTATATTGAACTCTATAATGGAATATTATGGTATATCCAAATTGAAAGAATTAGAGGTGTTAAGGAATGTCAAGTAATCAAGATAAAGCAAGATTGAAATGTTACCCCAATTTTAATTACAAGTCTGAGAAGTGTCTTCTATGTTATGATAGAATGGATTGTATGGTAGAATATTATCATAGAAGAGACTTGGAAGAAGAGAAGAAAAAGAAATATCATAGAGAACCAGGAGAAGAAGTCTGTTTTGAATGTCTAGGTAATAAACCTCCTCATTGTCTAGGAACTTTCATGAATGATGAGTATTGTGAGGAATGTCCTCATATCCTAGAATGTAAAGAAACTACAGATCAATCTACTGGTGAAAAGATTAGAGACACTGGTAAGTATAAAGGAACTGGGAAGCATAGAAAGAAAGATATAGCCTGAACTAGATGTGGTATTATATAAACTCTGCGGAAGATTTCTGCCTCTCTAAAGGCTCTAACCCTATGGTGGGCGGAAATGCTTCCCAAACCTTTATAAGTAAACTGATAGTTATTAATAGTAAAGTGAAATAAATGAAACGAAGCAATAGAAAGATTTTCAAAACAATGTTGAAACATGGAAGAATCAAAGCATGTGGAATTCATCCATGTGGTCAAAAGAAAGGAACCTTTGTATATAATAATGGAAAAATTGCAATTAACTTTCTATTTAGTAAACGAGTTGTGAATCGTCATGAGTAAAGAAAAAGAAGGTATATTTTAGATGCAATCTGAAATTGATTTGTCTAAGGGAATACCAACTATTGACAAACTATGTATACATGGAGATGCAGATGGTCTTGCTTCTGGTGTATTGATCAATTATGTTAGTAAAGTTGCTAATGTTTGGTCTCCAGAAGAATTTGGAGATGCTAAAGATTCTGATGTAGTTATGGATCAAGTTCCTATTGATCCTACTAAACCATACATTGTCTTTGATCATCATCCTCTTCATCCTGCAAAGGAAAAGAGGAAATATCAATTAGTGTGGGATTTAGTTCCTACAACCTTGATTGTCTATGAATGCTTCAAAGCACAAATACCAGATGAGATGAAGTGGAAAGTAGCTGTAGGATTGGTTGGTGATGGACAGCCTGAATTAATCCCCCTGGAAGTGTGGAAATTATGTCCCGAGCTCTTACAAGGTTATGCCACAGCTTCTGAAAGATATGGTAAATTGTCTATCTATTCTACTCCTATCTACATAAAACTATCATCTGGTATCAATGCATGTTGCAAACTTGGTGAGGATAAATGGTATAATGCTTACCAAGTTCTTAAGAATGTCAAGTCACCATTGCAACTAATAGAAGATCCAGTGATGGAGACAGCTATTGACTTCATCAATAAAGAATATGATAGGATCATTAGAGATTTCCATCCCATAGAATTTCCATACTTTAGATATTGGAAACTCTCTTCAGATTATAGAATGGAGAGACACCTAGCACCTAGAGTAATGGAAGGATTTGATAAAAAGACAACTATTCTATTCAATGAAAAAACCAAGAGAATGTCAATAAGAGGAACACTTACACCTCTAATAGTTGAATTCCTTAAGGCAAATAATATACAAGCAAATGGTCATCCAGGCTTTGCTGGTGGACAATTAACCACTAATCAAAGTGCTGATGATCTATACAAAGTCCTTAAGAAGTTTCGTATATGATAACAAAATAGGAGTGATTAAAAATGGAAAAAGAAAGTTTCTTGAAAATGTGGACCAAGAATTCAGGCAAGACACTAGCTGAAGTTACTAAGTTGTATGATGACACTACTACTGAGATGCAGTCTAAGTTCCCTCAAATGGATAGTATCCAGCTTGAGAAGGTTATTAGAGTAGAGTTCTCTAAGAAACTTAGACGTGATCAATACAGTAAGAGAAAGGCAGAGGACTTCTTTGGATTTATCTTTGGAGCTTCTAGACCAGTAAACACTACTGATTTCATCAGACGTAAAGCATTGAAAGCCTATAGGGATGATCCTGTAGAAGCTCAATTAGCTGGTCTGGTGGACGAATCAGGAACACCATTAGACAATAGAGAGAAGATGGGTAATAGGGAGAATCCTAATTACCATAAGCCATTACTAGATGATGTATGGCGTAGAGGAATCTATGGTGTTGTAATTAAAGAAGGTGAGAAAGATCCAATGCTCTTTGTTATGACTCTATGGAGAAAAGCTGCTAAGTCCTTCCAGTTCAAACCATTTGTGCCATTGAGGTTCAAGGCTTTGATCAAGTCAAAAGATAAAGGCTATTTCCAATTAGATCCTAGTCAATTGACTCAGTTCAAGGTTACAGCAGAACCAATAGATATGGGATTATGGATCAAGAAGATTGGATACAAGATATGGACTCTTGATAAACTAGCTGAGGCTAATGAGAGCATTAAGGATGCTCAGGATAGATTTCTCTTTGTAGAAGCCTTTGTTGATAGGATTGATAGTAATATTAATCCATCTACTGGTTGTAGAAGTATCATCATTGCTGATCCTGAAAGGACACCTGAAACAGTGAGATGCTTTATTGACCAATCTTATCCAATCTCTTTTGGTGAATACTCTAAGGTTATTATCCTTGGTAGGACTAACCTATGGAAGAGAAAGGATGAAGATGAGGAACATATAAGCATTGAAACATATGGTGTATTCCCTTTACCAGGAGAAACAGTAGAAGCAAAGCCAGTAGGAGAATCTTCAAAGCCTGAAGTCGGATTCCAAGTAGACTCAGAAGAAGGATTTGTCATTCCATTCATAGATGAATCTAAGGAGTGAGATCCTTGCACAAACCAGATTATAAGGAGATACCAATTCATCTCCTTCGTATTTCCTCTTTTGATATCAGAAAATCTAGAATAGACGAAGGAAAAGATATACTTAAAGCCTCAATAAGACAAGAAGGAATACGTAAGCCTCTGATGGTAAGAGTTGGAGACAATGGAATGTTTGACATTATTGATGGACAGCGAAGGTATTTAATTGCTCAAGAATTATTGAAGGAAGGATTAAAGGACTTTAACACAATTCCGTGTGAAGTCTATATACTATCTCCCTATGAAGCAACTAAAATGGCTTTGATTATAGCGATTACAACTGAGCTTGGTGGAGGCATTGATCCTAGAGATCTTGGCAAAGCTATAAAAGAATTGTATAAATATGAGAAGTCAATGGCTAAGGTAGCATACATATTAGGATTGGATATAGAGAAATGTGAGCAATTTGCTTCCTTAGATGCATATAATCCACCCGCAGGTGAGGTAGAGGAAAAGGAAAGGATGTCTAAAGTATTAACTTATGAAGAGAATAAAGCTTTAAAAGAAAAGAAAAAGAAGAATCCTTCAAAGTCTAATGAAGATATAGCTAAGGAAATACAAGATAGATATGCTAGAACTAGAGAGCCAGGTATAATGGCTGAAGGTTCAAGATATGACAATGAAGTCTTAGAAGTTATTCCAGAATTTGCAAGAGAGAAAGGATTGTCTTTGAAGGAAGCATGGAATTTAATAACCAATGAAGGGGCTAGACTCTGGTTAGAAAAAGAACACTATTTAGTTCCAAGAAATGGTAATCATGTAAATAATAATCAAAATAATGGAGTGAAAGAAAATGGCATTCATAAAGATTGACTGTAAGACTATAGAAGACTTATTGGCTGGTGGTATAACCACATCTGCACCAACTTTGATATTTGGGATTCCTAACCTTGGGAAAACCTGGTTGTGTTTCCAAGCTGCTGCTGCTTGTACAAGATCTACAGCCAATGGAGGACTTGGTAGAAAAGCACTATATCTTGATACTGAAGCTTTCTTCCGTCCAGATGTATTTGATAGGTTCTATGGATATTTCAAAGCTAAATGGAAAGATCTACCTCCTCAAGATAATATAGATATGAGAAGAGTAGAGAATATCTTTAAACTATATGAATACTTTGGAATGGATCTAAAGATAAAGCAAGAAGAAGCTAGATCAACTGCTGATATCAAGTTTCCAACTGAGAGACAGAAGAAATTAGCTCAGACGGCTGTAAAGAAAGGAGAGAAAGATGTGGCAGAGACAGGTAAAACTGTTCAAGCTGCTGATTGGTTGAAGAATTCTCCTTTGTGGGCAGACTTTGAGAAGAATAAATATGGTATCATAGTTATAGATTCATTAACAATTCCTATAAAGTCTGTGATACCAAGCACGACCCAGAATCTTCCTGCTCGAACTACATTGATATCTTCATTGCTTGGAACCCTATATGATATTGCAATAGCATGGGATTGTGCTATTATAGTAACAGATCATATAACCAAGAATCCCATAGATCCAAGAAGTTTTGGTGAACCCTGGGGTGGAGCTAACGTCATGTATTACATCAAAAATCAAATGGGTCTATTTCCTCCTAACAAGGAAATGATGGACAAGATGTTGATTGATGGTGGAAGACTTAGACGAGTAGAGAGACATAGGATGCCAGGATTTGATAGAGAATTAGTAACTGTAATGTTAGGAAAAGATGTTGGATATATTGATGTTCCGTCTTCAAGTCAAATTAAGAAGGCATGATAATTGAGTCAACCTCAACCTAAGAATAAGACTTCTCCTCAACAGGAGAGCCAACCACTCTTTTATCCCTGTGTTTTTAATCTAACTAATCATTGTCCTATAAGGGATCATTATAAACTTAGACCAGAAAGTCTTGTATTGTTCTGTTCAACTTGTCCTATTCTTCATAAGAATAGAAAGGAAATGGAATATGAGATTGTTCAAGGTCAAGGTATAACCAATCCATCTGGGCGTTAAAATGACAAAGATTCTAGTTGATGTGCATGAACCTTCTGAGATAGCTGCTTCTCTCAAAGCTAGAGGATTAGATGTAGAAGTAGTTCATCTTAAATATGGAGATTATGCATTCTCTAATGTTCTAATAGAACGAAAAGAATGGAATGATCTACTCAATTCGTTATCTGATGGTAGACTATGGAAACAAATCTACAATATTAGACATGCTTCAGAAAGACCTGTATTATTGGTAGAGATGTCTAGGTTTGGTCATCCTGATCTAATGAACCTATGGAAACAAAAGGATGCTAGAGGAGTAGAGTTCCAGACACGAGTAATGGGAGCTATAGCTACAATATATCTTCATGGAGTATCTGTTATCATTCTCCCATCTAGAGAACAATTACTTCTATTCATAGAAAGAACATTTTTTTCTTCTGACAAGAAAGAACCAAGTTTCAAGCCTATTCCTACTAAGAGTGAAAAGGAGAATATCATGGCTACGAAGGAAGATATGTTATGTATGATAAGAGGAATAAGCAGAGTTAAAGCTAAAGAGATATTGGCTAGATTCCCTAATTATCATGATTTGTGTCATGCTTCCAAAGATGATCTTAGACAGATTCCTGGTATTGGACCTAAATTGGCAGAGACTATATGGAAGGTATTGAATGATTCTACAGGAAAACCTCTAAGTCCAGAACCTGTCAAGGAAGAGAAAAAGGAAGAGAAGAAAGATATACCTAATCCTGAACCTGATGAATTTGGAGTATTCAAAGCATGAGTAAGATAGTTCTTAATACTATTGATTACTTGGATAATGCTATTTCAGGAGACTCTACTATCTATATGTGGGGTAGAGATGTTGATAATCCATTACGTAGAGTAATGGTTCCTGTCAAAGGATTTAGACCATATTTCTATACAGAACCTAGAGCTCCTGTATATTTCCATGAGATTCTATCTTATGAAAAGACTAAAGATCTATCTAAACTCAAGGTAGTTACAAAGTTTCCATATGATGTTCGAGTATTAAGAAGAACATTAGAATCTAAGTTCTTCCTTACGTGGGAAGCTGATATTCTTTATGTATATAGATTCCTTGTAGATTCAGGAATAATGTCAGCATTAGAACTTATACCTGAAGCTGGTAAAACACGAATATTACCTATATTTGAGAATCTTCCTTCTAATTTACGTGTATTGTTTCTAGATATTGAGATATGGGCTAAGAAGGTTATTGATTGTGGATCATTCTCTGAACCGATTATTCTATGCACGATTTATGATAACTTTGAAAAGAAGTATTATATTTTTTATCTTAATTCATATAAGCTTCGTAATAAAGAAGTATGGAATTTGGATAATACCATACTTCCCAATTTAGGATCAGATACAGTATATGTCAAATGTTCTAATCAGAAAACATTCTTGACTAAGATAGCTGCATTCATTAAGAAGAAAGATCCAGATATCATTACAGGATATAATATAGACTTTGACATGACATCATTATATACAGCCATGATTAGAAATCATGTCAAACCAGATGTGATGTCTCCCATAGGAAAAGTTATTAAATTAAAAGGTGGAAGGAAAAGGAAGCTAGGAGATGTGATGTTACAATCTAAAGCAGTTAAGATCTATGGGAGAAATATTATTGATCTACAGGAATCTTATTTCACCATTCACTTTAGTGGAACTGATGAAATGGGATTAGACTTTATAGCTAAGGAGGAGAAGGTAGGACAGAAATATCATTTAATGGAACCAATATATTCATCATGGATACATAATCCTGTAGAGACAATTAAATATAACAAACAAGATGTTGAACTTTGCATTAATCTAGATAAGAAGCTAAAGCTCATATCATTCATAGATGAGAAACGTAAGCTAGTAGGAGCAATGTTACCTGATGCTCTATCTGCTAAGAAGTTGTTGGATCTATTCATGTTACGTAAGGCTCATCAACGTGGAGAGATATTACCATCAGCTAAAGCTAAAGGAGAGAAGTATAAGGGAGCAGTTGTTATTGATCCTAAGATGGGTCACTATGGATGGATATGTCTTTGTGACTTCAAGGCACTATATCCAACTATCATTATGACTTTCAATATGGATCCTGATGGATTCTGGAATATACCTCGTGAGGATATAGAACAATATAAAATAGATGATGTCCATTACTTCAGGAAAAAACCTAAAGGATTGACTCCTATAGTTCTAGAAGATCTTATTACTAGACGTGCAGAGAAAGTCAAGCTCCAGAAAGAAGCTCTAGCTAAGAGAGACTATGATCTGTTTGATGTATATAAACTACAAGAAGATTCTGTTAAAGTCCTAGCTAATGCATCTTATGGTATCTTTGGATATAGATTTAGACGTGGATCTAAAGAGACAATTGAATCAGTTACTATTGTTGGAAGAGATCTATTGACATTTGCAGGTAAGGTTATTGAAAGCACAGGTAGAACAGTTATCTATGGAGATACAGATTCTATCTTCTGGATACCATTGTCTAATGATGTAGAAAGTATTCAGAAAGAGATGGAAGAAATACGTCATATGGTAGAAGAAGCTATTCCCAATCTATTAAAGAAGTATAATTATGATCAACCTAGTCCATTCAAGTTTGAAGCTAAGACAATATATGATTCATTCTTCATATTAGACAAGAAGAAAAGATATGCAGGTCATGTAGCCTGGGATGCCAAGAAAGGATTGATTAAACGTGGAGATAGATCTGAATGGAATATCATGGGTCTAGAATCAAAGAGATCTGATTCATCTCACTTCTCTAAGAAACTACAAAACTTTGTTATTAAATCAATATTAAACAAGATGGCTAAGGAAGATCTCAAGAAAGAAGTAGAAACTAGATTGAATAGTTTTCCATCATTGCCATTAATAGAAATAGGAGTTCCATCAGCAATCTCAAAGGACTTCAAGGATTATAAAGGTAATCCTATACAGAAAAGATCATCTCAGTATAGTAATGATCATCTTGGAACATACTTCCTTCCTGGTCTAAAGCCTAAAAGAATATATATTCTGTATTCAACAGATCAGAAGAAGTATCCAGATACTGATGTTATTTCTATTGATTGGAATACAATAATTCCTAAAGAATTGATAGTAGACTATGCTAGAATGATGGAACAAACAGTTAGGAAGAAGATAGAAAAGCTATTAGCTATTGTAGGAATAACATGGAACGATCTCAAATTAGATGGAGATTTGGCTATTACTCAGGAAGTGAAGTCCATAGGAACTTTAAGATATCGTGGAATAATGAAGGCTAATAGGATATGTTCAGTATGCCATCAACAGTTTCTATATCATGATTTGTCTGTCTCTAAAGCTGTTAAAGGATCTCAGAATATTGATGATCTTATTATCAAATGTATAACCTGTAAAGGAGTAAAGAAGAAAAAGAATGTGGTTAAGCAGGTTCCCACGACTCCTGTTCAAGGAACGGAGAATGGTGTGGTCCAAGCACGAACTGAAAGACAAAGCAATTGAAGGAATGAAGATAGGGAAACAGATACTTATATCCCTATATTCTTTTGAAGAGATAGAAAATAACCAAGTCCTTCCTGAGACTGCTGTAATAGATGTATTGATGTTTACTGGTTCAGAAAGTGAATTGAAGAAATTGGGTTCATTGTCTAGTGATAAATCATATCTCATATTTGATGGAGAAGAATATTATCTTATTATGGAAAGAGAGGCTGAACTAGAGGACTTAAATAAAATAGAACTAGAATATGCTTCCTTTGCCATTAAGCTTAATAAGGATCCATTACGTATGGTTATATTACCTAATACGATTAATGTGAAGACAAAGACTAAATGTGAGATAGTGTGGAAGAAATGACAACTTTAGTCTGGATAACTGATAGCCCTCTAATGGGAACATCTTTTGGTGTAGTTACAGATCAATTGTGTAAAAGGTTATCTAGAGAATATAATATCTTTGTTCTAGGAATAGGATATCAAGGATATCCATTGAATTATCATGGTTATACTGTTCTTCCATTACGAGATCATTCTCAAATAGACTTCTATCTTAAAAAGATGAAGTATGATCTTCCTATAGTCTTTCATTCTTGGTATGTAATGCAAGAAGTCCATAAACTACGATCTCCTTTCTTATTTAATAATAAACCTCCAATGTTATATATTCCAGTAGAAGGAGATCCTATACCTCAATATGGTAAGGAATCCTTAGCAGACTTTAGAAGAATAATAGTTACATCTAAGTTCTCTCAAGATATCATGAAGAGAAATGGTATCAAGTCAGACTTTGTATATCATGGAGTTGATACACAAATATTCCATCCAAATGGTAAAGTTCCAGAATCCTTTGTTTTTGGATATCTAGGTCAGAATGATATTAGGAAACAGGTCTGTAGAATCTTGAGAGCCTATGGAATGGTATTGAATAAATATCCATCATCTAAGTTTGATATTATTCTACATACTAAACCAAAGCATCATTATGATCTACCAGGAATAGCTAAGTCTTTGAAGATAACACCAATATGGTCTGAATCGTGTACATATGATTTACCATTATCTGAAGAGAAGATATCTGAATTCTATCAAAGTCTATCTGCTTATGTATCACCAGCTACAGAAGGATTTGGATTACCTCCATTAGAAGCAGTAGCTAGTGGTATACCAGTTGTTGGATTAGATCATGGTGCTGTTCCAGAGATATTGGAAGAAGCTATGATCAAAGTAAAGATGGATGGAATGATAGAAACGAATGTTGGAAAGGTTGGTTTAATAGATGAGAATGAACTTGGTAAAGTTATGGGACATATCTTCTATGATCGTAAGAATTATAAACGTTTAATAGATAAAGGATTAAAAGTAGCTAAGAAATATAATTGGAATGATTCAACTAATAAAATGAAGAAGATAATTGAAGAGGAATTGGGATGAGTTCTGAATATGAAGAAGCAGGAATGAAGAATGCTGATAAACTTACTCTTCCAAGTGGAGTTCTTCATGGATATCTATGTCCAGTTTGTATTAGCTTATATGAGACTGAAGGAGAAGCTAAACAATGTATGGAAGCTCATGATGAATTATCCATTAGAGACTTTATTATGTCTATGGGAGAGAAGTTTCCAATAGAAATCCTAGTAGATCGAACCCTTCAAGGTAAAGTAGTAGAAATTGCTACATATAAAAGAGCTAAAATAGATGAAGTTGGTGAATATAATGAGTCAAATGAATCCAGAAGATCTGAAAAAGGAAATAGCGAAGAAGATAGAAGAACAGAATAAGGCAACTGATACTGAAGGAAAATCTAATCCAATCATTTCAGATCAGCAAAGTACAACTAATAAACCTATTAAACTTAAGATCTTATGGTATGGAGTAGCACCTTATATCAAGAGTGGATATGGTGTTGTAGCTGCTAATTGTGTAGATAGATTAATATCAAAAGGATATCCAACAATTATAGCTGCTTATTATGGAATAGATAGTGGTGGATTCTTGAAACTTGGTAATACTTATGTTGTTCCAGTAGAGAAACTTCCTAATGATGGATTTGGATTTAGTAGTTTGTTAAGGCACATGGACAAGTTCCAAATGGATATTATTGTCTACATGACTGATTTCTGGGTAGCTAGACCATTAGCTGAGAAGACTCCTAGATTATATGTATATACTCCAATTGATCATGAGAACTATTCATTGGAACAACAAGATCTATTGAGAAAGTTTGGTGGATTGGCTATTCCATCTATGCATGGTGTGAAAGAAGTAGCTAAATATGGTATCAAAGCTCATTATCTTCCACATGGTGTAGACTTGAATGTATATAAACCTGTACCAGAACCTGATAAAGTCAAGTGTAGAGAATACTTCAAGCTCAAGAAAGATCAATTTGTAGTCGGAATAGTAGCTGAGAATAATGATACTGAGCCTAGAAAGGGTTGGGATGCAATGTTCAATGCTGTAAAGATCTTTCTAGACAATAATCCAGATGCTAGAAAAGACTTTAAATTGATGTGTCATACTAATCCATACAATGCAAAAGGATATAATTTGATAGGACTTAGTAAGAATCTAAAGATAGAAGATGTTATTACATGGCAAGATCCTTATATGAAGCTATTAGGAATGCCACCAAGTTTAATGATGGTTCTATATAATAGCTTTGATGTCCTCTTTAACTTAGCTAGTAGAGAAGGATTCTGTCTACCAATGTTGGAAGCACAGGCTTGTGGTATTCCATCAATCTCAACTAAATTCTCAGCAATGATAGAACGAGTTAACTATGGAAAGTGTGGATGGTTAGTTAAACCTAAAGGTCTAAGATTCTCACCAATAAATGCACAGACATCAGTTCCAGATGAAATAGGTGCTGCTGAAGCTTTGGAAGAAGCATATAATAATGATAAACTTAGAAAGATGTATTCAAAGAAAGGATTGACTTATTCCAAGAATTTCTCATGGGATATTGTAGTTGATAAATATTTTGTACCATGGTTGGAAGATATAGAGTCTTCCTTGAAAGCTAAACCATTGGAGGCTAGGAAAATTGCAGGAAATACCCAAGATAATGTTGTGCCTACTCAGCAAAAATGATGCAAAGTATCTTCCTCAGTTTCTTTCTCAGATGGAAAAACTAGATTACCCAATAGAAAAACTAAGATGGGTATGGATCTATGGAAGATCAATAGACTTCACATTGGATATTATTTTGAACTTCCATCAGAAACATTCATACAAGTTTGATGTTTATGAAGAACCTTATGCTAAAAGACAGATTAATAATGCATTATATCTTGCAGATCTATGTAATGAATTTAAAAAGCTTTACAAAGATGAAGACTATGTTCTGTTTGCTGATGTGGACTTGGTAAAAATTCCACCTAATACTTTAAAGGAATTATTGAAGGTAAAGAAAGATATAGTAGCTCCATATCCATATACTAAAGGTAAAGATCAATTCTATGATACATATGTATTTAGATATAAAGGACAGAAATATGAACGTATAGAAGAGAATGGAAAGGTATATGGTCCTTTAAATCCAATATTCAAAGATTCTAAGAAACCTATTAAACTTGATTCTGTTGGAACTATGGTATTGATCCGAGGAGAAGTCTTTAAAAAGATAGATTGGGACAATCCAACACCACATTATCAGTTTTGCAAGAATGCTAGAAAGGCAGGATATACTGTATGGGCTCTTCCATATGTACGAATAGAACATGAAGATGTTATCAAGTTTGGAGAATATCATATGCCATTGGAATATTTTGTACAACAAGGAATAATCCCTGCTTCTGAATTGGAGAAGATGAGAGAATGAAGAAACTAGCTTTTATCTTTTGGAGTCTAGTAGATAATAATATCTGCTTTGGATATCCACAAGCTCTCTATCTTATACCAGCTTTTAATGAACTTGGTATAGATCTCCAGACATTTGAGTTTAAGAAATACAAGTCACATAAAAAGATTCTTTCCGAGATTGAAGACAATGATGTATTGATGGAATGGGATCATGTTAATTGGATTAGTGATCATATGGAGATGTTTAATTCCAATAAACGAATAATAACTATTCCTCATAATGAACTATGTGATGACAAGCAAAAGGAAACCATTGCAAAGAATTCAGATATTGTTATCTTATCTTTAGATATTACAACAGACTTCTGGAATCGAATATTTCCAACTGAAAAGGCTAAGTTTGTAAGATTATATCCTCCTACGAGAACAGGAATTACCTATCCAAAAGAAGAAGCCAAAGAGAAACTAGGAATAAATACCAAGTATGCAATAATGTGTTGGGGCTTTTATCAAAATAAAAGATATGATGAAGCATTAGCTTGGATACAAGAATGGAAAGATACAAGCATTCTATTTTGTGGAACAGGAAGTCCAACTAGATATTTGATGTTGGGAAGTAATTTTGTTATATCTGATAAGATTAAAGTATCAGAACAAAACATTAAAACTGAAGATTCTGATATATGGTTTTCTGCTGCAGACTTGATGATATATACTCTTCCTACTTTAACAACTGCTACAATAGCCTATGGCTTAGGACAAGGAAAATGTATAGTCACCCAAGAAGTTCAAGGATTTCAAGAGTTGGAGAACATAAGTGGAATAGTTAGAACAACAAATATGAAGGATACAGTTAGAGAACTATTGGAAAATGAAGATAAACGTAAGATTTATGAAAAGAAATCTGATGAATATCGAAAGAATCATTCCTTTAAGGAATATGCCAAAAGTATAATGGAAATAATAGGAGATTAGAACATGAAGAAAACAATACATTGGGCTGAACCAGATATCCGTCCAGAAGATGTAGAAGCTGTTAAACAAGCAGTTGAATCTGGATGGGTAGGTGG
>Ga0315314_1001919_pt1 | contig 17672 bp, 15 predicted proteins | sample TDP9_MG_FD_203631 | JGI IMG/M metagenome (GOLD analysis project Ga0315314, IMG submission 203631) | Freshwater sediment microbial communities from Lake Towuti, South Sulawesi, Indonesia - TDP9 | ecosystem: Environmental > Aquatic > Freshwater > Lake > Sediment | place: Indonesia: South Sulawesi...
AATAGTACGAATATGCCTGTGATTAGGGCGCCTACAGTTGCCAGTCCCAGTTGAGGATCAAACAGAGAATTCACGAGTGCACCTGTGATTTGGCCATAAAACGCCACAACGAAACAGACCAGACAGAAGAAAGAATACTGTCTGAGCCCAACGAGGCTTACTCCCATCTGAAGATGACGGCATGTTCATCATCACGGTGGACTGGTCTTTTTGAGCCCAGTTTTAGCCATGCTTCCCCCATTTTTTTGAGTTATCAAGAAACAGCGTCCAGAATAATGTGGCTACTAATCATGAGTTTTCTTTTTTCGTTTCAATGCGAATATTGTAGCTCCGCCAACTATGACGATGCCTGCTACTAAAGCCATTAATTGTGTATAGTCTGTCGTCCATTTAGCGGTTACTGTCTTCGCTGAATTCATGGTCAGACTAGCTATGGTGGAAGCTGCTGTTGAGTCACCGCTCCACCTATCGAATACATGCTGTACTAGTAGCCCAACTGGAGATGTTACAGAGAAGCTCGCAGTTGCACCTTCATCGTACCAAGCTTCACCCTTCGGTTCACCATATTCTGAAACTACCTTCAGATAATACTGATTCCTCCAATTCGCTACCACAGTTTTCGGTGAATCCATGGTTATATACCATGCAGCATTAGTCACATTCAAATCTCCTGTCCATCCTGTGAATACACGTCTCGTCCCATTTCCATGATCCACTATACTGGGGATGGAAAAATCCACTTCGGCTCCATGCCGATACCACGCATCACCTACCGGTGTGCCATATGCCGAACTTACCGTCAAATGGTTGAAGGTGAGGACAATACTTGTCGTATTACTATAGACCTCATCCCCACTCCAGACTACTCTAACCTGATACTGGGATGCTACAGTAGAGGGTATCCATTTTGAGCTATAACTGCCATTTGAAGGCTTTCCACTTGCTAGAATGGTCCAATCGCCTCCATCCTTACTGCATTGATATGTTATTGTCCCATTCGATGTTGCTGGATAGATGCTTGTTGTAAGCAGAACTTCATCGTTCAGTTTGAATGCATAAACTGAACTTCTGATGGAAACAAAGGCACGGGGCTTCGATGATGGTGCTGTCCAAAGCCCTGTGAGGGGGTAGCGGTCCGTATTGTTGGTGCTAATGATGTATGGGGTGTCGCCTATGCCATCGCTGCCACTAATGTTCTGATAGGGACCACTATACATATCGGTTCCCTTATAATCACTCCAGTAGTTTCCGCCAGAGGGGTAACTGTCGTCCCAAACGTTCACCACATCACTAGCTGTTACTCCATTGTCCAGTATATTGTTGTGATAGATTATATTGGAGTTGGAATAGGCCCAGATAAATATGCTACGATACCTGCAGTTTCTCATAGTATTTCCTATGATGCTGTTAAATGAAGAATAAGCCTCGATAGAGATGCCATACTCAGCACCTGCTATGTCATTTCCCAAAATACTGTTAGATGAGCAAAGATTGAGATGGATGCCATATTTGTCGTTGTTTGTTATGTTGTTACCTGAAATACTATTAGATGAAGAGTCTTGTAGGTTAACACACCAATACCCGTTGTTTACTATGTCGTTTCCTGAAATATTGTTAAATGAAGAATCGGAGAACATAATGGCCCCATTCTTGTTGTTTGTTATGTTGTTTCCTAAAATCCTGTTAAATGAAGAAGAATCGATACGGACACCGTAGCCAAAAGCTGTGATTTTCATATTTCTAATCGTTACGTTGCTTATTCCAGACAAATCTACTCCTATAGAATTATAGGCCTCCCCAGAGCCTTGAACTGTATAGCCAGCCCCATCTACAACAATGTTGCTCCTCTGAACCACAATTCCGCCACCGCTTCCGTATATGTTGTCAGTTAGGGTGTAGAGGTCTCCGAAGCGAAGGATTGGGGCCGACAGAGGGTCTACACTTCCATCAGCTCTGATATAGACTGTCCCAGTCCAAGCCTCAACAGGGACAACCGAGTGTCCCAAAATTGATGCTAGCATTACGAGTACAGTTAGCATTAAAGGCTTAACGCGACGAGAAATTTTTATGACCAATTTGTTTCTCTCAAAGACTCATTCCTTCTCATACATTTTAGCTAGTTAGCTGTGACCAATCTTACGCTATGTCCCGCTAACCAAATAACAACTTCTACTTATAAGGTTATAAGCAATAGTCACTAACAAAAGTCAATAACTATATATGTCAACCAATCGGGATTAAAATACAATCCCCAAACTCAAACCGCTCTTAATATGCATTGGAGAAAGATAGCCCAGCCTGGCACCTTGGTTTCCACTTTTGCTTTTGTGGTCGATCCTTCTCCACAACCAAGGAAAGGCTGTATATCCTCATTGAGTTAAATACTAGCTCTGTGGCTAGTATTCAATGTATGAAGACTAGGCGGCTATCGTAATGTCTACTCAAGAGATGTTATTGAAACAATTCGATTTGTTGTGAGACAAGAATATGATTAAACAGAAACGATTTCTTTTCTGGGCTACTGGTTGCGGTGTCTACGCGTCGTTCATGATCGGCTACTTGCTTGTACTAACACTGTTATTACCATCGATGCTAGTCTATGAACCCGAATGGGTCAAAGTGGGAAGTTACGCTCAATATGCCGTCAGACGATATTCTGGGGAAAGAAGAACACTAGTAGAGAACGGCACCTATAGTTGGATGATAGTCTCAACACGTACTCTTGCCAGCGGTGAGGTTGTTGCCACAATTAACGAGACATATACTATTGAGTGGAAAGCTGACCAGTGGAGCTGGGGTTCTTCATGGATAAGCATGAATATTCCGTCCACGGGAAGAATCTCAGATGTCAACATAAAGGACGGATTCCCAAGTTTTTGGTTTGATCGGTACTACAACGACTACTTGATAGGCATAACTGTCTTCAGAAAGAGCAACGCGTTGCCTTCTCGCGATAGCTTCAAGGGATTAGGACTAGAGGAAGTTTCAATTCATGGCGTGACTAGACCAAGCGTAAAACTCATGTTAATTCCATTCTTGTATGAGTCCTCGACTACCTCTTTTTGGTTCGACAGCGAGACTGGTCTTCTCCTGCAGTTCATTGGGCAATATTATGCTACTTATATAGGATTTGTGGAGTCTTCTGTAATGATTCTGGATAACACAAACATAACCAGTGAAGCCACGGCAAACAACAAGGCAACAGTAGACCTGCTTCTTGTCTCGCCGCTTTTCGTTGTACCTTCTGTTGGAGCTGCAACTGGTTTGTTCCTCATTAGACGGAGAAGACGCCAATTCAGTTCACGATTTTGGTTTTTCTTCGTCCTCTTTAACGGGATAATCATGGTTTCTGCTGTAAACTTTCCGTTTCGGTCATTATCAACAATATTGTACTTCTCCTCTACCTATCAGCAGCCAGTAGGACTTATCCGTCAGGTACAAAATAACTTTTTAGGAGAAATCATATTGAATGCCCTCTTCTGGTTTGGAGTGTTCGCTGCGGCAGTCTTCCTCATCGACCGGTTTGCATTCCCCCTGATTCAAAGAAGACCAGGACATCTATTGCCATCCCCAACTCAAGGAGAATTTAGACCACCAATATCAACTGTTCCAAGAGCAGGAGAATTTAAATACTGCAAACATTGTGGAAATAGACTGCCCGGAGATGCTAAGTTTTGCACATCATGTGGAAAAGAACAATGAATTATTATCCATAGAACTGCTATTCTTGGAATCCATGTTTCTCTTTCATCTCTTAAGTATTTTGCGAACAAAAGAGCTTCATCACTAATGAGGGTTTCAAGGGTTTGTCTGTTGCCGTTAATCCCCAAACCCAACAAACGACGAATAAATGGTTACCGATGAGTAACCATAGTTTTAGTCTCTAACTGGGAGTATATACTTCTATCTTTTCAACGATATCGATCATGATGTCTATTATTGTTGCTCGATTGAATGCTTAATTATCAATACAGTGAGCTTCATCAGAGTTCTTTTCATTACTATGAGAGTTTTTTCAAATATAATCTTATCCGATGCCCATATTCCTAACCAATAAGGGTATTGGTAAAGATGTTGCATCTCTCTATTTTTAGTTAGCTGGCTGTTGCGCCGAGAACCATAAAGTAATAATATATCAGATATACACCTATTAATACAATGATCATGCCGCTGAGCCTGTGCAATAATGGTGTAGCTTTCACTATTCTTCTTGATATGAAGCCTCTGGCTCTAGATAGAATAATCGTAACCATAATAAGTGGAAATCCCATACCGAAAGCGTAGACTATGAATATGAACATGCCGTAAAGTAGTCCGCCAGAAACGACCGAGTAAAATAGAACGGAAAAAAATATGGGTGCAGAACATCCGAGGGTGGCCAAGCCATAAGCTACACCATAGAAGAAGATGCCAATAAGGGTTCGTTGTTTCGGGGCTCTTACGGGTATTGGGAGCGTTGGGAGTTCTATCTCAACAATCATGCCTAAACCCAAGATAATTGTGACTATGCCAGCTATGAGCTCAAGAAATGGCATGTATATATAAACGAAACTGCCTATCATAGAAGCAATTACCCCAATAAGGGAGAAAACTGTAAGTAAACCCAATGTGCATGCGATGCCGCCAATAATTGCTTTTTCCAAGGGTGCTCTAGCTCCTATGTAATAAGATATGTAGCCAGGAAACATTGGAAAGCTGCATGGAGAAAAGAGTGCAAATGCGCCTGCTGTGAAGGCAAATGCCGCCCCTAAAGGATCAACGGACAACAATTTCACCTTGACAGAAGTTCAACTATATTGGGACCTAAATGGATCAAACATCTCTCTATCCTAACCTATTAGCTGGTCAATCTCTTGGATAAGTGTTGTTGAATCTGTCACACCCACGTGGACGAACCTGATGTAGCCATTCCGGTCTATTACTACGGTTTTGGGGATAGCCGTGACTTGGTATACCTCAGCTAAGTTAGCTGTGTCTCTAGCCCAGATCCATGTTGCGTATGCGAATTCCTGGGCAAACGCTGTAAGCGTGCCCTTAGATTCTCCAGGATCGATGTCGATCGACATTAGAACGATCTTGCCCCCATATTTTTCCCAGATGACTTTTAAATTAGACATCTGCATTCTGCACGGACCACACCATGTAGCCATGAAATCTATGACCACGGCCTTTCCCTTATAGTCGCTTAAACGAAACGCACTCCCGTTTAGATCGGTTAGAGAAAAGTCTGGAGCCGCAGTGGTCTTGGGTTGAAGCAAGTACCAGCTGCATGCAAATGTAGCGATAATGACGCTTAGGAAGACCAATGTGCGAATGGGCTTCCATCCTTTCCTTTGGATCTGCTGCGTCTTCAAACGGGCGCCGCAATTTGCACAAAAGTTGGAGTTTTCAGGCATTTCGCGACCACAATTTTGGCAATAAACCATGTCACACTTCTCCTCCTAGATTAGAAAATAGAATAGTCTCAGGACATGATTTTGAAATTTTGGGTTTGGGGATCAAATTTCACTCCTCATAGGTTGTTTTCATAAAGCCTTTCGTACAAGTCTTATTGTCACTGTTGAACTATTGCCTACTGTATAAAATAGGAAGGTATAACGCCCAGAGGGCGGATGATAGTCTGGCGGACATTCGGCTGATGGCCAAAGGTGACTCCATGAAAAATCGTAGACAGCAATGAATGTAAAAGTACTATTGGAAACCAAAAAAGCTATTCTGTCACCAGCTGTGACAGACCAATCTATCTGTATATGATCACCTTTGGTCAAGTCAAAACAATAAGATTTCTCAGAATCCAGTTTGGTTAATGTTATGGTGGTGCTAAGAAGTACTTCACCCTCTGATCCTAAGAAGTACTTTATTGTTACTCCATAAACAGCTCCAGCAACCATTATCAAGACTACGACCAACAACAAGATTGTTCTTTTCCTAATCCCCATCGCCCTAAATCCTCCAAATCATGTATTATGGCATCCACCAAGGCAACCACTTTTCATATTTCACTGTTCGATACTTGGTTATGGGGACTTGAGCTTCATATTTGCGATATCCTACTAAGGTTCCATTCATAGTGATTTGTATTGGATTTGGGTTTTCGATTATGATCAGACTGGAAAAAATGCCAAGAATAATAGCAATGAACACCAGGGGAGTTACTTCTATCCCTATCTTTATAAACGCAACCGGAACGAAAATAAGCCAAGAAAAAATAACGAGACAACCTACCAAAAAATCAATCGCAGCATTCGTATTCACTATGCGATATCTCCTGAATAACATCTCTTGATTGATACCCTTGAAGTTATGAATGATTCGTCTACATGTGACAGATTTGACGGCTCTTAGCTTCACACTTACCGTGGAGGGACGTTTCTTCATTGATTTAAGTAGGACTATAAAGGCAGAAGCAACAGTACACCATCCTAAGGCAATGAGCAGATACTGTGCTATAGGTATCCCTCCTTCTGTCTTGGATCTCTTCTCAATCCTCCACTCATAATTACTTGCACCGGGAGAATCAAAGCCAACCACATAGATACCTGAACCATCAACAGCAATGTCTCTAGCCTCATCCGTATTCTCAAAGGACGAGGCAGCTGTCGCTATGTTCTCTGCCTGGACCCACTCGAGTGTGCCGTCTATTTTGTTCCTTTTTTCTATCCTCCACTCCACATCATCAACGTTGCCTCCAGGAGCGTCTAACCCAACGACATAGACACCTGAGACATCCGATGCAACGCTTATTGGAACACCTGGGCTTGTTTGTGTCCATATTAGTGCGCCGTCTGTTAGGCTCCTCTTTTCGACCCTCCATCCATTTGTACTTCGAGAATCATACCCAACAACATAGACACCTGAGGTGTCGACTGCCACACCGGATGCTGAGCCATAGCTTGGGCTTCTTGTCTGAGCCCATAGAAGTGCACCATCAGCTAAGTTCCTCTTTTCAATCCTCCACCCATAATCGCTGGGACTTGAATCTATGTAGCCAACCACATAGATACCTGAACTGTCAACAGCAACATCACAAGCCCCTGAGCTTTTTCCTGGATTGCTTGTTTCAAACCAAACTATAGCTCCGCTTGTCAGGTCTCTCTTCTCAATTCTCCACAGCGAAGATCCCGTAGAATTGCCAATCCTGCCTACAATGCAAATTCCTGAGGCATCCACAGCAACAGCATAGGGGTAACCCTCGCCGGGCGCGTCGATTCTGGTTGTCTGATTCCAGATTAGTGCTCCGTTGCTTAGGCTCCTTTTCTCAATCCGCCACTCTTGGTAATCATAATAACCACTTAGAGGGCTGATGCCGACCACATAGATCCCTGAGGCATCTAATGCAACGTTGCGGGCTTGACCTGGTGAGGTGCTTGGATTTGCCTGCGTCCACATAAGCGTGCCATTCACCAGGTTCCTCTTCTCTATCCTCCACGATGGATCGCCGCCTGGACGCGGTGAATAATCATAGCCGACTATGTAGATCCCTGAGCTGTCAACAGCCACGGCATAAGCTATGTCGAATGATTTGCTCGGATTGTTTGTCTGGACCCATATTGTCTCGCCTCCTGGAGACGTTCTAAGACTGTTTATTGTGTAGTAGCTTAGTACTGATATTGCTAATATCAGGACCGCCAATACAATGGAAGGCCTAATTTTGGAACCCATCAATATTAGAATCACCCACGTTTCTGTCTTCAATCTTGACATAGATCAAAACAGATATTAGATATCTGAAGGCTTCAGGACTATCTGGTTCCAGCAACGTAGCGTTTATGCCTTCGCAGTATCTCCTTGTGAAGGGGTTCTGTTTCGCTTTTTGAGTCAGGTCTTTCCAGTATGGTTCGCCCTCTGTCTTCATGATTGCTTCCTTTAGACGGTTCGGTTTGTCACTCATCTTTCTTCACCCACAACACAGGGATCAAGCCTGTGTCTCCGCAAGCAGTAGGAGATTGCAATCCGAATCTCAGTTAGCACTCTGAATGGGTCCTCCCTAGGTCTATTATCGAAGTTACCATGGTGCCTTCTTGTATTGTTGGACGTCTCTGTTGTAGTGTTTGGCTAATTTGTATGCATCGTATGTTTGCAGAATGAAAACAATGGGAATTACAATTGACCGAATTATGACCATGCATAACGACAATACACCAGGAAAGCTGCTAAAATATACGTTAAAAAATTGTCCTCCAATTATTGCAGTTACATATATTAACCATCCAGACAACCAGTAAAACCCAAGGTCAAAGCCACCGGGAGAAAGAAGAGGATTCCAAATGAGGACAATGCTCAGTATGAGAAGAGCTATTCCCTTACCTTTTTTTTCAACGTAGATGTGTCCTATTCCCCATAGTCCGAAGACCCCAGCTATCAAGGCTAGAACTGCTGTTAAACTCGTATCCTTTGTTCTGAATTCTCCTGGAGTTGTGGATGGCAATAGTTGTTCTGGTCTTCTTTGAATTAGGGGGAATGCAAACCGGTCGATGAGGAAGATGGCCGCAGCGAGCACTCCAAACCAGAAGAGGGCTTTCAACATTACTAAATAAATTACTAGAAAATAGGCATAGGAGAAGCCCAAGCACAATATTGATAGTAGAGCCCCAAACGGAAAGTTTGCAACAGAAACCATGATTATTCCGTTGAAGAGGACGAAGTAAAGCCAAAATTGTGAACTGAATTGGCGTCTTCTCCGTCTAATGAGGAACAAACCAGTTGCAGCTCCAACAGAAGGTACAACGAAAAGCGGCGAGACAAGAAGCAGGTCTACCATAGCCTTGTTGTTGCCAGTCCCATCAGCTATGTTCGTGCCCTCTAGAACTCGATAACTCCCATAACCCCTAAAGCTGGAACTGTACCTCAGAAGAAGGCCAGTCTCCCTGTCGAACCACCAACCTTGAGCTGAATAATCCGTAAGTTTTACGCTCGGTCTAGTCACGCCATCAATTGAAACCTCCTCTAGTCCTTGCCCACAAAAGGTATAGTTGCCTATTCTGAAGACAGTTAGGCCTATCAAGTAGTCGTTGTAGTACCGATCAAACCAAAATCTTGGGAACCCATTCTTCACGTTGACATCCGAGATTCTTCCAGTGGACGGAATATCGGGAAAAGAGGCCCATTGCCCTCTTTTCCACCAAACTGTATACGTCTCATTTATTGTCGCGATAACCTGCCCATTGACATCGGTGTGTACGGAGATAACGCTCCAAGCATATGTGCCGTTATCGTTAAGTGCAAAGTTCGAGTACTGTTCCACGTAATATTCAGCGTAACTTCCCACCTTGACACATTCAGGCTCATAAGCCAGAATCGATGGCAATAACAATGTTAGTACGAGCGAGTAGCCAATCATGAACGACGCGTAGGCACCGCAACCAGCCGCCCAGAAAAGAAATCGTTTGTGTTTGGTCATATTCTTGTCTCACAGCAAATATATGATCTCAACCTACCAATTTATCATTGTGCTGAGTGATAATTTCTTTGTTACTTCACCAATATCAGATCTCACCACTCTTTTTTGCGCATCTTCGTCTCTTGTCAATGCTGTGGCTTTCCTTAGCTTCCATACATAAATTGATAGTGCTGAAACTGCGACTAGAGCGATCAGAACAAAGATATACCAATATCGAATATACCATGGAATAGGCATTAAGCCAGCGATATTTGTGTCAACAATTTTGAGTTGGCACTCTCCGCTAGAAGAGATGCGACTAGACTCCAAGACGACACCTGTATTTCTGTTGACGATGATACAACAGTTTACTTTGTCGCCATTTTCTAGAAGATATGAGTACGATATAGTAACGTTGGGATCACCTACGGTTACATTATAACCGTAGTTTCTATAAGCATCCCAATATCCATCTCCCACAACATAGTGAAAATCAAGCCCCATCGGTCTGTAATTATCCATCATACTATCAGCGCTCCACAGCATTTGCCCGTTAAGGTACAAATCACTACTAGCAAAGCCCTCTGTTACATAGATCAATGTGTTATTATGGGAGTATTCTCCTCGTCCTGTTCCTATACGCCTTACTACGATTTTTGTTCGGTCTCCTTCATTTAAGGGCTTGAAGATTATGCTCTCGTTTCCTTCTGGGGCTAACGTATAGCAGAAAGTTGAAGCATTAACCGACTTTGCTACAATATATTCTACCCAATCTCCCTGGACCACAGCTAACCTGAAAGGTCCAGCTGATGCTGCTTCAACAATCACGATTGACTGCAAACCTACAACAAACATCAAAATTGTTAGAAGTTTAATGAACTTCAAATCCTCATCTCTCCTAATCTTCACCAAATCCTCTAGAAGTATTATGGCATCCACCAAGGTAACCACTGTTCATATTTCACTGTTCGATACTTGGTTACTGGAACCTGAGCTTCATAGGTATGATATCCTCCTAAGGTTCCATTCATGATGACTTGTACTGGGTTGGGATTTTCAATTGTTATCAGACGTGTGACCATTTCATCTGCTGAAACATAAAAATATTCCCAAGTGCCATATGGTATGAAGTTTGTAGTGTCATTCATAATAGTTTCATTGAAGCAAAGGCTATAGTTCTGAGACGAAGTAAAAGGTTTAACACATTCCACCAAAACTATCCTTACAGTTATGTTCTCTGTGCTTTGTATGGAACCTCGAGTTTCAGAACTCAGATTAGGCCCTGTTATGGTCCAGTTCATTTGTAAAATCTGGTATCCTGTTAACGTCTGGTTACAATCAAAGGACTTAATGATGTCTTTCTTTGTAACAGTCTCATATTCTGTATAGGGCTCTTCCCTTGTGCCTGAACGATAAGTAGGGAATCCCACTAGGACCACAGCGACAACAACTACTAGAAAAACATGAATTCGCTTCATGTTCTTTCTCACCGGCTATAGCTTCCGCTAATTAATTTTCCTATGAAGAATGCCTGAGATGATTCAACTTTGTCACCTGAACAGCAGTTTAATATGAGTACCAAAATCACACATGTTACAAGGAAATGCGAGTATCTCGACATCACGACATCACCAATATGCGTTTAGGGCTACCTTTTCACGATGCTACCTATGGTGTTGGCTATTCTATCGTAGGCTTCAAAGTCTTCAAGAGTTGGAAATGCCTTTCTTCCCACAGCTATAGTAGCTGAACCGATTGTAATTGGAGGCCATGTCCCCAACATGTGAACTATTCTGACACATCGGCGTCCTCTGTCAGGCCTTATCACCAGTTTGTCTAATCCCCCCTTAAGCAGCATGTTCTTGAGGTCTGAGTCAGCGTTCAACAGTTGCGCCAGGTATCCTCCCTCCCACTGAAAGTCAACAACCCTTTTTTCATTTAGGTCAAGCTTCCAATAAGCTGGGGGCTTGACTTCCGCCTTAAGATTGCCCTCTAAACCTTCCACATTCGCCAGCACGACATAGTGATAATGGTAGCGCAACCCGCCTGTACTAGGCAAACTTTGCACTTGTACGAAGTTGATGTTTCGGCCTTCGACTTTGATGCATGTCCCTTCGACGACGCCGGGGCTTCCTGCCTCCAGTAACGTCGCATCTATGCCTATCTGTCGAAGATGCTCGCAAAGATCGTTTGTCAGTCCAGCTTCTTTGGCTCCTTCCTTTACTTCGCCGTAGAGTTCACTCCTTATGTACTTGGTCACCCCTTCTGTTTTGGCTTCTTTGAGTTCACTCTTTATTTTCGTAACGAGTTCTTCTTCAGGGAATTTTGGTTCTGCCCATCGGCTGATTCTCCGCTGAGTCTGCGCTTCTTGGATTATGCCTTGGAATTGTTGCCCAAGGTCTGGCGGCATCCTAGATGGAAGCAAATGGCCCGTTTCCATGTCCTTTGCATACTCGTAGAGGATTGTGTTGTAGGCTGCCTTCATCGGCCTGAAAAGGACGTAGGCGGGGATGAACCCGACAAGTATGAATGCGACGACGCTGAAGATGGACACGAATATGGGGTCAGCCGTGGTTACCGTGGCTGGGGCTATGAGGAGCCAACCCGCAGCTGCTCCTGAGGTTCCATAGAGGGCCAGCATCGCGACCATGAAGAGCGCATAGGTGCCATCGATGCCCATAAAGGCTAATATGACGTCAATGCAATGTCTCCATACGAGGGTGTAGGACCTCTTCACGCTGTCTTTGAACCCTGTGCCCTCGATTACCATGGCTGGCAATGTGAAGTACGTGACAAATTGCACTAGGCCATAGGCGATGACCGAAACCACATAGAAGAGTATCGCTCCAATTCCCCTATTTCCCTCTTCACTTTCGGCCCTATTCCTTGCTGTACGTGCTACCGCCATGACGAAAGCAAGCTGGATTACGGGCCGGATCACTCGCCTGACCTTGGCAAACCCGTTCTTCAGATTAGCCTTATCCATAGTGGGGTTTCGATACCAGTCGTCTATGATGCCTATTATGGTTCCATCCGCTACATACATAAAGGAAAGAAGCAACCAAGCATATCCCAGTTCTATGAGGAAGAACACGACTTCCTGCACCCAAGCGTCCATCCGCATCAGTAGCTCCTGCACTAAGAAACCCGCGGCCACTCCCATAATCACGCTAAGTACGGAGAATAACCCAAACAGTAGGGAGGGCACCAGTGTTCCCATCTCCATTGCTACAGCCCTAGCTGACAACTCGAAGATATTGCCTGCTAAGTATACATGCTTCCTCTGTCTGTAAAGGAAGAGAAACATTACGCCGCCTAAGCCGATAAACGGCAGACCAAGTAGGCCGAGGAAAGGCATGCCGGATAAAAAGCCTGCTGTTGCCATAACGAGTCCCACTCCAATAGTTAAGATGGCAGGTGCAAATATCACAAAGATCATGACTTTTCTTCCAAACTTCGCCATTGCCCTCAGGATCAGGGGTACAGAGATAATGGTGACGGCGACCAGCCCGATGAGTAGATAGGTCACTGTTCGAAGGTTCCTTGAGATCAACTCGCCTACGAAGCCGAGAAGCCAGCCACCTACTAGTAGCGCCTCCGGATGAAGGATGAAGAACCTGATCACACCGTAGATTCCGAGGCTGTAGAGGAAAACCATTGCAAAAGCTAGGATGATGGTTGGCCATCTCACTGAATTCTCTTTCTCCATGGGGAAAGATCCTTCACTCAAGTTTGACTCATCCTCATTATTGCTTCGCGTCTCTGCGTAGGGCAAATACCATGTGGGCTTAGGAGTTAGGGTCGAACGCCTGCGATGCTACGTATGTGTTTAGCGATTCTGTCGTAGGCATCGAACTCTTCAAGGGTCGGAAACTCCTTTCTTCCGGCAGTTAACCCTCCACCCCTCACAGGGATAGAAGGCAGACCTCCAATGCTAACCGAAACCTGCCTTGGGATTTTTGGAGGATGCGTTATCATGACGCATTGGTGCTTTTTGTCAGGCCTTACCACTACTTTGTCTAATCCTTCCTTAAGCAGCATACTCTTCAGGTCGGAGTCAGTGTTTAACAGCTGTGCGAGTTCTTTTCCTTCCCACTTTAGGTCAACAACTTCCTTGCTGAATAAGCCTTTTGTGACAGGCTTGGCATCCGCTTTCAGCTTATCCTCCAAACCTTCCACGTTAGCCCGCACTACATAGTGATATTGATACACAAATCTAGAACCACCCCCGGGTTGCCTCTCAACTTGTATCAGGTCAAGGTTTCGACCTTCAACCTTGACGTTTCCCAAAACAAGGGTTCCACCAATAGCCTCTGAGCTTCCCGACTCCAATAATGTCGCGTTTATACCGATGCTTCTAAGATGCTCACATAGCTCGTTTATCAATCCAGTTTCTTTGAATTTATCCTTTATTTTCTTAAACATACTCATCCACCTCCATTCACAACTCATTTCTTCTCTATGGGCTCCACCACATCGTCCACTCCGTGTACTGATAGCTGCAGTTTACGTTTATGCTTCCATTCATGTAGAGTGGGACTAGGACCGTTCCGTCAGGGTAAGAAAATGTCATGGTTCCATTCTCGAAGAAGGCTTGCCAGTCTAGAGTCGGAATTCCATTAGGGGGCAGAGGACCTGGATTCTTGACAGTCATCACATAATGAATGTGTGGATCGGTGGTTGTGGTAGTCTGCTGAAAAGAACACTTGTGTACTTTCGCAGTCTCATTGTAGCATACATGGACCTGTGAAACAACAGTTTTGCCAGCAGAGGATGAATAGTGCAACTCCGTGATAACCACTGATATTGACACATTCTCCGTACTCTGAACGTCAACTGCAGTGGTAAAGGTCATTGCCGATGCATACGTCGGACGATAAGTGGAGAAATCTCTCTCCCCGGACTGACCCCCAAATAGAAATGTCTGAATACGCATGCCCATATACTCATACTCAAATGGAAACGATTGATTAAGGTTCTCTGAACGATTATGAGGTGTAGGAAAGATGGCAATAATAGAAACCGAAATCAATGCAATTACTGTAAGCGATAATAGCTTGCGCCTACGAACGACTGCTACATCCAAAGGTGTGGACGGCGCTACTTTTCCAAGTGAAAGCCCAATTGGCGGCAAGACAAAACTACAGAAAAATGCACCACCAGTACAAAGGAGAAACCCTAATGCTAAAACAGGGACAATTGAGGCATTCGTATAAGTGCTAGGAAATAGGATGGACCCTATTCCCTCTATGAGAAATGTCCAAAGAATCGCCGCAAAAAGCCCGAATACCACGCATTCTCTTCTACTCATGTTGAGTTCATTTCTGTGAATCAGTCTGAAATACACGAATATGCCAATTATGGATGCGATAAACGGTGTTGCCCACATTATTGGTGAATTTACTAAGATTTTGCGGCTCAAGATGTCCTGAAGGAGCAAGAAAATGGTTGTGGTCATCACGGCCGTGAGAAGTGAAGGGACGAGAATTCTTCTTACCGATATCATATTTGTCACCTATCCTATTTCATACGGCGCTGACTCAGCCATCGAGAAATAGTTAAATCGAGGACCCAATTAAGCTATTGTTAGTAACAAAAGTCAATAACCATGGTAGGGACATATTAGCTTGAGCGAGGAAACCATAGGAAAGGTTCTGAGCGATTTTGGGCTAACGGGTAAGGAGACGGAAGTCTACATTTTCCTAGCCAAGTGTGGCGTCTTGAAGGGCGGAGAGATTGCCAAACGAATTAGGGTAAGCAAGGCGCAAGTGTACCATATTCTGAAGAGTCTTCAAAGCAAAGGTTTGGTGGAATCAACTCTCGAATCACCTGCCCGCTTTGTAGCGGTTCCGTTTGAGACTGTCCTAGACCTGTACGTCAAGACTAGGCAAGAAGAAGCCGCCCTGATTGAGAGTTCAAGGGAAGATATGCTTCGCCATTGGGATAACATCAGCAAACCTAGTTCTGAGCCAATGTTGGAAAAGTTTGTTGTTATTGAAGGCAATCATAAAATCTATCCAAGGCTTTCGAAGATGATAAAGGATGCAAAAAATCGATTCTCAGCTGTGTCGTCGGTTGCTGAGCTGATGCGTGCTAGCCAACATGGTGTTCTTGATAATGCTTTTAATCATCAGTTGAGATCCAAGGTTCAATTCCGTTTGATCACGGATGTAACGGAACAGAACCTGAGCACAATTAAGGCTTTGCTTGAGCAAACACCAAAGACAGGGTTCAATTTTAGAGGAAGAAACCCCAACTTGGGATTGGCGCTGTTTCCCAGAATGGTCATAAGAGACGACGAAGAAATCCTATACTTTGTCTCGGGCACGGATGCGCCTGTGGGAGAAGCCGTCTGCCTTTGGACGAATTGCAGTACGCTGGTTCAGTCGTTCACGGTCATATTCGAGGAACTATGGCGAAACGCAACTGACATACAAGCAAAGATCTTAGAGATTGAAGCTGGCAGACCAACTCCTACAACCCAGATCATTGTAGATAAAGAAATGGCTAAGAGTAAATATTACGACAGCCTTTACAAGGCTAGGGAGGAGGTCATTATGGTTGCCTCCTCAGAAAGCCTCCTCGAGTATGAGAATAATACACCTCTATTAGAAGAGTGGGCTAAGAATGGCATTTCCGTCAAAATCATGGCACCTATTACTAGTGAGAACCTGAAAGCTGCGTTAGAGTTGTCCCAACGCTGTGATGTTAGGCATGTTCACTCATTCGACCTTGAAACGACACTAATTGATGGTAACCACCTTTTCCAGTTTAAAGTCCCTCTATCAAACCAGGAAAGAAGTGGTGAAACACTTTTTCTGAAGAATATCCAATACACTAATGATAGGGAATACCTTGATAAAACGAAAAATATGTTAGACGACATATGGAGAAATGCCCAACCACCATCAGCTACCACATTAGGATCAGTCATGGGGATTGATGCACCTACTACTGTCACCCCTAGAACACATAAACCAATTGAAATAGCCAGAAAGGTTCGAGGTATCCATTATGATGAAGAAAAGCCTTCAGGGGAACTGACAGAAAAAGATATTCTGGACAGAATCCTAAATTTCAAGAAAAATCCTGTTACTGTTTCTTCAAAAGACATAATGACACACTACTGTAGCTCCGGTGTTACACTTGTTCATCCACCAAAGGACTTCAATCTGCCTGATATTCAACTTTTCGCTGCACATATTGATGAATATTCCCCGTATGACGCGCGCGCGAACGTCCTTTGGGTCTATCTGCGACAAGAGACTCCAAAAGGTTCTGTCTATATGCCTGGAGCTTATGTTGTAAACAACGCTAAATTCTACGATAATTATTGGAGAAGGATCTTTGCAGGTACTCCAATATGTGGTCAGTTGGTCAGAGAAGATGAGCTTCAGGTGCGGATACATGGTAACACTCTTTTTGCATGTTGGACAGTGCCAATACCGCTTTTTCAGTCGCAGTATGCTCTGCCCCCTTCATGCGCATTGTTTGAAGGGTACGGCGACATCAGAACCTGGATATTTAACCAAGCCTTCCCCTCCGGCTTTAAATGCAAACATGAAATTAATTACTTTGAAGCGTTTGTAACCTATCTGCATCCAGCGTCGAAGTATCAGGGACCGGGGACAGAGAGTCTCCTTTTCAGAGATGTCATCATAACAACATATCCTCCAGAAACAAGTGTAGCGCGGTAAACAGCCAAGTATTGGGAAATCAAACACAGTAGCCCTTGTTCTCAAGTACACGTTTTGTCTTAAGGTAAGCATAGCCTTAACATACTGGCTCGGCCCCATATTAAAAAGCTGAGCAACCTACCTGAGCTTTATCCAAGCCAATTCAGTCAAACGGAATGTGATTTGAACTCTTTTCCTCCTATATTTTCTATAACCTTTTCGAGGGTTTTCACAACAACCCTCAATTCTTGGATAAGCTTCATGTGTTGCATCATGCCTTCGCTGAAAAGCCTCATACCCTCCTTGACGTCATTCACGTCCTGTTCCAGTCTTCTGATTCGAGCAGGCATGATAAGATAATCCTTCGCAGCCTCAGGGTTCAACCAGTCAATCTCGCCCCAGCCCTCACTCTCATCAACCTTGGCATCGTCAACATCCAACTCGAAGAACCGACCATACGCGCCAGCAACTAGGTCATAAATGCCGAAATGACGCTTCCTCGAAAAGAAAACCTCGCCCTAGAACCATACCGAACTTCTGCTCCAAACAACCAAGAAATCGGCTTCTTCCCTCGCCTTAAACAACAATTCATAAGGATCACTACCATCAACAACAGG
>Ga0315314_1001920_pt1 | contig 17663 bp, 16 predicted proteins | sample TDP9_MG_FD_203631 | JGI IMG/M metagenome (GOLD analysis project Ga0315314, IMG submission 203631) | Freshwater sediment microbial communities from Lake Towuti, South Sulawesi, Indonesia - TDP9 | ecosystem: Environmental > Aquatic > Freshwater > Lake > Sediment | place: Indonesia: South Sulawesi...
AATACCCATAGGTGAGGGAAAAAATTTCACGTACATTTTTGGCGATGAACAAACCAGAGAAGCGGCAGTCGTCGACCCCGGATATGACGTTCAAACGGTTTTAGAAAAGATTGAGACAATGAGGGTTTGTTTAGAGTACATATTCAATACTCATTCACATGGGGATCACACTGCTGGAAACAGCCAGATCAAGAAAAAAACTGGTGCCAGGGTGATTATGCATGAGAATTCTCGGCTTTTCAAAGACCTAGCGGTCAAGGATCAGGACCATCTCAAGGTCGGCGGACTCACTGTGAAGATTATTCACACGCCGGGTCACACACCCGACAGCATCTGCCTTCTAGTTGACGGCAAACTGTTCACGGGTGACACGCTTTTCGTAGGCGAATGCGGCAGAACAGACTTGCCTGGAGGCAGTTCAAAGGATTTGTATCACTCTCTCTTTGACGACATACTTTCCTTGGATGACGACGTTGAGGTTTATCCCGGACACGACTACGGTGACAAGCCTAGCTCAACGATTGGATGCGAGAGAAGAACCAACTACACGTTAGAGAAGCGCACACTTGAAGAGTTCATTCGGTTCATGAAGGAACCATAAAACATGGAATGGCTGCTGCAGTCGTCTTTTAGCTGGGCACAAGTCTTTCCTTGACAGACAAAGGCGCCATATGTACCCCAGTTTTTACCAAGCCCTCAAACTCCTTAACGCAACCCACACTAGCGTCGATGTTTCCGTATTTTGGGTGGCGCCACATTTTTTCTGGAACGAGGTTAAATTGCAGCGGTGCCCTGGGTCTGCAGGAAATTCCTTCCAGTACTACTTTCTTTAGACAGGCTGAACGGATCGAAACGATGCTCTTTATTATTTCTGTTCCAGCAAAAACTCCAATGCCATGCCAAATTGCTGCATCCTCGGGTGATAGAGCAGCGTAGAGAGCGAATTGAGGTGACGAGGGCGTCTGGGTGTAGTCGTAGTTTAAAATCTTGTTTGCGTCCACGGAGATGTTGTCGTCTGCTTGAGCAAAGCTGAAGTCTCTTTCGTCCAGCTCGTTGGGATAAAGGGGTGTTGTCCGATACTTGACGTCGATCTTCTCGAAGGCGTTCTGCTTAAAGACTATGTTGCCCTTAGCCGCTCGTTTTGATCCGAACCCCTTTGGCGAGTGAGGAACCGTTAACAAGAGTGATTTTCTTTTGCCGATGTTTCTGCCCATGAGTTCGTAAAGAGTTCTAATTGTGTCGTAGTCTCGGTGGCTGTCTCCTATGATGCTGTGCAGAGGGTCGCCGGGTTTCTCATTCTTCAGTACTTCCAATGGCATTCTAAGGGCGGGAATGCAGAGGTTTATCCCCAAAACCTCGGACATCCTCCTTAACATCTCAAATTTTACGGTGTCAACGAAGTCCAGATATTTCCCTGAGCCCTGCCTAAGATGATTCTCAATCGAATCCGCTTCATCTCTTGAAATAAGTGAGCCCTCGTACTTAGCCATGAATTTGGGATCTATCTTCAATGGAGCCGTGGTCACAGAGGCTGCTGGAAAGGCGCTTTGACCACTCTCCACGATTGAAGCCCTCAAGGGATTTATCGAGTATCTATCAGGTTCAACATCGTCCGTGTTTAGGAGGAAAGGAACAACCTTGCCCTTAGGCGGATGCTTTAGCATTTCAGCTATTTCGTTTAGGTCGCCTTGATCGACATCGGTTTTCTTTGTTTCCGCTAGGTGGTTACAGCAAGCCTCGAGGAGTCGAGCCGCGATTATACCCTGAAGCTCCTCAAGTGTCAGCTGGGGGTTCGCGTACTCGGTGGATGCCCTCAGAAAGAAGTGGCTGAGATTCCATTGAGATTCTTTTCTCTTATGCCCATCCATGATGAAGAAAGTTACGGTTCCTCGTTCGTCCTCTTTGAAGCCTTGAAGTTCTTTTTGCAGGGCGTCGATTGAACTTCGGGAATTCTTTAGAAAATCCTGAATCAAAGCGAGGATGAAATCAGACATGTTTTCCTTGGCTCATGGAGTTACAAATTGTTACGCAACTCAGCCAAAAATGTTTCTTGGCTTATTTAAAACGTTTTATTGAACCTATACGTCCATACTAACCAAACAGAAGAAGAATGAGCGAGGACAAGGGAGAAAAGCTATGTCAAAGGTATCTTCAGAAGAATTGAAGTTTGGTTACGAAAGTGCGCCCTATCCGTGGGAAACCATAAGCGAAATGGCTGTTTACACGGAGCAGTTGGGCTTCGACTCGTTTTGGATGCCCGACCACACAGTTGGTTTCGGTATCCGCCGATGGGACGCTTTGGAAGCATGGACCATGCTCACTGCTGTAGCCGTGCAAACAAACAGAATACGCTTGGGCACATGCGTGAGCGACACCTATCGGCATCATCCAGCCGTTCTGGCTCAGATGGTTTCAACCTGCGATCATGTCTCAAACGGACGAGCTACACTGGGCGTAGGCATCGGGGAAGCCATGAACCTGATGCCTTACGGTATTCAATTTGATAAGCCAGTTGCGAGAACTCTGGACGCCTTGCGTGTGATCAAGCGCCTTTGGACAGAAGAATATGTTGACTACGAAGGCGCCTACTACAAACTTAAACAAGCCTTCTTGCAGCCTAAACCAATGCAGAAGCCTCACGTTCCGATTTTTATTGCGGGTAATTCACCGCGGACTATGCGCATGGTAGCGGAATTCGGCGACGGATGGATCCCCGCCTCGGTTCAACCAGATGAGTACAAAGAGGGCTGGAACCATGTTTTGGATGAAGCAAGCAAGACTGGCAGATTCTGGGACGGGATGGGAGGCGAAAACTCTGCCGAAATCGACCCAGCCTTATTCATCTACGTGGTCATAGCGAAAGACTACGACACGGCGCGTCAACTCGTGCTGTTACCAGCCAAACTGTACCTGTTGTCTAGACCGAGAATAATCGAGCGTCTCGGCTATCCTGTGCCCACTAAAGAGTTTGACATGACCTACGACCTGGTCTTTAACCCTCAGACGGGAGAAGAATTTCTTAAGAAGGCGCAAGAAATCCCAGACGAGGTTGTGGACAAGTCGCCGGTCATCTTCGGTTCGCCCGACGATGTGGTAGGCAAGATTGAAAAATACGCTGAAGCCGGCGTGCGCCACTTCATCTCGCCCTTCTTCGTGCCGCCTAAAATGATGAAAGAAGAGTGCAGCCTCTTCGCGGAAAAGGTCATATCCTACTTCAAACAGTAAACTGCTCTTCCATTTCAAAGTGGAATCATACCATGAACAAGGTTGCCATAGTTGGTGTTGGACAGACAAGGTTTGACAGACGCTCAGACGCTTCAATACGTGAAATCGCCTTCGAAGCCTTCAAAGAAGCCGTCAAAGACGCAGGCATAATGCGAGGCGAAATCGAAGCCAGCATAGTGTGCAGCGCAACCCACTATGATAAGCAACGGACACCTGCCGGCGTGATAGCGGAGTATTTGGGTTTGAACCCTCAACCCACTTACAACGTGGAAGCCGTCTGTGCCTCGAGCGGTGTCGGCGTCAGAAACGCTTGGGCTCTAATAAGCTCGGGTCTACATGACATCGTGGCTGTGATAGGTTTTCAGAAAATGACCGAACTGCGTTCCGATGAGGTTCAAGAGGTCATGGGTCGTTCAGGCGATGTCATGTGGGAATCGCCCTTCGGACCCACCATGCCCGCTTACTTTGCCACCTACGCCAACGCGCACATGCACAAGCACGGAACCACAGAAGAACAGTTGGCTAAGGTAGCGGTTAAGAACCATTTTTACGGAGCCAAAAACCCCAAAGCCATGTTTCAGAAGGAAATCACCGTCGAAGACGTCATGAAGTCTCGACCGATAGCCACTCCACTGAAACAGCATGACTGCTGCGCAAACTCTGACGGCGCCGCCGTGCTCATACTCGCCAGCGAGGAAAAGGCTGCAAAAATAACGGACGCACCAGTCTGGGTTGCTGGCTTGGGTTTGGCTTCGAGTCCAATGTCACTGACGAGCAGAGGAACAGCACTCACATCGTTTACGTGCAGTGTTGAGGCGGCTAAACAAGCCTATCAGATGGCTGGAATCACACCCAATGACATCGATGTCGCCGAGGTGCACGACTGCTTCACCATAACCGAAATCATAAACTACGAGGACCTCGGCTTCTGCGAACGCGGCAAGGGTGGCCAATTCCTCGAAGAGGACCAAACTTACATTGGCGGCAAGATTCCAGTAAACGTAGACGGCGGCTTACTGGCGAAGGGGCATCCCGTAGGAGCCACTGGAGCGTCTCAAATCCGAACCTTAGTTCAACAATTGCGTGGAGAAGCAGGTCAAACACAGGTGAAAGGGGCTGAAGTCGCCTTGGCTCACAACCTCGGCGGCATCGGCATGTACTGCGCTGTTACTATACTCAGAAGGTGAAGGTGAAAACTTGAGTTTCGGAAAGTTCGGCAAGGTCAATTACGTGGCTGAGACCAAGGTGCACGAGTTTGTCAAGTTTTTGGAGCAAGGCAAGATCGTGGGCTCTAAGTGCAAGAACTGTCAGCGTGTGTATTTTCCACCCCGAGCCGATTGTGACTGCCTCTCAGGCGAAACAGAACGGATACAGCTGAGCGGCAACTGCAAGCTAATCACGTACACTACGCTTCATTTTGCTCCTGCGAGCGTCCGATACGACGTGCCCTACACACTTGGCGTGGCACAGTTTGATGAGGGACCAACCGTTTTCGCACCTCTGAGCAAGGAAATCAAGCCAGAAGAGATCCACATAGGAATGAAACTGAAACTCGAACCAGTGAGACTGCCAGGCGACAAAATAATCTACGAACTGAGACCAGTCAAGTAAAAAAGCGTCGGCTAGGGTTTATCCGCCAACAGAATCGAATGTGTCTGATGGGGGATATGCAGCTCCCTAACGTTCACGAACCCGCTATCGGTTATCAAACCAGTTATCTCTTGGATTGAGTAGGCGCCCACCATTATGTTAAACAAGGCTGAAGAAAGTGGTCCAGTTTTGGATTCGCTGAGGATAAAGTCTCTAATTATCAGTAAGCCGCCCTTATTCATGCTCTTGAATGCTTTTTGAAGCTTCATCTCCGCCCGACTTCCTGGACCATGAAGAATATTGGACATCAACACCACGTCGTTTCCTTTGCCGAAGTCATCTTTGTTCCAGTCGCCTTCTCGAGTTGAAACCCTATCCGACATGCCAAATTGTTTGATAACCTCTTTTGTTATGCGTATGGTTTCTGGCAAATCGAAGATTGTGGCTCGTAGTTGTGGGTTGTGCTTGCAGAGGATTATGGAGTAGGTTCCAGGTCCTCCACCCACATCGAACAACAGCTTTCTCTCTTTCAGGTCCACGTGCGTTGCGAGCTCTTCAGCTTCGCCTCCTACGGCGATGTCGTGCATAGCCATAATGAACCTCCTGTGTTCATCCTCTTCTGAGGGTTTATTGCCACCTACCCAGTCGTCCAGGTTGCTCCACTCGTTCCACAAATCAGATGCGTGAGCGATCCAGTCGCCCTGATAGAAGGGTTTGCCCTTAACGAGATACATATTGGCTAGGTTAGAGTTGGCGTATCTTTCTCCATCGAATCGAGTCAGACCGAGGGCAGTGCACGCTATGAGAAGCTTTTCCGTCATTTCAAGGTCGCTCCCAGAGCGTTTTGCAACTTCCCTTGCTGTAAAGGGTCCTTTGGAAAGTATGGAAAAAACTCCGAGACTGTTTGCAACCTGAAGCACGCGCGACTCACGGAAAGCCCATGCTAACTCTCTCAAGTCTTCAATGTTGTTAACAGAACGCATTCGTTTCTCCTCACCAAAAAAGAGGTGAAGGGCAGTATTTATTTTTCCTTGAAGTTAGTGAGCGTTCTTCAAATGTTTTTCAATGTCCATTCAAGCGACTCTGCTACGTAATTGATTTCTGTTGCTGTAACGCCTGGATGGATTGGCAGAGAGAACACCTGTTGAGCAATTTTTTCCGTGTTGGGTAAATGAAACCTGCCGAATTGTCGGTAATATGGCATCCGATGGATAGGCGCGTGGTAATATACGCCTGCGCCCACGCCCTTTTTTCTTAAACCATCAACTATCTTGTCTCGAACATCAGCGTTGCCCCTTTGCAGTCGAGTGGTGTAAAGATACCAACTGTGCAGGTAACCCTTGGGCTCGTTTGGAAGCACAAGTTTCTTCTTTGTCTCAGCAAGTTTTTTGGTAAGCAACTTTGCGTTTCTCCTCCGTTTTTCTAGGAACGTTGGAAGTTTTTTGAGTTGCACGATTCCTATCGCAGCCTCGATTTCTGGCATGCGGTAGTTGTGCCCCAGCACGGTTGAAACGTACTCTTCTTTTTCGCCGTGCGACCTAATCAGGCGGAGCGTTTCAGCGTGTTCATCACTGTTTGTTGTGACCATTCCGCCCTCGCCGCAAGTCATGTTTTTGCTGGCATAAAAGCTCCAACAAGCCATATCAGCGAAAGAGCCTGGCGGCTTTCCTTTATAAGTGGCGCCGTGTGCCTGAGCCGCGTCCTCAATTATTATCAAGTTGTGACACTGCGCAATCTCTTTTATCGTATCCATCTCTGCCGAGAGCCCATACAAATCAACTGGCATGATTGCCCGAGTCTTTTCTGTGATAGCCGCCTCAATCTTTTCTGGGTCAATGTTGTAGGTTTGAGGATCTATGTCAACAAAGACAGGTTTGGCTCCAGAAAGTGCTATCGCTTCCGCGGTTGCGATGAAAGTGAAGCTTGGCGCAATCACCTCATCTCCAGATTTGATGTCTGCTGCCCAAAGCGCACTGTGAAGCGCAGCTGTTCCACTGTTAACAGCTATAGCGTGTTTGGCTTCTACAAAGTTGGTGAAGCCGTCTTCAAACTGTTTAGCCATGGGTCCGCTGCCAAGTCGACCTGTTAAGACGCGGCTCTTCAAGACTTTCGAGATTATTTGTATTTCTTCTTTGCCAACCTGTGGCATGTTGACCTGAATCATTTTTCGCATTACTATTCGCCTTTAACAACCTCACATTCAATCTGGACGGTGGCTTATTGTTTTCGTTTAGTGCTTCCATTGCTTTTAGAACGGCTGCCGAAGCGTTTGTCACAGCTTGGTAAGAATGCATCGGTTGCTGCACTGCGCCTGCGAGAAAAATGCCGTCGACGTCGGTTTCATTTGCGTAGAGTTGTGGGTCTTTCTCATTTATGAAACCATCTTCGGTTAATGTCAACCCGAGTATTTCCGCTATGTCGGTGTTGGGTGGTAGCCCCACCTCAAGTACGACGAGGTCGGCTGTTATGGACAGCAGTTTAGATGTTGCTTGGTCGTAGACATCCAAAGTCAGTGTGCCGTCTGGTGCCCCTCTGACCTCTGAAGGCTGGCCGTGAATAAACTCCACTTCTTCTGCCCTAACCCTATTGTAGAATTGTTCACCTGTTTTGGTGACTGCCCGCACATCGATGTAGCAGACGTAAGCGTCAACTTCTTTACCATACTGTTCTCTGAGGAAATGTGCATGTTTAATCCCGTTTAGGCATCCCAGATTGCAGCAGTAGCGCAGGTGCTTCTCATCACGAGAACCAACGCACAAGACGTAGATTACGCTTCGCGGTTTTTGACCGTTGTCAGGGCGCAGTATTTTCCCTTTTGTTCGTCCATTTGGCTTGCACATTTCTTCGTATTCCAAGCCTGTGATGACGTTTCGGTACTGCCCATAGCGGTATTGTCCCACTTTTTTGGCGTCGTATTGGCGAAACCCTGTTGCTACTATGATTACATCTGCTCGAATTTCTTCTTCTGCGTGCTGTTGCTCTGAAACCTCGCTTTTCACTATCTTTGCCTTGAAAGCACCAATAGAGCCGTTTACACTTTGAACCTGCGAATTGATGAAAACCTTGATGTTTGATGTGCTGAGGGCTCTTTGAATCATGGGTTGAATGGTTTCTTCAGCGCCCTTGAGCGTAGGATACAACTTGCTCAGATGCCCAACTGTTCCACCTAAGGTTCTTTGTTTCTCAACAAGGTAGACCTGAAATCCGTTTTGAGCCAAGTCAAGGCTTGCCTGCAGCCCCGCGATTCCTCCGCCTATGACCAACGCTGAATGCTGAATCGTCATGGTTCAGTCCAACTTTGAACGAATGTTTGAGGCATAAAGTTGCTTATGGCATAAGAAAAGTGTTGTGATGCTTCTGACTAATCAGAAATCATAATGCCTATAAGGTTTGGTTTGTTCATTGATTAACTTCTATGACCATCACAGACCAGATGACCTCAAAAAAACCCGATGCGGGTCTCAGACTCAGAGTCTTAGGCAAGGTTGGTGAGCACAAGCCCTACAATTGTTATCAATGCATCAAATGCACCAGCGGTTGCCCATCGATGAAGATGCTGGAGTTGAAACCCCACGAGGTCGTAGCCTTAGCAAAAGCTGGCTTCATTGAAGAACTCGTCAACTCAGGCATCATCTGGACCTGCGCCACCTGTCTAAAGTGTAAAGAACGCTGCCCCCAAGCAGTAGCGCCAGTCGACCTCATTCTGGCTCTGAGAAACCTAGCGGTTGAAAAAGAAGCGAAAGTGCCCGAGAGTTTTCTCCAGTCATTAAGCATGATTCTGGAGTGCGGACACATATCACGACCGCAGCCAACAGTCACGCGTAAACTGGAAAAAATCGACAGGGAAAAGCTGGGTTTGCCCAAGTTTCGTGAGCCCGATGAGAGGTTTAAGTCGGCTTTCATGAAAGCCTTAGAGACCAAAAGGGAGAGTGCGTCCTAGCTTTGAAGGTGCCAGTTTACTGGGGCTGTGTCATTCCGGCGATGCAGTACGCTTACGAGATGTCTGTGCGAGAGGTTATGCCTCGCTTGGGTGTTGAACTTGTTGAGTTAGACAACGCCTCCTGTTGTGGAACTCCTGTTCAAAGCGTGAACATGTTTGCGGCGGTTTATCTTGCAGCTCGCAACATAGCCATCGCCGAGAAAACGGGCTTCAATGAGCTTCTAGCAGTCTGTAATGGTTGTCATCTGTCTTTGTTTGAAGCCGCACATTTTCTGAGCCACGATGAAAAATTGCGTGAGGAGATAAACTCGCTGCTGAAGGAGGAAGATTTGCACTATTCAGGCAATGTGAAAATCTGGCACACCATCGATTTCATCTATGACAGGATTGGCGAAGAAGCAATAAAGAAGGCGGTAACTCATCCACTGAACGGTTTGAAGTTTGCCGTGCACTACGGCTGTCACATACTCCGCCCCAGCAGCGTCGGAACGGTTGACGACCCGGAGAACCCCCAGAAACTAGACAGACTAATAGAATGGTTAGGTGCCAAGAGCGTTCCATATTCTGAGAAGCTGGACTGCTGCGGTGCCATGCTGATGCTGTCTCATCCAGACGCTGCGTTCACGTTCACGGGCTTGAAGCTCAAGGCGATTCAAGACTTGGGCGCCGACGCGCTAGTGGACTCTTGTCCGTCGTGTCAAAACATGTTTGACGTCAGGCAGAAAAGCGCGGCCGCAACCACAGGCGCCAAACTCAACATTGCAGTCGTCTACTACACTCAGTTGCTTGGACTAGCTATGGGAGTCTCACAGGAAAGGCTAGGGCTCAACCTTAACCGCAGTCCCATCGAAGAATTTCTACAGAAAGCTGCAGTTGTCCATTAAAGAAAGCTAAAGGGTAAAGGCTGAACTGGTCGTTTCTGGTGCTTCTATTTAGATGAATGTTAGAACAACGTCAGAGTCGGCGGCTTCATTGATGAATGTTGCTGTACCAACTATCTTGGCTTCTTGTATGAGGTCTTTTTGTTCTACTTTGTAGATTTTTGTTGCCAGTTCGCAGGCGTATAATTTGACTTTGAAATCCTTCGCCCTTTGAATCTGTTCGTCAATAGTGGGTCCGCCTTCTAATCGAGGTATGTTTTTGGTCCCGTCTTTCGTTATCGCTCTAAGACCTCTCGTAGCGAAGTACATGGTCACTTCGGCGCCCATGGCAGCAGCCACGGTGCCAGCGTCGAGGGCGCAGCACAGTTTTTCGTAGTCGTCAGAACCAATGAATAATGTTACTTTCATCAGTTTTCCACCTCCAGTTTTTTCTTTTTTAAAATTTTATGAGAATAATATCCTAATCTCTTCGACGTTTATATTCTTATTTGAAAAGAACCTTTAAGATATTCCTAAATAGGGACCTTTTCTATCATATAGTGCTATCTGAAAGGTCCGCAGCGATGTTCGTTCAAGAGGTCATACTTGAAAACTTCATGAGCTATGAATACGCCCGCATACCGTTCAAGTCAGGCGTAAACATAGTATGCGGACCAAACGGCGCCGGAAAATCATCCATACTTCTGGGCGTGTCGGTAGCTCTTGGACAGTCGTACACGGAGCGCTCGAGGAAACTCAGCGACCTTATACGCTGGGGGAAAGACCAAGCCAGAGTCACGTTGATTCTGGACAATAGACGCTTAGCTGGACGTCGCCCCGTCCCAAGAATCGATAAGGACCAGATGTTTCTCACTCGGGTTCTGCGCCGAGACGGAAAGTACTGGTTTGAACTCGACAACAAGGCGGCAACCAAACAAGATGTTGAAAGACTGCTCTCCAAACTGAGCATCGACCCCGATAACATGCTTATCCTGATGCATCAAGCCATGACAGAGCAATTCATTGCCTTAGCACCACAGGAAAAACTGCGAATGGTTGAAGCGGCTGTGGGCTTCGAATCATACAGACGGAACGTCCTAGAAGCCCAGCGCAAACTGAGCCGAGTCCTCAGCGAGGAGGAATCCGTGGGTAAACTCCTCGAATCAGCCGAGCAAACTCTGTCTTACTGGCGAGAACAGTACGACCGATACCAACAGAAGAAACAGTTGCTCATTAAACGCCGATTTCTTGAACGAGAGCTCGCATGGGCACAGGCGGCGAAAAGGGAAAAGACAGCCAGCGAACTCAAGAACGAGATTCAGAAAGAGCAGGGAGAAATCGAAAGACTCGAAAACGAGAGCAAAACAGTAGAAAACAGGTTGAACGGATTGCAATCGACGCTCAACCAAGCAAAAGTGCAATGGAGCGGACTCTTTGAAGCCCGACTCAATCTGGAGCGGGAAAGAGCAAGGCACGAATCCAAGTTGACACAGTCTGACCAAACCCTCAAGGAGACGCAGTCTTGGTCGGAGTCCCGACGGGATGCCACGAAAGACTATCTGTTCAAACTGGAACAGCTCCAGAGCAGTGTTGAGCGAGAAGCAAACCCAATCGACCTACGAGCACAACTAACTGAAATAAGAAAAACCTACGAAGAGATCGAAGAGACATGGATTCAACAGCTCAACACGAAGAGCGAGAGCCTCAAACAGCAGATAGAAGCATCAAATCAACAACTTGCAGCGCTGGAAGACCAGATCAGCGACACAGACGCCAGGATAAGTAAGTTAGATCGTGAAATGGCGAAAACCAGTGAAACGCTCATCGACGACAAGATTCGATTGGCGTTGCAACAGCACCAGAAAGAAATCCTACAAAAAGTGGTTGAAAAAGCGAAAAAAGAGCTCCAGTTAGCAACGATTGAACTCAACAACGAGTTAAAGCGAGCCGAAGAAACTGGCGCCCGAATTGCGGTAGTTAAAGGCGTTGAAGAGATTCTGGATGAGATTCGCCTCACCGACGGACACATAGCGGCTTTAGCTGATGTCTCAGAGGACATAGAACGCATGTACGAATCCTACTCCAAACTCTACCTAGAACTCAAAGACAAAGCCCAATTAGTGGCGGAAAACCGAGAAAAAGCCCTAACAGAAGTGAAAACCCGCATGGAAGCCTGGCACGAAGTGATGCAAACGCTTCTCAACCACGTCAACGTTCAATATCAAACAATCCTAGCTAACGCACAGGCACAGGGTGAAGTTCGCTTGATGAACGAAAAAGATATCGAAGCGGCTGGGCTGCAGATATTCGTGGGTTTTAAGGGTGCAAAGCCCGTGCCGTTGGACGCCTACACTCAGAGCGGCGGCGAGAGAAGCACGGCTACCATGATGTTTCTCTTAGCCCTTCAACAGCACGTGCGCTCGCCCTTCCGCGCTGTTGACGAATACGACATTCACATGGACCCAAAGAACCGAGAGGTAATAGCCCAGATGATTGTCTCTTCGATTCGAGGCTCAGACGCCCAATACGTGGTCATAACGCCCAGTCAGATTACGTTTGCTGAAAACGACGTGCACATTATAACGGTTCAAAACATCGAAGGAACATCGATAGTAAAAGAAGTACACTAAGAAAATTCACAGTTTAGTATTCTATTCCCTTTCTTGGTGGAACGCCACGTGCGTATGGATGCCTGACCTCTCTCATTTCTGTGACTAGGTCTGCGGCTTCGATTATTCTTGCTGGTGCGTTGCGCCCAGTCAGAATCAACTCCACGTGCTTTGGTTTACTCTTGATAAGTTTGACGACTTCGGCTTCGTCTATCATCTTGAGGTTCAGCGCCACATTAATTTCGTCTAGGATAACCAAATCGTATTCGCTGCTGTCAACAACCTTTTTAGCGAGTTTAAGGGCTTCTTGAGCCAGTTCCGCATCTTTCTGTGACGGTGGAGTCTCCTTGATGAATCTGCCCCGTCCGAAAGCAGACAGCTTCAGGTTGGGAAGCTTCTTTACGCTGTGCAGTTCTCCGTAGTCGAAGCCGCCCTTGATGAACTGAATCACGTAGACTTTGAGCCCGCGACCCACAGCCCGCAGGGCAGCGCCGAACGCGGCTGAGGTTTTGCCCTTACCGTTGCCAGTATAGACTTGAACCAATCCTTTTTCCAGTTTGTGCTCTGGCAATCTTGGTTCGCCCGATGCTATGGTTTTCCTGACTTCTGTAGACGTCGGCTCAGTAGGTTGTCAGCCGCTGAGTAGGGGTCGACTTCTCGTGTCGATATTTTTTCTGTCGCCCTCACCCATTCGCCCCTTTGCCTCAGGTCTTGGATGATTGACTCGGTGATTTTCTGTTTGAGTGCCTCGATGAGTTCTATTTCTGCGCTGGCTCTTCTTTGCCTCTCTAAGGCGCCCTTCTTTAAGTAAGCGCTGTGTTCTTCAATTGCTTCTAAGAGTTCGCCTATGCCCTCACCCGTTAACGCGCTTGTTTTGAGCACGAGTGGCTTCCAACCCTTTTCTTCGACGTCCATTTCCAGCATGGTTTTTATGTCGCTCTCAGCTTTGTCGGCGTTTTCTCGGTCCGCCTTGTTCACCACGAAGATGTCGCCTATCTCCATCTGTCCCGCCTTTATCGCCTGAATGTCGTCGCCCAAGCCTGGAGCTAAGACAACAACAACTGTTTGAGCCACCTTGACAACCTCGACCTCAGACTGTCCGGCACCCACGGTTTCAACTATGATCACGTCTTTGCCCGCAGCGTCTAAAACGTGGGTGGCGTCTTTTGTTGCCCGTGCCAATCCGCCTGGGCTGTTGCGGGTTGCCATGCTCCTTATGTAAACGTCTTCATCCGTGCTCAGGTCTTGCATTCGAACTCGGTCGCCTAGGAAGGCACCTCCTGTGAAGGGGCTTGTGGGATCAACGGCCACTATGCCCACGGTTTTCTGTCTGTTCCGCAGTTCTTTTGCCAGTTTTTCAACGAGCGAGCTCTTTCCGACACCAGCCGGTCCAGTTATGCCGATGATGTGCGCCTTGCCAGTTTTTGGGTAGATGAGTGAGATTATTTTTTGGGCTTCGGGTTCGTTGTTTTCGATTTTGCTGATTGTTTTGGCTATGGCTCGTTTTTCTCCGTGGAGCACGCCTTGGACGAGCCCTTGAACGGTAGTTGCTTTAGTCAACGGGTTGCACCGAAAGTTTGATTGCGCCTACCTTGGACTAGGCACGTTGTTTTTCACGAATTCAACTAGGGATGAGGTTGGGGTGCCTGGTCCAAACACTTCTCTTATGCCCGCCTTCTTCAGTGCTGGAACGTCCTCTTCGGGTATTATGCCGCCTGCGAAGACGAGCACGTCCGTCAAGCCTTTCTTCTTGAGTAGCTGCATGGTTTTTGGGAAGAGTGTCATGTGGGCTCCGCTTAGGATGCTCAAGCCGATTACGTCAACATCCTCTTGCAGTGCTGTTTCGGCGATTTGTTCTGGTGTCTGTCTCAATCCTGTGTATATGACTTCCATTCCCGCGTCTCTTAGGGCTCGTGCGACGATTTTTGCGCCTCGGTCGTGGCTGTCTAGCCCAGGCTTGGCGATTAATACGCGAATTTTTTTATCTTTGATGCTCAATTTCTTTTTCGCTCCTAAACCACTATTAATTCGCGGTATTCTCCGTATACTGAACGCAGCACCTCGGTTATTTCTCCTAGGGTTGTGTAGGCTTTTAGGGCTTCGATTATTGTGGGCATGAGGTTTTTGTTTTTGTCGGCTTCGTCGTGGAGTTCGTTTAAGGCTTGTTTTACCGTCTGTTGGTTCCGTTCTCTCTTGGCTCTTTGAAGTCTGGCTAACTGCTCCTCCTCTACGTGTGGTGGAATGCGCAATAGGTTCATGGGTATCCAGTCTTTTTCAGCCTTGAAGTCGTTTACGCCCACGAGTATGCGTTCTCTGCGTTCCACTTCCTTCTGATATTTGTATGCGCTGTCTGCGATTTCATGTTGAAAGAAGCCCTTTTCGATGCCTGCGAGGACGCCGCCCATGGAGTCGATTTTGTCGATGTAGTTCATGGCTTTTTCTTCCATCTCGTTAGTTAAGGCTTCCACGTAATAAGAGCCACCAAGCGGGTCAACGGTGTCGGCAACGCCTGTCTCGTGGGCGATAAGCTGTTGTGTGCGCAGGGCAACCGTGACCGCTTCCTCTGTGGGTAGGCAGAGGGCTTCGTCAAACGAATTAGTGTGTAATGATTGTGTGCCGCCCAAGACCGCTGCCAAGGCTTGAAATGCGGTGCGGATGGCGTTGTTTATGGGCTGTTGCGAGGTTAGGGTGCAGCCTGAGGTTTGGACGTGCATGCGCATCCACATCGAGCGGGTGTTCTTTGCCTTGAATCGGTCGCGCATGATTCTTGCCCACAGGCGTCGGGCAGCTCTGAACTTGGCGATTTCTTCGAAGAAGTTGTTGTGGCAAGCGAAGAAGAAGGACAAGCGTCCTGCGAATTCGTCTATTTTTAAGCCTCTTTCTAGTGTGGATTCGACGTAGGCTATGCCGTCGGCTAAGGTGAAAGCCAACTCTTGCAAGGCGTTTGAACCCGCCTCACGAATATGGTAGCCGCTTATGCTAACTGGGTTCCAATTGGGAAGATGACGCGCACAGTACTCGATGACGTCGGTTGACAACTTCAACGAAGGTGTTGGCGGAAAAATGCACAGCTTCTGTGCGAAAAATTCTTTTAGGTTGTCGTTTTGCGTTGTTCCAGCCAATTTTTCACGTGGAACGCCCTGCTTGTCGCCTACACATGCGTACATGCCGAGGAGCATTGAGGCTGGTCCGTTGATCGTCATGCTTGTGCTTACCTTGTTGAGTGGGATGCCGTCGAACAGGACTTCCATGTCTTTGAGGCTCGAGATGGCGACGCCGCATTGACCAACCTCGCCCAGTGACATTGCGTGGTCCGAATCGTAGCCCATAATGGTTGGGTAATCAAATGCCACGCTTAACCCAGTCTCGCCTTCCTTGAGCAAGTATTTAAAGCGCCAGTTAGTCTGTTCAGCCGTGCCGAACCCAGAGAACATTCGCATGGTCCAGAAACGACCTCGGTACATAGTGGCATGCACGCCCCGAGTGAACGGTGGCTCGCCTGGAAAACCCAAATCTTTCGAATATTCTAAGTCCTTAATGTCTTCTGGAGTGTACAAACGTTTAACTGGGATGACAGAAACCGTGGAAAAATCGTTTTTGCGTTCGGGATGACGACGGAGCCAATCTGGCACAGTGGTTTTCTCCCATTTGAGCCTTCGTTTTTTGATTTCCATCACTTTTTGTCTATCAAACACTTTGTCCAAGCCTCCGAACGGAGATGGTTACTTATCAACAAACAACCTATAAAGCTATATTTTAAAGTTTAAAGCGCATGCATTATTTCATTCAGCATGCGGGTTTACACTCAAGCGGGCTTTGGATCCACAAGCGAGAGTTCGAGTCTCCTCCGCAGGCCGACCAGCAACAACCTTATATCGTCATTTATTTCCCGTTGACACACAAAAGACAGCTTCAAAATGTGTAAGAGAGGGTTGTGGTGTGATCAAAGACTTGTCTGCTTTCTACTCCAAAAACGCTCTCAACTTGAAACGCTCCGAAATAAGAGAGCTTCTCAAGGTTACTCGTCGCCCAGACGTTATTTCCTTCGCAGGCGGCTTGCCAGCCACTGAAACCTTTCCTGTGAAAGATCTGGAAGACATCTCGTGCCAGATACTGCGCGAAAAAGGAGCTGTGGCATTACAGTATGGACCCACTGAAGGAGAAGTGCCGTTGCGCGAAGAAATCGCAAAATGGCTCTCAATGGAAAAACCCACGATCAAACCTGAGAACATCCTCATAACGACAGGGTCGCAGCAAGGCTTAGACATCGTCTCCAAAGTCTTCTTAGATCCAAAAGACATCGTGATCGTTGAATTACCTACCTACATAGGCAGTTTGCAAGCTTTCTCCGCCTACAGAGCGAAAATGATTGGTGTTCCACAAGACGACCACGGAATGAGAGTGGACTTGTTAGAAAGAACCCTCGCAAAACTAGCTGCTAAGAACAAAAAACCAAAGTTCATCTACGTAGTCCCAGATTTTCAAAATCCTTCTGGTGTCACCCTCTCTCAGGAAAGACGCAAGAGACTCCTGGAATTAGCTTATCAACACGAGATCCCCATCGTGGAAGATAGTCCATACCGAGACCTACGCTTCATGGGACAACACGTTCCAGCCATCTATAGTCTAGACACCCAAAACCAAGTCATAGTTCTAGGCACATTTTCAAAGCTATTGTGTCCAGGTTTAAGATTAGCATGGATCATGGCTCCAACCGAATGGATGGACAGAATGATTGTAGCGAAACAGAGCATGGACCTTTGCTCTCCAAGCTTCACTCAACTCATAGCAGCCGAATACTTGAGACGTGGACTGTTGCCAACACAGATTGAGAACATACGGAAGCTCTACGCTCACAAACGTGAAGTAATGCTTGAAGCATTGAATAAGTATATGCCAAAAGGCGTGAAGTGGACTCAGCCTGAAGGAGGACTATTCCTGTGGATTAAGCTACCCAAGAAAATGAGCACTGCAGGACTCTTCCCAAAAGCTATTGAGAACAAGGTGGCTTACGTTATCGGTTCAGCCTTTTACTGCAACGGGAAAGGACACAACACCATGAGAATCAACTTCTCATACCCATCCGAACAGCAAATCGATGAGGGAATCAAACGACTGGCTAGGATGATCAAAGAGAACAAATAGCCTCTGTCTTAAACGAAAGGATGCTGCATCTTGTCTTAACCCAGGCTACCCTTATCTCAGAAATTGCTCATAAATTTACGCCAAACAACGTGAAAGGACACCACTCGACCCCAAAGAAGTTGTTGATGATGACACAAGAAAACCCTTGACAACAACACGCCCAAAGCTACAGTAGAAGAAGGCGCTTAGCGATTGTTCCCTTCTTCTTTTGAAATTTAATTCCCAGCAGAGCAATGTTATGGTAAACATCACTTTTTGGTAACATTCTATCTTCACGCTAACCATGTTGCAACT